>Ga0307378_10011425_pt1 | contig 11434 bp, 12 predicted proteins | sample UN1MG_FD_202238 | JGI IMG/M metagenome (GOLD analysis project Ga0307378, IMG submission 202238) | Soil microbial communities from Risofladan, Vaasa, Finland - UN-1 | ecosystem: Environmental > Terrestrial > Soil > Coastal area > Acid sulfate soil | place: Finland: Risofladan, Vaasa | collected...
TTTTCTTACGTTCCCAATAATTTTCTATGTCCACGATTACAAATACAGATCCATCAATATATTGGAATTTACATGAAGGTGATTCATAATAATAAACTCCAAAAGGTATCCATTCTCTTCCATGACCACCATACGCTTTTCCAGAAGAGCAGTGATAAATAGCTTCACGCGTAATTAATGAAAGATTTCTGTGAACTCTATGAAAATCAGAAAAATGGGGTATTAAAATAACTTGAGGTTGATAGTCTCTTATCAAATTCGTAATAGTAGATATTTTTTGACGTGATATCTCCATACCTTCGAATTTGAGTTCTATAATTTCACAATTTAATGCTTTCTTTACTTGAAATAATTCTTCACGTCGCTGTTTCATTATTTCACCTTTCTGTGATTCCTTTGCATACCCCCCCAAACCACTAGTAGAGACTATAACAATAATTTTTGATCCTAATTCTTGGTATTTAAGAAGTGTCCCTCCACAAGAAATTATTTCATCATCAGGGTGACCTGCGAAAGCTATTATTCTTTTTGGAATTACAATAGGAATATCAGTATCACTAATTAAGTGTTGATGATCGTTCATCAAGTAATAATTTCAACCCAAGATAATAAAGATTTATATTTAACAGAAATTATAAGGATAAAAATAGAAAATTCAACTATTAAAAAGAAATCTGAGTATTTATTCTCCACGCATAATCTTCTTTAGTCTATTTAACTCTTCTAGCATCTCGTCTCGAAGTGAGCTTAATCCTCCGCCAGCTTGAGGAGCTGGAGGGGCATTAGTTATGCCAGGAGGACTTATGGGAGCAGCTGGTGGACCAGGTCTTTTCGCGAATGAAGGTGTTTGAACTGTCGCACTACCAGGTGCTTTAGGTGGGCCACTCCCAGGGGTTGGAGGTAATTTTGGAGCTGGAGGTAAATTAGATCTCGCTGGAGATCCTGCAGTGGGTGCTTTAGGAGGTCCAGCTGATGCAACAGGAGCTTTAGGCGGGCCACCTCCACCAGGAGGTCTTATTGGAGGGCCACTTACATTAGGTGGACCTGCAGCAGCAACAGTGGGAACAGCAGGTAAACTCGGAGCGCTAGTAGAAATCGAAGGAGCCGAAGGAGCACCACCACTTAAGAGATTAAATAATGTGCTTGCAGCTGCAGTTTTTGCTTGTACTGGCGCTGTTCCAACAACCTTTTTAGAGGAAGTGCTTACAGTGTGAGCTTGTGGTGTAACTTCAACTTCCTTTAAATCTTTTAAAGCTTTGTTTAATGATTGAATGAAATCATTTAAGCCCTTTACGGTCTCTTCAAGATCATCTGATAATGATTGTAATCCCTTTTTCATGAAATTGATGACGCGTTCTACCTTTTTTTGTTCTTTAGGAACCAAGATTCAATCCTCTAAAGTTTTAAGTACTTATGAGTAGTTTATTATATAAATTATAATCTTAATGGTATTATATTAATTTTCATTTATAACATTATATTTTTTGCAAGTCTTAATCCTTCAATCACAGTTCAAGAGCTATTCCCATCATCTATCTTTTTTATAGAGGGTTAATTCTATGGCTTTTTGAACCTTAAAATAAGGTGTCAACATAATAGACAACAATTTAAAACATCAAATATAATATATTATATACTATTATTCATTTGTAATCTTTAAATTGATACTTAAAATTTAAATGAACATTATTATTAGGTGATTAAGAAAATATGCCCAAGAGAGAGCTCTTCATAAAACGTGTTTACGAGATTGTAAACGAGCTCAAGATCCCCTTAATTGACGAACGTGTATATGATAAAGTCAACTTTAATGTCAATGCTGCTGTAGCTAAGCTAATCTTCAAATTTGAAGAAGATGAGTCGGTTATCAGAGGTTTTCTCGGTCTCGCCGAATATTTTCACACTGTGGTTATTAAGAAAGGCGACCAATTTTTCATCCCTCATGCCTCAATACTTTTCCAACTTATCAGCTCGTAATTTCATATTTTTTACTTTCTTTTTTATCCCCCTTTTAATTTAATGCTAATGAGGAAACATTTTTTGCTTTATAAAAATTGGACTCCATTATGTAAATATATTTACCTTCTCTAAGAAAATTAACAATAAATTAATTATAAATGATTAAAAGGTAAAAAAACAAAATGTCGAATAATTCTATTTTAATAGCATTTAGAGATTTTGGTAAGAATATGCAATTAATCGCGATTTTTCTCCTTGTTTCCCTGATTCCCGGTATAGGATTTATAGGATTAATCTTGGTTCTTGTATTCAAATTTGCTGCTTTAAATAACATAAAATTTATCAATCTATCACTTAATAATGATCTCCTCGAGATATTTCGTACAAATATGATGTCTTCCATTACCAGATTATTTATTGCACTTTTCTGTATAATACCTGGTGGAATTTTCTTAGCTATCGGTATCTTAATTCCGCTTGGAGTTTTCGTGGGTATAGTTATAATTGGTTCGATTTTAATAGCTTTAGGACTTATACTAGTCATTTCTGCTTTTGTTTTAGAACGAAAAGCATGGAAGAATTTAAAGATCTTTTTCGAGGAAAATCATTACATGTCTTCAAAAATTGTAATGAGAGATGTCATTCAAGGTATTGATAATCTGGCTACTGGAGCTTTATTAAATGCTTTATTCATATTTGGTATCACGATTTTCATAGGTTTTGTACTACAGATTGTTGGCTACTTTCAAGTAGCTAAAATAGCAAATATAATGATACAGATACCCCAAGAATCTGAAATAACAATGGCGAATAGTTATCCAGCCGTTGCAACAACTTCTACTATAATCTTGAAACAGGCAGACAGAATTAATTTCTGCCCGATGTGTGGAGCCAATATCTCTCAGACCGGTATATATTGTGCTGAGTGTGGTTCTAAACTCACTTAATTATTATTTTTCTCCTTTTTTTATTAAATTTTCATTTTACATTCTATTTCTATTGTAATATTGACTTTATCCAAAAATGTAAGATAAATATAAATATCGATTCACAATAAAAATCGATATACAATTATAAAAAACAATTTGCTTTCGAAACCTTATTTATTTCTTTAAAGTATGAAAGGATTATCAATTGTAACTATTGCTGTGTTAGTTAACATTAAAAAGAAAAAGCAAGTATAAATAAGTCTATTGTTATATAATATTGTAAATATACGTTTTCTTAACATCTATAAAATTTAATTAATTACGTGATATAAATGAAAAAAAAAGAGAAATTGCTTATAGGATTATTTAGCGCTTTGATCCTTTTGTCGCTTGTTAACACCTCTACGGCAGCTCCTCCTAGTTTTGTTGGAGTAGCAACAGGAGACATATATACATGGGTACCTACAGTTAACATGGCAAATGTTAATGCGACTGGTATTGCGTTATTTGGTCAAGAAAATTGGACAATTGCATATAATATGCTTTCAGAGTTATATAAAAATAGCACTGGTATGGATCTAGGCTATTTTGCTGGAACTGGTTTAAGAGTTTCCGTTGAAAATGTTACTGATGTAATAACAGTTGCACCAGGAATATTTGTATCATTAGTATCTATAAATCTCTATGGTTCTGCAGGGTTAAATAATTGGACCATGCTTTTAAATAATACAGACATCCCAATTTATGATCCTAATAGTTTAAACGAAACAACAATATATGCAGGATTTAGTGGAATACCTTTAATAATGGCTAAGGGCTTTAATTACACTATGCTGACAAATTATCTTACTACCATGATTACAGGTAATCCCTATATGAATGGGAATATGACCGTTGTAACTCAAGGATTGGGATTCAAGATTACCCTTAATTCAAGCTATTTAGAAGCAGCTTTTAATAGTAGTGGAGCGCCATTCGATGTAGGTACATTAGGTGATGCGATATTTAATGTTAGATGGAACAGTAATGGTGTTTTTGAATATGGTTCATTAGAATATGGTGGTCTAACAATTGCTTCCATCCAATTAGTACAAACTGTTCCAGGATTAATACCGGGATATGAAATAGTCACTATTTTGGGGGTCTCGATTATGACCATTCTCTCGATAATTTACATAAAACGAAAGAAGAATATATAAAATTAAAATCTTAAATTTTTTTTTATTTTATTATTAATTGTTATATATATCCTTGGATTTTTAAAACAACTGTACTGGTTGAAATTTATGGATTTTTTTAATTCTCTGATTTTTCTGCTTATCCTCCTAATTCTTTTAGTTTCGATAAAAGCAGATTTTTTTTTCCTGATATTTGGTCTGGTGATTTTAATTTTTTTCATAATTTCTCTTTTTTTCATAAATCCTTTGGAGATTATTATTTCAGTTATATCTTTTATCATTTTAAATCCATTTGGGTTGCTTTTATTATTTATTCCCTTAATAATAAGTTTCCTCAATAGGTTCTTAAAAAATTACATGAATTTAAGAAAAGACACCGAAGAAAATTAATCAGCTCTATTTAATTTGAAAAGACCATATAGAAGCATGACAATTGCGATCGTCGCTGAAATACCCATGTTTGTAAAGAGAATATACAAAAACCCTAAAGAATAGTCGATTGCTATTGGAAATAGAGGAATGGTAATAAATAACGATATAAGTAGTGAAACTACTTGCAAAACACCAATAAAATAGATTTTAAAGTATATCTGCTTTCCACTTTCACCATAAAGCGGTCTGATGCATTGCAAACCTACTAATTGGATTATAATTATGAAACAATGGATAATGTAAGTGCTAAAAAAGACCCATATCGTAATGACATTTAATGAGAATAATAGAGTGAAAAATATTGTTAAGATTATTCCATAAAATAATAAAAAATATGTCATTAGATACAAAAAGGAATAAATTGAAGTGTTTACTCCCTTAGTTGATTTTTTATAAAGATATAGAATGTCTTTATGATCAAATATCGAGCTAATCCCCATCATCATTCCAAAAATTAAGCCACCCATCCAGGAAATAATACTAATAACCAATATATCAAAATATTCAACATGTATGGAAACGAGTTCACCTAATATATAATCTTTTATTGAAGTTAACGAGCTGCCTAAGGATAAAAAAATAAATAAACCTAATACCCCTGTGAAAGTAATAGAATAAACCAATTTTGTAATATTTTCTTTTTTTCTTAAAAAAATTTTTAATTGAACCAACACAATAATCCTATACCTTTTTAATGTCATTTTCTCTATGATTTTAAAAAATATTCCCTCTTGTTCTTTAATACTCAAATTTTTTTCAAGTTGAGGTTCATAACTATAAAATTTTTCGGCTTTTCTATAAGAAAAGAAGAACACTATTAGAGGAATCCCAATTGCTAATATAAGACTTAACCAAATATTTACAATGTACGACTGAATAAGTATTGGATTGATTATGTACAAAATTATATTTGAATACCAAAAAGAAGGAAATAATGATAACCAATTTTTAAAAAGTGGATAGTTATAAGCAAAGTTAAACGCAAAATGGAATATATAAAACGATATAATTACCATAAAAGAAAGTAGTAAAAGAAAAGAATTGCTTGAGGAACTTATTCTTTTATTTGAAGAAACTTTGAATTCAATCCAGTTTGCCAGAATAGTACCAATTATTAGACTAAAGGTCATCAGTAAAAAGATAACTAAATAAATTATAAAGTAATGCACAATAGTTAATTGCGGGTTGACTTGAGATAATAAACTTGCAGCAACGGGTCCAACTGCTAGGACTATTAGAAAGATAAAGGGTAGTTGAGCAAAAAATTCACCTAGGAAAATATCTCCTGGCTTTACAGGAGACGATAAAATTACATCTTTTATACCTATTTCAGAATTTCTAAAAAGCGTAAAAAGTGGGTATAATATGAACATAACAAAGACTGTCATTAAAAAATATTCAATAACAAAATTTAATGCAAGTTCGAGAACTCCCGAAAAAGCTGATAGAAGATCGGGAAAAACTGCGTTAAAGAAGACTGGTCCTAAATACATCGCCCAGAAAAGAAAAATTGCAAAAATTATAATAAAAAAAAGCTTCCTATGAGATTTAAACCTCGCTGTTCTAATTCTAAGCTCATTTTTTACCAATATTTTCCAAAGGGTCATAATTTTAACATACAAATCTTGGTATGACTTTTTTAATTAATAATTTTATTCTCTCCATGAGAGATAATCTTTATTCGATGTTCCATTTTGTGAGGGATTAAGTATTTTTAAATATGCGTCCTCTAAACTATTGGCATCTACAGAGTCTATTACTTCTTTAGGGCTTCCTTCAATCAATAAAACACCTTTGTTAATAATTCCAATAATATCACACAGTTCTTTAGCAATATCGAGCAAATGAGTACAAATGAAAACTGTTTTATTCCCCCTTTTTACTATATCTAATATAATATCCTTTACAATCCTTGCGGAAATAGGATCCAAATTTGCTGTAGGCTCGTCTAAAAATAGAATTTCTGGATCATGTATTAGAGTAGCAGATAGACATACTTTTTGTTTCATTCCTCTAGAATATCCTTCTAAAAGATCATTCTCTCTTTTTTCTAAATCAAACAGTTTTAAGAATGCATTTATCCGTTTGTGGATTATGCCCTTAGGTACGCAATATAAATCACCCACAAATTCTATAAATTCTCTTGCAGTTAATTTTTCATATAAACTTGGTGACTCTGATAAAAACCCACAGTTTGATTTCACTTGATGTTTTTGAGATTTTATATTATATCCTAAAACTTCAGCGTCCCCAGATGATGGTGTTATTATAGAATTTAATAGTTTAACAGTAGTAGTTTTCCCGGCTCCGTTTGGACCAAGCAATCCATAAATTTGACCAAGAGGAATTTTCAAATTTAGGCTATGCACGGCGCACAACTTTCCGTAATATTTCGAAAGATTTCGAGCGTTAATTGCTAGCTTCTCCAACATAATTAAATTACCAAAATCTGTATTGTTATCTAGTTATAAATGTTAATTGTTAATTTTATCTTACTAAATTTTTTTTTATAAGCTATTTAAAAGGACGTAGTCTCAATCTATATGAGCATAATTGAATTACTGAGAGTATAATTACAAAATATAAGTAATTTTTAAGCTGAATTTTAGTTCGAACTAATTTGAATTTAGTAACTCCAGAAGCAATTGAACTGTATACATATGATTATCTCACTAATACCCTCTTGGTCAATTTCACGGGAATTCCTTCATCAGTCATGTTCGCCATTTCATACGTTATCAAAAGTCAACCTGCTATACCAGCATATCCATTGACAATTTTCTTCAGCGTTTCCATTTTAACAGTAATTGCTCTTTCTATAACAATACGAAAGAAATATAAATATAAATTTTAAAAATTTCACTTCTTTTTCTTTATTTATTTAGGCATGCCTAATTTAATTAAAAAAAACTCTTAATTTCTCTCATTATAATCAGTATTTGGGAAATCTATTTAAAGATAAATTGAACTCTTTAATAAATTCATAATGTGTAAAAAAGATTTATATAGTTGTAATCTTTATTAAATTTTAGAAGGATGTCTGAAAATAGTAATTCTGAATCTTCAAAAATTGATGAGGATGACACATGGATTGGCAAGATACAAGATGGAAAATTGTTAAAGAAGTCTTTCCCTCAGAAATCATCTCAATTATTGGAGATATTCTCGCAGGCATAATATTAACTATCTTAATCTTGCCATTCAAAAGTTTTCTCATTTTAATTCTAATCGTACCAGCATTGCTTTCAATGAGAGGAAATATAAGTGGTCCATTCATTGCTCGCACTTCAAGAGACATAATAATTGGAGAATTTAACAAGAAATCTTGGTTTGAGAATGTTTTAGCTACATATTCACTTTCAATCGTTATAGGTTTTCTAATTGGTCTTTTTGGAAACTTATTAAATTATTTTTTTGTAAGAGTATTTATTATTTCTAATGGAATTTTAATTTTAATACCGATTATCTCAATTTTATTGACACTTTCAATTTCAATACCTTTTTCCACATTTCTTAATATAATAGTTTTTAGAAGAGGACTTGATCCAAACAATGTTGTTAATCCGATAATGACAGCTGTAGATGATTTCTTCACAGTTCTATGCTTCTATCTGACAATCATAATGCTGGGGGTTCCTTAAATGGATTACTTCAAAAAAATTTTCAAGGAATCAGTGGTAGTTGTAATCATATCCTCAATAATGGGTTTAATTTCAGGGACTTTCCTGTCAGTTAATAAACAGATTCTATATAGTTTTCCTATAATTCTATTAATACTCCCATCATTAAATTCATTAATTGGTGATATGTCAACAGTTCTAACCTCTCGGTTATCTTCTCATTTATATTTAGGTAACCTTTCTCCGAAAATTCAGAAATCTAATGTCTTGAAAAAAGACTTTTACGGTTTACTGATAACAATTTTATTAAGCTTGGTTGCTTTAATTATTATTGGATATGCTGTAGGATTTGCTACTGGTATTAAAATTATAAATCCATTATTAATAATCACAGTTATTATGATAACAATATTAGTTCTTTTCGGTATGATATTTATGCTCTTATTTACAAGCTCTATAATATTATTCAGAAGAGGAAAGGATCCCAATAACTTTTTAATCCCATTAACCACTTCATTATTAGATTTTCTAACTCCTCTATTACTAATCTTTTTTATTTATTTATTTACTTAAATTTAACTAGGTGATCAAAATACTTAAAAACAAAATTCAGAGTAAAAGAAAAAAATTTCAATACAAACCCCTTTCGATAAAAGAAATTCTTAAAGAAATGAAAATTAGCCTTGATTTAATGATTGATTTGGCTTATAGTGCAATTAAATTTGGAAGTAAAGAAATCGCAGATGAGGTGTCGAAAATTGAACGCAGAATCCATGAGTTAACCTTTTTGCTCAATGTTCAAGTTATACAGACGAATATAGGCGGTTTTCAAGAAGCTAAAAGTTTAGAACCGATAGTGGTATTAGGATATTCTATTGATAAAATTTCAGATGCCCTCGCTGATATTGCTAAAGTTGTATATATTAATGGAGATATTCAAGAATTTACTCAATTATTTTGGGATGATGTACCCGAACCAATAGTAAAAATCACCGTGAAAAATGAGTGTAAGCTTATTGGACAAACTCGTCATGATATTCATTTTCGTTCCAATTACGGAGTAGATTTAGTTGCAATAAAGAGAGATGATAAATGGATATTTAATAAAGAAGAAAAAATTTTAGAAGATGATATTCTCATAATTAAGGGAGAATTGGAACCTATCCTAGCACTTAAAAAACTCGCATTTGATCAGGAACCAATTTCCTTTAAATTAAAAGAAGTTGAAGAGGATTCAATTTATGATCTGAATAATCCTGATTTGGTCGAATATTTACAAGAACTAAAGAAAGATTATAATTACATAACGGATATATCCGAAACAATGTTAGAGCTTTCTTTAGCTTCAACTTTTCTCGAGAGCTATGAAGTTGCCGAAGATGTATTGGAGATGGAAGAACTCATGGATGGACTAAACATCTCATTTGAAAAAGATTTATTGGATTTTGCACATGAATTTGACTCTCCAAGAGATCTTATGGGTATAATGAGGATTGCATTTTCTTGCGAACAAATTGCTGATGCAGCAGCTCATATTGCAGAAAGCATTTTAAAAGGTTTTGAACCTCATGCGATCTTACAAAAAGCAATAGAAGAATCACAAGAAATTGTGGTTCGCGAGACATTATCTAGCGATTCATTCTTCAAGGATAAAACTTATGAAGAATTACAGGATCACCGATATAAAAGAGGATTTCACATCATTGCTCTTAAGAGAGAAAATACATGGATCTATAGTTTTAAACCAGACTTTCGTTTTAACGAAGGTGATTTACTTATAGGTTTAGGACCAAAAGAAACAGTTGAACAATGGAAACAATGTGTTAATCCAAGATTCGATGAAGATGATAATAAATGAAAAAGGGGTGCTGAAAAATTAAAAAAGAGGATCAAATTAAAAGGTTTTTGGCAACATTGGAAGAAATTTCCAATCAAATTAAGATAAATTCAGAGAATATTAATGTAGGCGATATTATCAAATTAATAGATAATATCTTAAAATGTTATGATAATAGTGCAATGATTTTTATTTATGGCGCAGGACGTTCTGGATTTGTGGGACGTTGTTTTGCTCAGAGATTAATGCATCTAGGCATTAAATCATGTTTTATTTCTGATGCAATTACACATCAATATTCAAATAAGGATTTAGTAATAATAATAAGTGGTAGCGGAGAAACTACTTCTCCTGTTGCAATCGCTCTCAAGGCAAGAAAAATTGGTGGGAAAATTGCCTTATTAACAAGTAACCCACATAGTGCAATTGGGAACATATCTGATTGTATAGTAGAAATTAAAGGAAAAAGCAAAGATGTAGCGCTATCTCAACAGTCTTTAGCTCCTTATACAAGTCTTTTTGATATTTCCACACTCTCAGTTTTAGATTCCATTGGAGGTACATTAATGGAAATTTTAGGAGTAACTGAAATGGACATTGACAGTAGACATGCAACAATAGAATGAACAAATTTAACTGTTTCTTATAATTTTTCTTGAAGATTTCAATTAAAATAAATAAAAAATGATTTCACATGAATGAATTTATTGAAGTTAGGCATATATCTGATAAGAAAGGAAGAGGTGCTTTTGCTAAAAAAGACATAAAAAAAGGAACTGTAATTGATATAGCAAATGTAATTTTAATTCCTAATAAGGAATATAATAAAATTAGGAAAACTGTTTTGTACGATTATTGTTATATTTGGGGCGATTCAAAAAAACCAGAATTTGATAATGCTATAACGCTGAGCATATCTCAGTTTATTAATCACTCTTTTACACCTAATTTAAGATATTTATATGATTATAAAGATAAAGCTATAGAGTTCTCTGCTATAAAAGATATAAAAGTAGGAGAAGAACTCACAGTTAATTATAATGGACGTGTTAAAGATAAAACTCCTGTTTGGTTTGAAGTGTGTGAATAAATATTGTAGAGAGAAACTGATTATTAAGGTAAAAATATGATTTATTTTATCAACGATCTAAGAAGATCAAGATTCTTGACGTCCTCTTTCATATCTTTCCCTTTTGGGGTTTCTATAATTCCGGGATGATCTCTAAATCTATAATCATTTAAAAAGAATCCAAAGGGTTCTTTACCGATCTTTCCTTGTCCGATGTGAGTATGGCGGTCAACTTTAGAACCTAGATCTTTTTCAGTGTCATTTAAATGAAAAGCAAATAGATACTTCAATCCAATAATATTATCAAATTCATCCCACATCTCGTTGTATGTCTTCTTTGTCCTAAAATCGTAACCAGCAGCAAATGAGTGAGCTGTATCAAAGCAAATTCCTATTCTATCCTTATTTTT
>Ga0307378_10011426_pt1 | contig 11434 bp, 8 predicted proteins | sample UN1MG_FD_202238 | JGI IMG/M metagenome (GOLD analysis project Ga0307378, IMG submission 202238) | Soil microbial communities from Risofladan, Vaasa, Finland - UN-1 | ecosystem: Environmental > Terrestrial > Soil > Coastal area > Acid sulfate soil | place: Finland: Risofladan, Vaasa | collected...
CGGCTTTGATCGTGATCGTTCCGTCGACGTTGTCGACGTTGTAGATCACGAGCGCCGCAGGCGCCGGATCGGTCGGGCCGAGGCCGAGGTGCCAGCGTGACGCAACGTAGCCGTCGTTGATCCGAGGCGGAGCGCCCACGACCACCGACGTCGCCACCGAATCGCCGGCCGGACGGGTGAGGATCCGCTCGACCACGATCGACTGTTCGGCCAGTGTGGAGAACACCGACGCGTGGCGGCCTGGCGGCAGTCCCCCGGTGGTGTCGGCGTCGGCCGCGGGGTCGTACACGACGACCTGATGTGCCGGGACGTCGATGGGCTCGGTGTCTCCGTAGCCGGCATCGAGCGGGATCCCGAGAAAGACCACGTCGACCTGGACATCGTCGTCGGTCGAGTTGTAGATCGCGAACGTCTCGGTGATGCCGTCGCCGGCCTCGCCATCGGCGAACCACCACTGGTCCCGCAGCGCCGGCGCTGCGAGCGAGACGCCGTAGCCGAGCCGACCGCCACCGAGATAGTGCTGCGCCCGACCGACAACCAGACGCCCACGTTCGGCGGCAATCTTCACCGCGATCACCGGCTCGTCGCGCGCACCCAGGTCAGCGATCGGAATGGTTTCGACCGACTGGGGCAAGATGGTGAACCCTTGGAATGCCGCGGGCGTCGATTCTCCGGCTTCGGTGGCGAAGACGAGGTCGACCACCGCGGCGTCGTCGTATGGGTTGGTGAGCACGAGTGTCTCGATGCTGCCGTCGACCGTGAACCCGTCGGCGAAGTACCACTCGTCTGAGGTGTTGTCGGCGCATGGGGCGACCGAATCGCCCGCCGGGTGCTGCGCACGCTGTTCGACGAACCCGCGGCCGCCGTCGATTTCGACCACGACGCTGGCGAAGGGCGCTGTCACGAACGCGTCGACGTCGATGGTCGTGCGCGACCATGGCTCGACCACCAGTGACTCGCTTGCACCCACGCCGTCAGGCGTGAGGATCGTGAATCGTCCGACGAGCTGCTCATCGTCGCGATTGGCCACCACGACCTCACCACCGACGCCGTCCTCGCCGGTCGCAGGAACTCCGGGACAGAACCAGCTGCCCGTGAGCGCGGCGTTGTCGCTGACGGCGGGCATCCATGCCCCGGCGGGCGCCGAGAAGAACGGGTCGGCAGTCGTCGGCTGTTCGCGGCCGACCGCGATCAGGCCGGCGAAACCCACGAGGAGCACGACGAGTGCCGGTATGGCACGGCGGTTCACGTCGTCACCTCGTCGGAGCTCGGCGTTGCCTGGTCATCGTCCGGCTCGACGAGCAGACCGGGATCGACGAACGACGGAATGGCCGAGTCGCTGAGATCGATCAGCGTTTCATCGGTGAGCAGCACCGAATCTCGTCGGCCGACCGACACTCGCACCCGCGCAGCGACCACGATGGCTGCGAGCCACAACAGGGTCTGAACGATCACCGCCAGCCAGCGCAGTGCCGACGTGTCGTAGCGAAGCGAACCGACCCCGGGCGACGAAGCGTCGTACGCCGTGGTCTCCCCGAACGCCCTGCGAGGTGCGATCGATGTCCCGTCGACAGAAAGCGTCCATGCGTCATCGAACGGTATGCCCAGGTGGACGACACCAGCCGACACGTCGTCGGTCGAGGTGCCGAGCTGGTCGGCCCCGATGAACAGCGGGACCGAATCCGAGAGGTCGGTCCGGACCAGGACCTCGGCGCCGGCGGTCTCGCTCGCGTCTGATACGGCTGCATCGAGCTGCGCCTGCTTCGGGATCCAGGCACGATTCTCGAACGCTTCGAGCGTCGGGAGACCGGGCCGGAGCGCAACGAGGTCGAGCTGGTCCTCGAGCGAGGCGACCAGTCCGGTTGGAAGCGGCAGCGGGTCGTTCACGGTCGAATTGACGCCGTCGAACTCCGGGACCACGACGAACCGGATTGCGAGCGGGGCCAACAGGCGACCTGCTCGCAACGTCGACGTCGCTGCCATCTCATCGAGCGCAGTGGTCACCAACTCGGCGGCAGCATTGGAGGGTGGCATCCATCGATCGCGCACGTCGAGCGCGTCATCGTCGATGATCGCCCACGCGACACCGTCGCGGTACTCGGTGGACGGCACCGGCAACACCCGCGCATCACCGATCAGCAGCACGTTGTAGTCGCCGTCGGGTGTGGCGGGCGGGAGCGACGCGTCGAGCAAGCGTGCGAGCGGCGTGTTGGGAACGTCGAACGAACCGTTGGCCAGCGCAGCGACTCCCGGGGCAAGTCCGATCACGACGGCCACGGACGCCAGGATGCCGAGCGGCTGGCGCCAACCGAAGGTCTCCCCGCGAACATCGAGGTCGAACGCCGCCAGCGCCGCCGCGGCAGAGATCGAGAGCCCGACGGCGACCGGCACGAGCAGCACCCCCGCCTCGGGCATGGCGAACGGGATCGATCCACCGTCGGCGAGCACTGCGAGGCCGCCGAACACCAGCACCATCAGGGCGGAGCGGATCGCCCAGGTGAGCCGCCACGCCCGGGCGAGCAGTACCGCAGCGATCACCGGCAGATACAACGCCAGGGCGAGTGCCGCGAAGTCGGTGCGACCGATCTCGAACGAGGCCAGCGGCACCAGACCGAGCCCGGCCTCACCGATCGGTGGCGCTCCGACGACTCCCTCCCACGACCACGACGTGATCCACGGCAGGTTCAGAATCGCCGCCCCGACCGCCGCGCCGAGGCCGGCGACCAACGACCACCCCGCGGTGACGAGCGACCCTCGTGCGAGCACCGTGGCGAGCGCGAACACGACAGTGAGCGCGACTGCGAGGGGGAGCATCACCGGCGCAAAGGCGACCGCGAGCGCCAAGACGAGTGCTGCTGCAAGCACGCGACGGAGGCGGTCACCCGGCGCGAGTTCGATGATCCCGTCGGCGATGCCGAGTTCGGCGCTGGCGGGATCGGCGGTCTCGATCCCGGATGCTCGGCGCATCAGGTGCAGCAGCCACGGGGTCGCCGCATAGACGACCAGCACCGTCAGCCGGCCACCGGACATCGCACCGCTGACAATCGGGATGAGGGAGTACACGAGCAGCGCGGCGATACGCGCCCGAGTCGACGGGAAGACAGCGACGAGTCTCCACACGCCGGCGGCGCCCACCAGCAGGAGGCCGAGAACGAACAGTGTCTGCAGCAGGCCCATGTGGAAGAGCGTGAACACGCTGAGCCCCGACAGCGTGGCCCATCCGGTCGGATTCGGCGACGTGGCGCCTGCGCCGTTCTGATTCCAGCCCGACAGGAACGTCTCGAGCAGCTGCCGCGGGCTCTCGGGGAACGCGAGGAACTCGCCGACCGGCGGCAGGCCGACTTCGAAGAAGGATCGCGCACCCACGATCAGGCCCGCGATGACGGCGATCCAGGCGACGACCGGTGCGGTCGTGCTCTGTCGCCACCGTCGCACCTGGACGCCGGATCCCACGTACGTCGCGGTCTCGCGACTGCGGAGGTACGAATTGAGGCGGGCGCTGCCGCGCTCCTGCAGGCTGAACACCTCCCGTTCGGGTACCCGCCGGATCGGTTTCACCTCACGCCGTCGAGCGAGCAACGCCGGCGTTCGCGGGACCAGTCCCATCAGCGCCCGGAACGAGTTCCATGCCTGACCGAAACGGGCGGTGAACAGCCCGACGACCAACTCGGTCAGTGTCAGCAGCACCATCTCGATCGACCGCACCGGCAGACGCGACGCGCCGGTCAACGTGGCGACCGAGCGCATCCGGTGACGAGCTCGCAGCAACCCGTGTCGGAGATCAGGTCGTCGCTGCCTCAACCGGCCGACGTGTCGCACGCGCGCCGACGGGACCACGACCACGCGGGCGCCGCTGTGGTGGATCCGCCAGCAGAGCTCGGTGTCCTCACCGTAGAAGTCGATGGCGGGATCGAAGCCGCCGAGCTCGCGGAACAAGTCGGCCCGCACCAGCAGATACGCCGATGACAGGACGAACACGTCGCGGACCCCGTCGTGCTGCTCCTGGTCGACCTCGCCCGGCTCGATGACGGGATCGATCTCGCCGAATCGGTCCATCCCCAGACCGACCGATTGGAGCACGCTCGGATCGTCCCACTCGACGAGCTTCGGCCCGACAGCGCCGGCGTTCGACCGGTACAGCTCCTCGACCATGAGACGCAGGGCGTCCGGCTCCGGCGCGACGTCGTCGTGACAGAACAGGAAGAACCCGTTGTCGCCTTCGACGAGGCGCAGCACTTCGTTCGCAACCGATCCGAAGCCGACGTTGATCCCGATTGGTCGAACGAATGCACCGGGCAGACGCCGCTGGATGCGATCGTCGATCGTCTCGGTTCCATCCGCGACACTCTCGGCGACGACCAGGAAGAGCACGCGCAGATTCGGGTAGTCCTGTCGGGCCAGCGCGTCGAGGGTGTCGTCGAACCACTCACCGGGGTCGTGCACGACGACGACCGCGACGACCGGCGGTGCTGATGAGGTCTCCGGTTCCACGATGGGGCGAGGCTAGCGAGGCAGCTCGCTATCCTGCCGTCATGGCTACGACTCGCCCAGCCGATCGCCGCCCGGGCCCCCGTTTCGACCCGACCAACATCGATCTCACCGATTTCGACGTTGCCCGAGCCATTCGTGGGACCGTCGATGTCGGCGGCGCCATCGCCGGCCGCGCGGCGGACCTGGCCAAGGATGCGACCTACGTGACCGTCGGCCTCAGCTTGCTCGGATTCCAGCGGGCCCAGGTGCGCCGCCGAGAGCTCGAACGCAGCCTGCGCCGCTGACCGCCTGACGTCTCTGCATTCTCGCTAGAATTGAGTCCTCGTGTCGTCAGCAGAAATCCCCGTGCGAGAACGCACGCCGCTGCCCGAGGGAACCATTCCCGTCGGCATCGCGCTGCTGATCGCCGGCGTCGCGACTTACGCATTCTTCAAAGTCGGCACGGTCGCGGTCGGTGGAGCGGAAGAATTCGCCCCGATCGCTGCGATGTGGTTCGCCGTCTTCGCGCTGGCACCGGGCTTCTTCCTGCCGCTCGAACAGGAACTGGGACGGGCGCTGTCACATCGCCGAGCTGTCGGCCACGGTGGTCAACCGGTGGTGCAGAAGGTCGTGCGCCTCGGCGCCATCCTCGTCGCCCTCGTCACGGTGGTCATCGTCCTGTTCAGCCCGGTCATCACATCGTCGTACTTCGACGGCGACTGGTTCATGGTGATCGCGTTGATCGCAGCATTCGCCGCGTACGCACCCGCCCACATGACGCGAGGCATCGCCGCGGGCAGCGGCCGGTTCCACGACTACGCCGTCGTTCTCGGAGCTGACGGCATCGTTCGCATCATCCTGTGCATCGCACTGGCCGTGGTCGGCGTCACCGCCGCGGGCGCCTACGGCATGGCGGTGGCGATCTCACCGCTGTTCGCCGTTGCCTACGTCGCACGGCGAGGAGCGTTGCAGACGGATCCGGGACCTCCCGCCGAATGGAACGAGGTGACACCGAACCTCGGCTGGCTCTTGGTCGGCTCGGTGTGCGCAGCCACACTGCTCAACGCCGGTCCCATCACGGCGAGCCTGCTCGCGTCGGACAACGAAGAAGCACTGGTCACCGCGTTCTCGTACGGCGTGCTGTTGTCGCGGATTCCGTTGTTCCTGTTCCAGGCAGTCCAGGCGGCACTGCTGCCACGGCTCAGCCGTCAGGCAGCGCAGGGGGCATACGCCGAGTTCCGTTCCGGGTTGAAGCGATTGATGCTCCTCGTCCTCGCCGTCGGCGTCGCCGGCACGCTCGGGGCTTTTCTCCTCGGGCCGTGGCTGTTGCGAATGGTGTACGACGCCGACCTGACCGGCCGGACGCTTGCGATGCTGACCCTGAGCAGTGCGGTGTACATGTTGGCGCTGGCAACAGCGCAAGCGGTGATCGCACTGCAGGGGCACTCGCTCGTCGCCATCGGCTGGGTCGTCGGCCTGGCAACGTTCGTCCTGGTCACCTGGTTGTCGAGCGGCGAGGTCTTCCGACGCATCGAAATCGGCCTGGTCGTGTCATCGCTGGTTGCCTTGGCGGCGTTCGGTGTGGCCCTCCATCACCGGCTGAAGGTCGGCGCAGCGCCCACCAACGCGTCGATCATGGAGGCGATCACCGACATGCCGTTCGAGTCCTGACGCTCGCCGCTCGAGGTGCGTCAGCCGAGTTCGATGCCGGCTTTGGCGGCTTCTCGCTGCAGGTCGTGAGCGACCATCATCTTGATGAGCGCCGAGAAGTCGACCTCGGGTTTCCAACCGAGCTTGGTTCGCGCCTTGGTGGCATCGCCAATCAACAGGTCGACCTCGGCCGGACGCAAGAACTTCGGGTCCTGACGCACGTAGTCGGCCCAGTTGTCGATCTCCACCTCAGCGAACGAACGACTCACCAGATCTTCGATCGAATGCGTCTCGCCCGTCGCCAACACGTAGTCGTCCGGCTCGTCCTGCTGCAGCATCAACCACATGCCCTTGACGTAGTCACCGGCATAGCCCCAGTCACGCTTCGAGTCGAGATTGCCAAGCACCACCTCGTGCTGGAGCCCGAGCTTGATCCGCGCCACCGCGTTGGTCACCTTGCGCGTCACGAACTCCAACCCGCGGCGCGGACCCTCGTGGTTGAACAAGATCCCCGACGATGCATGCAACCCGTAGGACTCGCGATAGTTCACCACGATGTCATGGCCGAACACCTTCGCGCACCCGTACGGACTGCGCGGATGGAACGGGGTCAACTCGGTCTGCGGCGTCTCACGAACCTGCCCGAACATCTCCGACGACGACGCCTGATAGAAGCGGATCGGGTTGTTCTGCGAGCCACCGACCATCCGCACCGCTTCCAGCATCCGCAGCACACCCAGCCCGCTGATGTTCGCCGTCAACTCGGCTTGGCTGAAGCTCAACGCCACGAAGCTGATCGCTCCGAGGTTGTACACCTCGTCGGGCTGACACGCCTCCATGGCCGACACCAACGACGGCAGATCCGCCAGATCACCCGACACGAGTTCGATGAACGGCAATTCGTGCTGCAGCGCCTCGACCCGCGGGTTGTTCTGGCCCTTCACCATCCCGAACACGTGATAGCCCTGACCATGAAGAAACTCGGCCAGATGCTGACCATCCTGACCGGTGATCCCCGTGATAAAGGCTGTAGGCATGAGGCCGCAGAGTCTAGGGCTCACTTCCCACACGCGCAGATACGCTCGGCTGCCGAATGCTACGAGTGGCGATCGATGTCGGGCCGACCCACGGCAGGCGGACGGGCATCGGCAATGCCGTGGCGTGGACGGTCGATGCGCTCGCCGAGCGCGAGGGGATCGATCTTCGGCGGTACGTCACCAGCGCACGGGCGCGACTGGGCACGTCCGAGCGGCGAATCCCGATGCCCGCAGCGATGGCGCTCCGACTCTGGGCTCATCGATCGGCGCCGATGGACCGTTGGCTCGACCATCCGGAGGTGGTGCACGGCACCAACTACGTGGTGCCGCCCACACGCTGCGCGCGCGTGGTGTCGGTGTACGACTGTTGGTTTCTCGAGCACCCCGAGGACGCGGAGCCCGACGTGTTGCGCGCCGCGGCGGTGCTGCGGCGCGCTGTTGCCGACGGGGCCCACGTCGTCACGAGTTCGGACGCGACCACACGGCGGGTGCGGACACTCCTCGACACCGATCGAGTCCGCACGGTTCTGCTCGGCGCTCCGCCTGCGGAGCCGGACGAAGCCGCGAGCGTCGAGCCGCTCGGGTTGCCGCAACTCTCGGAGTTCGTCCTAGCACTCGGCACGATCGAACGCCGCAAGAATCTGCCGACTCTGGTCGACGCGTTCGGGCGACTCGCCCGCGAACACGCCTCCGTCCGCCTCGTGATCGCCGGAGCGGCCGGCAACGACGTCGCCGCCGTCGATCGGGCCATCGCCCGGCTGTCGCCCGAGACCGCCGAGCGCGTCGTGCGTACCGGCATCGTCGATGACGCAACGAAGCGTTGGTTACTGACCCACGCCCGTGCGCTGGTCTACCCCTCGCTCGACGAAGGGTTCGGTTTCCCGATTCTCGAGGCGCAGCAGGCCGGCACACCCGTGGTGGCGAGCACTGCCGGTTCGATTCCGCAGATCGCCGGCGCTGCGGCGCTGCTCAGCCCGGCGCGCGACGCCGAAGCGCTCGCCGCGAACCTCTACTGGATCGTCACCAACGACGGGATGCACGCCAAACTCGTACGTCGCGGTCATGCGAACGTTGCACGATTCTCCTGGGCGTCGACGGCCGCCCAGTACCACCAGATGTACCGGGAGCTGGCTGAACATGAGTGAGCCGTCGATCTGCGTCGTGTCCGGAGGCGTCGGGGCCGCGCGCTTCCTCCGCGGCGTGATCGATGCCGTCGACGACCCGACGTCGGTCACCGCGGTGGTCAACACCGGCGACGACTGCTCGCTGCACGGGCTGTCGATCTCCCCTGATCTCGACACGATCGTCTACACCCTCGCTGGCGCGATCGACCCCGAACGCGGATGGGGACTCGTCGACGAGAGCTGGCGAGCAATGGAATCGCTGGAACGCTTCGAGTCGGTCCGACCAGACGGCTCGATGGCCGCACCCCGATGGTTCAATCTGGGAGATCGCGACCTCGCCACCCACTTCTATCGAACCGCACGGCTGGCCGAAGGCGCGACGCTGACCGAGGTGACCGACGAGATCCGGCGGGCGTGGAACGTGCCGATCACGGTGCTGCCGATGTCCGACGACCGCCTGTCCACGCTCGTCACGATCGATCCCGACAGCGACACCCCGGAGCGCGGTCGGGAGATCTCCTTCCAGGACTACTTCGTGCGTCTGCGTCACAGCGTTGCGGTCAGCTCGATCCGCTTCGACGGGACCGCCCGATTGACCGACCAGGCGATTGCAGCGCTCGGCGACGCCTCGTGCATCGTGATCGCTCCATCGAATCCACTGGTGTCGATCGGTCCGATCCGCTCACTCGCTCGGTGCGACGAGCTGCTGGCCCACCGTCGCGAACGCGTGGTCGCGATCTCGCCGATCGTGGGCGGCGCGGCGATCAAAGGTCCGGCGGACCGCATGCTCGTCGAACTCGGTCACGAGCCGAGCGTCGTCGGCATCGCCGAGTTGTACTCGCCGATCGCTTCCACCCTGGTGATCGACATGGTCGATGCTCACCATGCCGACGCGGTGCGCGCCACCGGGATGCAGTGCGTCGTGACACAGACCGTCATGTCGACACCAACACTCGCCCGCCAGCTCGCCATCGACACACTCGCGTCGCTCCCTGCAGATTCCCGTTAGGCCGCGCACCGGGCAACGATCACTCGGCGAGTCGGGCGAGCCCCTCGTCGATTCCGGTCCACGGCGACCATCCGAGGTGGATCCGAGCGCGCACAGGCGAGACCGCGAAGCGCTGCACATCGTGCAGTCGTGCGGGCCCGCGTGTCGGTTCGAGGTCGGACGCTCCGGCAATGGTCGCTGCGACCTTCGACCAGAGGTCGGCGATCGAGGTCTGCTCGCCCGTGCCGACGTTGATCACCAGCCCGCTGCCCCGGCTCGCTGACCGCACGAGCGCGTCGACGACGTCGTCGATGAACACGAGATCACGGGTCTGGCGTCCATCACCGTGTATCTCGGGTGAACGACCGCTTGCAGCGGCATCGACGAAGGCGGCCACCACGCCGCCGGTCGGACGCTCCCGAGGTCCGTAGACACTGCCGAGCGCCAACGCCGTGAACTCGATGGCGTGCAGGTCGCGATACGACACCAGGAGGTCGACGATCGCCCGGGCGACAACGCCACGGACCCCGCGAGGTTCGAGATGCGACGGCTCACCTTCCTTCACCGGCAATGCCTTCGACGTGGGATAGCCGTAGATCGCCGATGCTGGAATCGCGACGACCACCTTCGAAATGCCGTGACGCCGCGCCGCTTCGAGGGTGGCGACCGCCGAGAGGAATGCCTCTCCCTGCGCGGCCGCATCCGATGTCCTGCGCGGCAGCAAGGCCAGTTGGAAGATCACGTCGGGACGCCTGATCCCGATCGACGACTCCGCCTCGGGCGACGCGGCATCGAGATGATGGATGCGGAGGGCCCCACCGGCAGCTCTCGCTGCGGCAAGGTTGGCGAGTGAACCGACGCTGAGGTTGTCGATGACGTCGACAGCGTGTCCTTCGGCCAGGAGGCGATCAACGAGGTGCGAGCCGATGAAGCCTGCTCCCCCGATCACGACGATGTTCACGGGGTCGACCGTAGCGCCGCCACAACGATGTCGAAGCTCGTCACGGTTGGAGCGCGGGCGATGTGGCGTCGATCAGCGACTCGCCATCGCGAACGCGACCGTCGGCGCCGATCATCGAATCGCGTACGATCGATGCAGCACCCACCGCGCCCATCACGAGGGACCGTTCGATGCTGGCACCACGGCCGACGGATGCACCGGGCAGGAGCACCGAGTCGATCACGGTCGCGTCGGGAGCCACCTGGACGCGAGCTCCGACGATGCTGTGATCGATGATGGCATCAGACGACACGTCGGCGGATGCGTCGACGGCGTCGCATCGCTCCGTGCGCCGCTTGCCGTCGAGCAGGTCCAGGTTGGCAGCCCGATACAACGTCGGGACGCCTGCGTCGATCCAGTAGTCGTCGGTGGCGACGCCGTACAAGCCTCCATCGGCGACCAACCGTTGAAAGGTGTCGCGCTCGACCGACACCTTGGTTGCAGCTGGGATGCGGTCGAGTACGGACGGCTCGAACACGTAGGTCCCCGCATTGATCAGGTTGCTGGGCTCGGTTCCGGGCGCCGGCTTCTCGATGAACGCTCGAACCGCTCCATCGGCGGCAAGGTCGACCACGCCGAACGCGGAGGGATCATCGACACCGATCAGGTGCAGCGTGGCTTCGGCACCGAAGGAGCGGTGAGCTTCGACCAGCGCCGACACGTCGAGATCGGTCATCACGTCACCGTTCGCCACGACGAAGGTGTCGTCGACGCCCGCGAACTCGGCCGCGAACTTGATCGCTCCCGCCGTGTCGAGCGGTTCGGGCTCGACCGCGTACGTGAGTGCGACATCTCCGCACAATCCGTCGGGAAACGCTTCGATGAACGGTTCGGGTCGGAATCCCAGGGCGAGGACGACGTCGGTCACTCCGCCCCGACCGAGACGATCGACCAGACGCGCGATCATCGGCACATGACCGATGGGCAGCATCGGTTTGGGCGTGCTGAGCGTGAGCGGTCGCAGCCGCGTGCCGAGCCCTCCGACGAGGACGACGGCGCGCATCAGCCCTCGGTGGTCGAGGGCACGTCGTCAGGCCTCGTGCCCTCGGGGAGGGAAGCGGCCGGCGCGAGCTGGTCGTTGGGGTTGACAACACCGCTGTCGATCTCGCCGAGGCTGGGCAGATCGGGCGCCCACGGCGGCATGGTGACGTCGGTGTCGTCAGAG
>Ga0307378_10011428_pt1 | contig 11433 bp, 9 predicted proteins | sample UN1MG_FD_202238 | JGI IMG/M metagenome (GOLD analysis project Ga0307378, IMG submission 202238) | Soil microbial communities from Risofladan, Vaasa, Finland - UN-1 | ecosystem: Environmental > Terrestrial > Soil > Coastal area > Acid sulfate soil | place: Finland: Risofladan, Vaasa | collected...
CGGTCCCCATTTCGCCGGATGTAGGGGCAGGTCTAAGACCTGCCCAGCCCCGGCACAGCACCTGCCAAGGGATCAACCATGGTACCCCACAGTTCTACGGGGGGAAGGTACCCGGCCCGCGAGCACGGATGGCATGCACAGAGGGTTTCTCAATAGGTCCCAAGGTCAGTGGCACACTGTCACGCAGACCGGCCCGGGCACCCGGCATCGGTCACTCTCCCGCCGGCGGATCGAACCGAGGAATCCTGAAGCGTGAGAGCAGAAGCGGCCCCCCTCCCACGAGGTCGTCCATTGGACCGTAGTGAACACTCCACATCGCCTCACCATCCCACGTAAGCCAGCGAATTCGCTTAATCGGCGGGTAACCCCCATACACTGCCTGACTGGACAGGTTTACGGCCCCAATCGAATTGCGGCAGGTGATGCCCAGTTGACACGTGTTGATCTCATAGAAGTACTGTCCGTCGCAGGCGATGCTCATGGGAGAGGTCCAAAACGGTAGGGGAAATCGCCAGTCAACCACCCCGGAATCGACGGCGAGCGAAGAATCGGGCAGGTATCCCAACAAGTAACCTGGACCGACCGCCCAGAGTCGCCCGAATCCTGAGGCGAGCGGGACCGAGTGTGTCCCGCAATCCGACGGCTGCTCCGAACCGCAGAAGTACGGTCGTGCCAGGAACTCATCCGTGACCTCCCCGTCGGGGGTCAACTGCAGGAATGTCCATCCCGGTCCGACGACCGCCCAGATCTCCCCGGCATGGAAGCCAAGCCCGTAGACGCGCCCCCGCCCCAGGTCGAACGACCGCACCAAACAGCCGGTCGAATCGTAGATGCGGATTGGATTAATGCGCGGGGACAGATAATGTGATTCAGTAGCGATCCAGACTTCGTCGTTGACGGCTGTCATCGCCGTAGCCCATTCCTTGTCGCGCTGTCCGACCAGCCTTACGGTGTAGTCGTCCTGGTACTGCACCAGGAAGACGTTGACGGCATCGATGTTACTTCCGGCGACGCGTAGCTCTCCATTTCCGTGGCGCACGATATCGTCATAGGTCAGATCGAACACAGAGGCGTACTGAGTATATGGCCGCCTGGGTTCAATGCGTTCGCACGCGTCATAGAAACCCCACGTGGTATCCACCTGAATCCAGACGGAATCCCGTGGGTGGTAGATGGAGGTCTCCGTGCACAACCAGTCTCCCTTGTACTGAATCACGATATCATCCACGCGCGCGATCCCGTTCGGAGGGCTCTCCGGGAGATGGACCACATATTGGACCGGAAACCGATCGCTCCGCAGGCGTCCTGCCGGGATGGGATCGGATATGGCGACAATCGGATCGTCGAGGATGTTCATTGCGGGGAGCTTGGTTGTCAGGGGGACTTCATCACGCATCGCAGCCGGCTCTGTCCCACGGTCTATCGCGCAGCCCGACCAGAACGCCGCGAATACCACCGCGCCGGCCAACCCAATGCACCAACGAAATGCGAACGGCATCTCTGCCTCCCGGACTGTTTCCCGGTGCCCGTCCCGATGCAGACTCACCTACCTTACCGTTCAACCGACTGGTTATTCCCGTTTTTTTTTCTTTCTGGCCGGGTCGCCCATCCCTGCGAGACTCCAGAGCCTCCCCTGCGGCACCAGGCCAATTACCGTTGCACGACATCGCACTCAAGAACCTCAACAGGGGCCGGAATAGGCCCGGCGCCGAGCATGACCGCCAGAGCATGTGCGTCTTCATAGGTGGCACCCATGCCCATCGTGATCTGCCCTCGGTCGCTTATCCGTGATTGAATAGTGGGCGCCGACTCAACGCGCCCGTCGAGCATGATGGCCAGTGGCTTGCCAATACTGGCGTCGGTCAGGCGCGCGAAAGCCCGTCCACCCTCACGGGTCAACTCGAAGTTCACAATCGGTTTGTGGAACCGGTCAAATGACGGGTATGCGTCGATCAAATACTCGCCGGTCATTTCGGCGTGTTTCTTTACGAGATAGAAGCGCTGCATCTCCCAGGTGCCATGGAATTCAGGTCGTGTCGCCCAAGCAAACATCACGTCAGGCGGAATGATCCGTACAACCTCCTCGCGCGCCAGAAGCAGTCTGACCTGCGGCGCATCCTCCGCTGCCACCAGCCAGCCGGGACCGAATTCCGTCGGTTCCATAAGTGTGGTCAGTGGCCCCCCGGTGGAAGTGCTCGATGTCGGATCTGAGATCGCCTCTTCTTCGCCAAACAGTTCATCGACCAGGTCGGCCGTCTCATCAGCTGCGGCGGCATCGGATCCTACGGCCGATGTGTCGAGCCCGGCCATGTCCAGCAAGACGCGGTCGACTTTGTCCAGCAACTCCCGCGCCTGCTCGGGAGAGGCGAGGAGACGAAATTCCAGGAGTGCCGTCTTGCCGACGATGGATGCGGCCCAGTCACAATCCACAGCACCGATGAACTCAACTACGATTTGATCTTCCCCCTGGGTGATCACGTTCGGCCGCGCCATCCCGAAGGCTCTGTGGCCGCGTTTCTCAATGATTCCAAGTGCCATGTCGCGGATTACTTCCGCTGGGGCATCACGCGTGCCTGTGACATCGATCCGTAACACAACGCGTGTCCTGGTCTTCTCTGATGCCACGAGAAACCATCGTCCGACAATCGGGTAGAGAAAGATCATCACCAGTCCCAAAACGACGACGCCGGCGACGACCGCAAGAACGGTCTTTGTCCGTTTTCTCATGTGAGTTTCCCTCCCCAGTTCAGATATGAGGTATTCCACTGCTCAGTCAAGCCTGTGACTTCCCGCAGCGCCCTCCACAACATGCCGCCGCACGGGTTGGGGAGTAGGGGGCGTTCCTTTCGGCCAGTCGTAGTGCGTGGGCGATCTGCTGCCCCGTGACCCGCTTATTCATCGACCGCTCCTGCTCTGAGGACCGATCCAAGTTAAGTCCTCAAGCCGCGGTTAGTCCACATCCTTGGATCAATATCCCTGCCGGCCGAGACGACCAGGTCTTTGCCCGCCGGCCGCCGGGTGTCCTGGCCGTTAACATCACCAATGTTTACACCGGGTACCCCACAGTCGCCGGATGTAGGGGCAGGTCTAAGACCTGCCCGGCCCCGGCACAGCACCTGCCAAGGGATCAAACACGGTACCCCCCAGTTCTACTGGGGGGAAGGCCCCCGGCCACGAGCACGTCCCACAAACCGACTTGACTCCCCGGCGCGGGGCGCGCAACTTGCCCCCCACAAGGTAGTTGTGTGACGATTGACAAGAGGGCTAATGGGCTGTGACAGGTGTCAGGCGGTGCGATCGGCTCGGGGTCGGGGGGATTGCACTATGATGCCGCGAGGCCTTCGGGGGTTATTCCCGCGTCGGACCGTGGGGCAGGCGCTTGCAGTCCTATCCGTATTGGCCGCTATTCTACTATCAACGGCCACCGGAAAAGCGGAAGACGGCAATTCTCTCCGCGATTCACTGAACAACCGCCGCGTCACGACAGTCTTCCCGATTGACGTCCGTCCGGTGCATTCCATTTGGACGGCCGGAGACGTGGTCGGGGTGCGGTGGCGGACTGATGACAGTGTTGGCGTTGCCTTCTTCGACATTGACGCAAGACCTCTCTTCCAGCGTATCTCCGCGCGCAACGACACGCCTTCCGTGGCCGGCGTCGAGCTGAGCGACGACGGAACGACGATTCTCGTCGGGCAGAACCTCGGCTTGATAGAGGGAGGCCGTGAGGTCATTTACTCCCGCGACGGCACACGGGGGGGCGACTTCATCAGCAATTCCGCCATTCTGGCTTCACCCCACGGGCGCTTCTTCTGCACGATTCACAATGAGGCGACTCACCCTGTCTTTGCCATCTACGATTCGGCTGGAGAAATCATCCGGTCCTTCCGGTGGCTCTACTCGCCCTGGGCGCCGGTGTTCATCACGGACGAGCTTCTGTTCGTTGCTAATCAAGACAGCGCTCGGTTTATCGAATGCGCCACCGGCCTGGTCCGCTTGTCGGTCAGCATTCCCTGGGGGCGGACTACGGAGTTGATCATACCTGACGTACGTTACTCCCCGGGCGATTCGCTTCTGGCCGTCTACGACCGCAACAGTATTCACGTCATGGGCCTGGATGGCGTGCAGCGGTGGGCACGGCACTTCTATAGAGAGGAACTGGACGTGCTGGATGTGGCGATTGACGCTGCAACGCGTCATGCCGCCATCCTGCTGGCCGGAACTGCGAAAGGGACGGGGTTCTTTCAGGTTGTGGCGCTGGCGGACTCCACCCGCTCGGTTCCGTCGCCGAGCTTCGAGGGTCTAAAGAGGTTCACAGTGAGGGGGGAACTCGGTCGGAGTTGGTTTCAGGATGGACTGATCGCATTCCGGCGACCGGAACCTGCACTTCTATTCGATCTCGACTCCGAGAAGCAGTACGAAACGTTGCTCATAGAGTTCGATGCGGAGACAGGAGCTTTCGGTGACACGGCCACGGTCCCGGGGCTGATCTGGCCCGTCAATCCGACCGGCCCGGCCGGACGGTACTTCCACTACTCCGGCGCCTCCGGCATCTCAATTATCGAATTCGGGCGAGCGCCCCGGGAATAGACATAAAGTCCCGGGGCGGGCGTGGCCCTGACGTCCGTCAGGGCTCGGGAGAGCGGGTCGATTGCACGAGGCACGACGAAGACGCTACGCTATCATTGCCGTCCTGCCCGATTGTGAGCAACTGGTACATGGAAGCCGACCAAGTAAACCCTGACGGACGTCAGGGCCACCAGTCCAGTTGAGTAACGATAATCGGGATGATTCTGGTACGCCACGCAACATACGGATGTTTCTGCTATTCATTCCCGGGCGCCCTAATTCAACCCGATCGGTGTGGCCGTAATCTGTGATTACGGCTTGCCAAAGCCATCGCCCGATCGTCGCCCCCGGTTGTCCCGCTTCGCGGGACCGCGATCTGAGATCACGGCCACACACCACGACGGCACACCGCCGTCCGCGCCGGCTTTCATAATCAGATGGTCAGGATCGCGCAAGAGGGAAGTGGTCGGGGGTGGTGGATCAGGGGGAGGAGCGGTCCCCGTAGAAGTAGACGGAACCGACGGGAGGGCGAGGCTCCCGCCGAGCCGCCCTTACGTACAGGCTGCCCACCGGGGTACCCCCCAGTTCTACTGGGGGAAGGCACCCGCCCGCGAGCAAGTCCCTCAAACTGACTTGACTCCCCGCCGCAGAGCGCGCAACTTGCCCCCACAAGGTAGTTGTGTGACGATTGATAAGAGGGCAAATGGTCCGTGACACGCGTTGGGGAATGCGATCGGCTCGAAGTCGACGCGATTGCGCTATGATGCCGTGACGTGCTCGGCGACCTTCCCACAGTAGCACTGTGCGAATCATACCCCCGGTTTGGAGATTCTCGGTGAGTTCCAAGGAACCCGTTAGTTGCAGGAATAACAGCGCGGACAGAGTGGCTTGAATGTCAAGCTCTCCGTCAGTCGAAAGGACGTATCGCCTCGGCCACATCGATCATCGTGCTAATGCCGTATCTATTGACATCGGTAAACCGGAAGGTTGTCATACCGTTCGGCAGAAGGACCCAGTGATTGCCCCCGAATCCCGTACTGACAGGAATCCGATGGATGCGGCCATCCCCGCTGCGATACGGTAATCCGTTGAACCCCAGGTGGTAGGTCACACTGCCGCACTCGGTACTCTCTCCCGTGGGCAATCCGGTTGCATCGGTTCGAAACATAGCTTCCGCCAGCCGGCCGGCGTGGAGTATCTGCCGCCCCTGATGCCGGCCGCCGTTGTGCAGCAGAATCGAGATCTTCGCCACGTCATCGACGGTGGGATAGAGGCCGTATCCAAAGGGGGGAAGACCCACGCTCCCATCTGGCTCGACGGTCCGCATGATCGGCGCGTACACGATTCCTATCGGTCTATAGACCTCCGCGAGCACCATCTCCCAGATGTCGGCATCCGATCCCTCTTTGCTTTTGAGGAAACCGTCCATGGCCGCCGACAGAATGAACGTGTTGATGGAGTTGTAGCGGGCGACCTCGCCCGGCCCCCAGGGATAATTGCCGTAAGAGAACGCGACATCCATCTTCTCTTGCCTGCTCTTCGCACGCAGGAAACTCATGAACTTGGGCTGGTCCTCATCGCCTTGCATGACATTGGGATCCACCAGCTCCGGCATGTTGTCACCGATGCCGGTGGCCATGTTCAGCGCGTCGGCGAAGGTGACCGATTCCCAACCGTCATGAGCGGCTGCGATTGTGACATAGTCTGCGACCTTGAGATCGAAGACGCCATCGCCGTACTTCTCGGCCAGACGCAACAGAGCGATCAATGGTCCCATGGCCTTGGTTAACGAGTACGCTGCATGCCGCATGCCTCGACGGTACGGATAGTCGCCGTAGCGGGTGCCACACGGTTGCAGATACAGAGTGTCGTTCCAGATGAGACCGGTGGCGCTAATCTCCTCGGCTTCGATTCCTCTATTGAACGTTTCCAGCAGTGCGGAATCCGCCTTTTCGCTGAGTGCTGAAAAAGGAAGGATCGGGGTCTGACTCTGCACTTCTTCGGCAAATCGGGCTGCCAGAAGGTTCTTGTTCTCGAGTGAATGAGGCATATAGTCCACGGTTGTGACGCCCCAGAAATCGGCTTTGTACACCGGAGAGGTCTCCTGCGTCACCTGTAAGAATAGAGACGACACTCGTGTCTCATCGTAGGCGAATGTGGCCAGTCCATTATGTGCGTCATTGAAGAGATCGTTCACCAATGTAAAGGGAAAAGACGCCCGCGACATGCCGCTGTCACGCGGTTCGAACCAGACGGTTCCCGGGGAGAGAATAATGCGCCAGTAGCTCCTGTCGCCGTCCGCAAGTATGGCTTCGCGCAATGTCGGTACAAGGTGGGCCTCATGCGTGAAGAAGTCTACGGCAAAACCCGGGAAATAGTCCCATGAATTGGCGGAATCCGCTTCCTCTTCCGGGTTGTGCATCACGAATTCGGGGGCAATTAGTGTGCCTTCGAACTCATGTCTGGCGGATTCCCATCTTCCCAGCGGGGTGAAGTACCGGTTGTTGAGAGGTACCGTGTCCTGGTATTCGGAACGCATGAGTTCCGCACACGTCAGCCTGTCTCTTGGCTGCGCAGGAGGCCCATCAGCAGATTGTCGTTCCCGACAGCCCGGCGATATCAGGGCAAGCGCCACAGCTGCCACCAGCAGAGTCTTTATCGTCGCTCGCATCAGTTTGAACCTCATCGCGTGTCATGGCATTTGCTATACATATGCAGAGTACGTTATCACGCCCGAAATAGTTGCGTACGCACGCCGCCCAAGGGCAGTCTGTTCGTAGAATTACCGGTTCCCTCTCCGGACTCGGACTGACAACGAGGCTACCTCCCTACGGCCCCGCCTCCCCCCGCCGCCCCGCCTCAATCCGCTCCAACAGCGCCGTCGCCTGCGGGTGATCGGGGATTTTCGCGAGGATGGCGTTGAGTTGCGCGACCGGGGTACCCCACAGTTCTACTGTGAGAAGGCATCCACCCGCGAGCACGGCCCACAAACGGACTTGACTCCCCGGCGCGGGGGGCGCAACTTGCCTTCACAAGGTAGTTGTACGTCGATTGATATGAGGGGAAATGGTCCGTGACAGGCGGCAGGCGGTGCGATCGGCTGGAAATCGACGGGATTGCACTATTGTGAGACCGCGAAGCCGTCGGAGACGTTGCCGCAGTAGAACTGTGGGGTACCCGGCGGGGAGGCAAAGATGACGCTTAGAAATCACGGTTCTATTCTGGTCTGGAGCAGGATTTCCAGGTTGCTCTTAGAGTGCGTCAATGGAGTGAGGAGCGCTGTGAGGTTCTGGAAAGGGCATACTGCACTGACATTGTTGCTTCTCATCTCTTTGCCGGCATACGGGACGCAGAACTTCAGCGTGCTGTCCGTAGTGAGGACGTCGTCAACGGCCGAGCCATCGGAGGACACTCCTCACACGTTGTTTACCAGACATGAGTCGGCCAGTGGCAGCTTTGTGTTTGAGGTTCATCCGCTTGGCGGAACCGACGAGGGGGCAGCAGAGGTGAACGTTGTGGACTCCGCTGGAGCAGTATTATGGGAGGGACGTGTTGGAAATGTCAACGTGATGTCGCGCTCGGTACCTGCATTCCTATCGTATTCCAACGTGGCCCCGATTCCTCCAAGCATCTATAATGCTGAAGTTGGCCAGCAGCCAGTCTATCAAAGTAGTATTACAGCCGTGCACCACGCCGCTTCCTCGGTGGATGGTCTCGCCTTTGCGTTGATCGGAGACACAATAGCCGAGGTCATTTCCGCGTACGGCAACGTCATCGCCAGCATTCCTCTTTCAGGCGGTCTTACATGCTACAGCATGTCAGTAGCCGAACGGGGCCAATACCTTGCTTTGGGCGTCGGTGAATCACTGCGTTCACGGGCCACCCAGTCTCCCACAACAGACCCAGTAGATTCCTCTTCTGGGTTTGTCTCCCACCGATCTCAAAGTCGGTTGGGCATAGAGCGGCCAACCAATCAGGTGATGGTTTTTGATACATCTGGGACTGTGATTGCACAATTCGCTACGCCCAATGACGGGCGAGCCAACCCGCGCGTCCTCAGCGTGACATTACACCCGACATCACGGATCGCAATTGCCTCTGACTATGGTGTCTCGGTATGGTCTTTGGAGGGTGAGCTTATGTGGCGCGATGTCGCCACATTCGGCGAACCGCAGGAAGGAGTGTGGTGCCGAGCCCTTTACAGTGCAGCGGACGGAACACTCTACGCCGTGACCACGAATGCTAGACGTGAGTGGAAGTTCTTCGCGTGGGATCTGACGGGAACGTGTCTCGCTGTTCTTCCCTTCGATTTGGGTAGATCTCATGAGGGTCTGAGCGTCGCTGTAGAGGCGTACACTGACTCCATCATTAACATACACACTCCATATGAAAGGGTGCGCATCAAGCGCACCAGGCGCGACTAGTGTACTGGACTGTGAGAAGGCATCCGTCCGCGAGCAGGTTCCACAAACTGACTTGAAAACCCGACACGGGCGGGCGTGGCTCTGACGTCCGTCAGGGCTCGGGAGAGCGGATCGATTGCACGATGCGCGACGACAACCGGATGCTCTCATTGGTGTCGTACCCGATTGTGAGCAACTGGTACATGGAAGCCGACCAAGTAAACCCTGACGGACGTCAGGGCCACCAGTCGTCGAGGATGTTCATTGCGGGGAGCTTGGTTGTCCGGAGAACTCCATCTCGAATCGCAGCCGGCTCTGTCCCGCGGTCTATCGCGCAGCCCGACCAGAACGCCGCGAATACCACCGCGCCGGCCAACCCAATGCACCAACGAAATGCGAACGGCATCTCTACCTCCCGGACTGTTTCCCGGTGCCCGTCCCGAAGCAGACTCACCTACCTTACCGCTCAACCGGCTGGTTATTCCCGTTCTTTTCATTCTCTGGCCGGGTCGCCCGGACTCGTGGTCCGGGTCTCCCGGGCGAGACGCACCGACGGCCGTTGGTGGCACACTGCTCAGACATCCCGGGCACCCGGCGTAGAGGCCGACCGCCGACGATACCGCCCCCACCGTTCGCCGGCCGTAGAGGCAGGTCTAAGACCTGCCCGGCCCCGGCTCAGCACCTGCCAAGGGATCAACCACGGTACCCCCCAGTTCTACTGGGGGAAGGCATGCGTCCGCGAGCCTGGCCAACAAACTGACTTGACTCCCCGGCGCGGTGGGCGCAACTTGTCCCCACAAGGTAGTTGTGTGTCGATTGATTAGAGGGGAAATAATTCGTGACACGCGTTGGGGAATGCGATCATCTTGAAGTCGGCGGGATTGCACTATGATGCGGTGTAGCCGTCGGAGACTCTTCCGCAGTAGGACTGTGGGGTACCCGGTGCTACATTACAACCGACCCTCTGAGGGGTGGTGCGTTGAGTTCTCCTGAGGCGTCACACCGCTCTCAGCATGGGTCTAGCCTGGGCTGTCCCATGTGAACTGAGCCATACCAGGGGCTTAGACCATGAACATATACTTCACCAATGTATTCAAGGTTACGCAGGCGCAGTTGGATCGCTATGGCGCCTTCAACATCTCCCTACTCTCAGACCTTCCCTTATTCATCGATCCCTTCCTACTATTCAATAGCCGCAAGAAACGGTATCAGCGGCTTCATGCTGGCATAATCGAGTATCTACGATTCCTTCGCCACAGAGCCCAATTGTCTGACTTGGACTCCCACCTAATTGACGCTTGGTATCGATTTCCAGAAGTTACCCAAACCTGGTTGGGCTTCTCGGAATCAGGCAATAGGGGGCGAGGCCTCGGCAGAGAGTTTGCAGTCTCACTACACACTAATCTCTATAGGATATTCGATGATTTCGGTAGTGAAACGATAACGAAGGGTAGCCATCTCGAGAAGCTGTGCCTCATCAAGGATCGAGTAGGAAGAGACAATATAAGCGACTTCACGACGAATCTAATCTTAGCCTTCCTACTGGAGTACACTCAGACATTTGCCCGGCAGCATATTGCCCAGGGTCTGCGACGAGTTGTAACAGTCAACAAGGCGCGATTCAACTACGACACCGAGACCTGGGAACGAGACACTTATGATTTGCCTTGGCACCAGAACGACTACGTCATTCTGGTGCCGAAGGATATTCTGACAAGAGATGAAACCTGGATAAACCGGACTGACTTGACTCGCGACTTTGCGCAAATCCCAACAGCTATACCCAATGCACAATTAAGATGGCAAATCGACAACTACTTCCGGCGCGTGCTCCCACAGGAGCCGTCGAAGGAAGAGCGGAAGAGAGCCATCAGACTCACGGTTCGAAAATTCCCACAGTTGATTGACTACTACATACTTCATAAAGAGACACGGGGCGATGTTGCGGTGAGCGTAAGCTCTCAGAGGGTCAGAGAGTCCCATCACTTGTATGTCCAACAGTTCGGCTCACTTCCAGAGATCCTCTCCAAGAACACTGATTTCTATCAGTGTGAAGGTACAACGTATGAGGAAGCCCACATGAGAGTAGCTTTTCTCAAGGACGTTATTGAGAACAAGGGCGGTCACAGAATCTTCTACCTGAATGGCGTTCCTGTACGGCGCGAGTCAGATATTCACATTCTCTTCAGGCTCACTTGGCTGGCGACCCCGTCTGACGTTGGTAGAGAAGTAAACAACGGCCGCGGCCCTGTCGACTTCAAGATCTCGCGTGGCGCAAAGGACAAGACCCTTGTTGAATTCAAATTGGCGAGAAATTCACAGCTCAGGAGAAACCTCAGGTCGCAAGTGAGGATCTATGAAAGGGCGAGTGACGCGAAGAGATCAATCAAGGTCATTTTCTACTTCTCGGAGTCAGAACTAAAGAAGGTGAATGAGATACTGAGAGACCTCGATTTAAAGACTG
>Ga0307378_10011429_pt1 | contig 11432 bp, 10 predicted proteins | sample UN1MG_FD_202238 | JGI IMG/M metagenome (GOLD analysis project Ga0307378, IMG submission 202238) | Soil microbial communities from Risofladan, Vaasa, Finland - UN-1 | ecosystem: Environmental > Terrestrial > Soil > Coastal area > Acid sulfate soil | place: Finland: Risofladan, Vaasa | collected...
AATACGAGGATGAAAACGGCCGCCACGACGGAGGCGGCCGCCAGCCACCGCGCATACAGCCGCCGCGTCGACGGCTGCGACAACAGGAAGCCGAGTGCGATGAACCCAAGCAGAAACGACGACTCGCGCACAAGCGTCTCGGGGGCGGCCCAGGCGAACCGGTGCCATGCGAGGGACGCAAACATCCAGGCGACCAGCGCCGCGGCGGGAATCAGCAGCAGCTTCCGACCGTTGAGATTCCAACCGCGTAAGACCAATGCAGTCAGCCCTGCTATTGCCGCCGCCTGGAACATTGGCAGCTTCAGCCAGGTGAATTCGTAGGTGAAGCCGGGCAGGTAGACCAGCGGGCTGAGCGCCAGCAGCACGAGCGCGGCCGGCTCGGCGAAACCGATCGCCCGGGGCGCGTTTGGGGCGGAAGCGGCGGCAGGTTGATCGTCGTTGTGCATTGGGGGCTTGCCTGGTTCTGTGTGAAAACACGCCGCAGATGTCGCGGCGACGCAACGGTTCGGCGGCCGTCTTGCAGGGCCGTTCGAACAGCGGCGTAATACTATCTATTCTAACGGACGGCTTCCGATGCTGCAATGAGATTCCGACGCTATCGCTGGCAGAAACGCGGGCGAGCGATTTCTGCTCAGCCGCCTCCGCCTTCGCGCAGTTGTTTCAGCAGGCTGATGTTCCTTACGTCCCAGTTGTCGCAATCGTTGTCCTTCTTAGGAGTTTCTATGATCATCGGCAGCCGGGCGAAGCGTTTGTCGGTAAGCAGCAGGCGGAATGCTTCGATGCCGATGTGGCCGCGTCCTATATGTTCGTGGCGATCGACGCGGCCGGCGAGGCGGGTTTTGCAGTCGTTGAGGTGAAATGCCCGCACGTTGCGGCGGCCGACGGTTGCGAGCAGTTCGGCGATCGTGGCTTCGTAGGCGGCTTCGGTGCGGATGTCGTAGCCGGCCGCGAAGATGTGGCAGGTGTCGACGCACACGCCGATCCGCCCGCGACTTTCGATCAGGTCAATGATGCTGCGAAGCTCGGCGAATGTGCGGCCGACGCTGTTGCCCATGCCGGCGGTTGTTTCCAGCAGCACGCGCACTGAGAGGCCGGGCGTGGCGTCGAAGGCGCGGTTGAGGGCGTCGCCGATCATGGGGACGGCGGTGCCCGGCCCGCCGGGGTGCGAGCCGGGATGGATTATGTGGTCGCGGACGCCGAGCATCGCGCAGCGGCGCAGCTCGTCGACAAGTGTCTCGAACGACTTGCGGCGGATGGCGGGATCGGAGCCGGCGAGATTCACCAGGTAGCAACTGTGGCCGATGGCGGGTCGTATGCCGGTGCGCCGCATTTCACTGCGGAAGCGGGCTGCTTCGTCCGGTGCGAGCGGCGGAAAACTCCAGCGGACATTGCTGCGGGTGAAAACCTGGATGGCTTCGCAGCCGACGGCCAGCCCGCGCTCCGGCGCGCGGCTGATGCCGCCTCCGATGGATACGTGCGCGCCGATCGGCATCAGCGTTGGCTCCTCGTGCAGCCTGCGGCTATTCGGCCCGCAGTTGCTCGGCTGCGGCGATCGCCTTGAGCAGGCTGCGGGCCTTGCTGAGCGTTTCCTCGTATTCCCGCTCGGGCACCGAATCGGCGACTATGCCTGCACCGGCCTGGACGTATGCGTCGCCGCCGATCAGCATCACCGTGCGGATGGTGATGCACGTGTTCATGTTGCCGTACAGGTCGATATGGCCGACGGCTCCGCCGTAAGGCCCGCGGCGCGTAGGCTCAAGCTCGTCGAGAATCTGCATCGCCCGCACCTTCGGCGAGCCGCTGAGCGTGCCGGCGGGCAGGCTCGCCTCGAGCGCGTCGAACGCCGTCAGCCCCGGGCGGAGCATTCCCGACACGTTGGACACTATGTGCATTACGTGGCTGTAGCGCTCGATGATCATTTCGTCGCCGATCTTGACGGTGCGATACTGCGCCACGCGGCCGACGTCGTTCCGGCCGAGGTCCACGAGCATGATGTGTTCGGCCCGCTCCTTCGGATCGGAAATCAGTTCCTGCTCGAGGGCATCGTCTTCCTCCTCGGTGGCTCCGCGCGGCCGCGTGCCTGCTATGGGCCTGACCGTCACCAGTCCGTTCTCGACCTTCAGCATCACCTCCGGCGATGCACCCACGAGGTCCAGCCCCTCCAACCGCAGCAGGAACATGTATGGCGAGGGGTTGATGACGCGCAGCATTCGGTAGATGCTGAACGGGTCGGCGGTCGTTTGCGCATGCAACCGCTGCGACAGCACGACCTGGAAGATGTCGCCCGCGCGAATGTATTCCTTGCAGCTTTCCACCGCCTGTTCAAACGCCGCCTGCTCGAACGTCGAGTCGTATGGGACTGAACCGAGGCCGCTAATATCCACGTTTTCGGCGTGCACGGCAACCGGGGTGCGCAGGCGGTCTATGATGCTTGCGATTCGTGCGACGGCTGCATCGTAGGCTTCCCGCGTGGCGCCGCCGTCCAGCCTCGCATTGGCCGCAACGTGCAGCGTCTTGAACACATGGTCGAACACGACGAAGCTGTCGAAGAACATGAAATAAATGTCCGGCAGGTTCAGCGCGTCGGGCGGAGCATCGGGCAGATGCTCAACGTATCGCACGGCGTCGTATGCGAAGTATCCCACCGCGCCGGCGGTGAACAGCGGGTTCTTCTCGGGCAGCAGCTCGAGTGGAACCGGCTGCAGCCTGCGTGTGTATTCCGCCAACGCCTCGATCGGGTTCTCGCACTGGAAGGTTTGCACGCCACTGTTCGACTTGATCTCGACGGAGCTGCCTTTCGCGCGGAAGATGCTGGACGGCTCGGCGCCCAGCAGCGAATAGCGTCCGATCTTCTCGCCGCCGGCCACGCTTTCAAGCAGGAAGGCGTTTGGGCCGGAGTACAGTTTCTCGAATGCCGATACGGGTGTCAGGGCGTCGGACATGAGCCGGCACGTGATGGCGACGATGTTTCCCTTGCCCTCAAGTTGCTGGAATTGTTCGAAGGTCGGATAGCACTGCACGGAATGTTCAACGGCCGGTCGGGCCGGTTGCCTCGCGACGTGTGGTTTTTCAGGGTATGTGCATGATTTAATTTTAAGCCGTGCCGCCGGGAAATCAAGGGTAGAATTATGAAAGCGGTGGTGGAAGCCGCAAGGATTGTGCGGCGTCGCGCTCAATGTTCACCGTATTTCAGGGCCGTTTCGTACATCGCGACGACGTTTGCCACGGGGATATCGTCGGTGAGCACCTGCGATCCGCACAGGATGTAGCCGCCGCCGGGCGCGAAGATGTCGAGGCAGCGTCTGACTTCATTCTGGACTTCGCGCACGCTTCCTTTCACGAGCACGTTTGGATGGTCCACCCCGCCGACGAAGGTTATCGCCTGGCCGTAGCGTTGCTTGAGTTCGCGCTGATCGTTTCCGGCGACGTAGCCGGGCACGGGGTCCCACATGTCGATGCCCATCTCGATCAGGTCATCGAATATCGGCCGGCAGCAGCCGCAGTCGTGGAACCAGATTTTCATGTTATGCTTCTTCGCGATGGCCCATATCCGCTGCATCTGGGGCTTGTAGAATTCGCGCCAGATATCCGGCGACATGTGCATCGCGGAGCTGTTGCCGGTGTCGTCGCCGCAGCGGTAGATGTCGAACTCGCCCTCGGCCGCCGCCAGCCATCGGCTGTTCCATTCGACGAGGAACTCGCCCATGCGCGTCATGTATTCGTGCGTGAACTCGGGGCGGAGCAGCGGGTCGGTGAGGGCGGGCACGTAGCCGCGGAGGTTCGTGGCGTGGGCGATTCCGCAGCCGCCTTCGCCGCCTACGGTCACCATCCCGCGCTGCTTGATCTCGAGGCAGCGCCGGCGGATCGTGTCGTAGCGGAACCAGTCGGGCTGCGGCCAGCGGTAGCGGTCGAGGTCTTCGATCGTTTCGGCGAACGCCAGCGGCTCGTGTTTCTGGCAGGCGATGCCGAATATGTCGGTTCGCGTGCCGTCCGGCAGAACGAGATCGGGGCCGACGTAATCGGGGTAGACGTATGAATCGCAGAATACGGAGAATCCGTCTATGCCCATCGCGTCGTACATGTCGAGGCGTTTTTCCACGCCGTAATGCTCGAACAGCTTCGCGAGAATGCCGGCGTTGGCGTCGAAGCCAAGCGGCACGCGGTCGGGTTCCTGGTGATCGATCGCCGTGAGCACGCGTTCGCGGCGGGTCATCATTGGAGGCTCCCCTGTGTGTTGTCAACAATCACGCACAGCGCTATTCCGAGGCGTTTTATCTCGAGCACCCGGCGGCCGTGCGCGAACATATCGGCCGCGCGCTCGTTTTGCAGCAGCATTCCTTCGCGCGCCATAATGACGGCATAGTCGAACCCGCCGGAACTGAACTCGACGATCGGGAAACCGGCGTTCTGGTAAACGGGCCTGACGAAGCTGCTGAGCGGATGGAATGCGACGGTTGTTTTCGGCGGCAGGTTCTGCACGAAGCCCAGCACCGGCCCCGCATAGATGTCGCCCCAGTAGGTTGTTTCCATTCCGAGACGGTGTGCGCCGGGCAACGCCCCGCACAGCCCGCTGTAGTATGATGTTTCGTACGGGTGCAGCGTGAGGATTCCGACCCCTTGCAGCAGGATGAAAACGGCCGCAGCAATCGGCCGCCATCGGTAGTCGGCCAGGCGTTGCCACGCCGACGCGAAACCGTATCCTGCCAGCCACGCGGCAAACGGAAACGCCGCCAGAAACAATCGGACGCCGTCGTACTTGGGAACGCCGGGCAAGGCTGTTACTGCCAGGATGGCCGCGAAATTGATCAGCGCCATTAGCGGCATTCGCGCGGTCATCCTGCTACGGGCGGTGCGGAAGATTCCGGCCAGCATGCACGCAAGCGTGCCCAGCGGAATGGTGAACGCGGTCAGCACAAACGGATAATGCCACGGCGCGTATGTTTCCGCATAGACCCCGCCGAGGTAGTAGACCGGCACCTTCCAGCGGTCGACGGTTGTGCCGATGAAGTAGTCGTGCAGCCGGCCCAACAGATCCGGCCACAACCACGGCCATCCCGCGACGAAAACGACCGCGCCTATCCCCGCAAGCAACAATGCCGGCACGAGCGCCTTCCTGCCGTGGACGATCAACGCCCAGGCCAGCAGCGGCAGCGGAATGAATACGGCGTTGATCTTGGTCAGAAGCGCGAGGCCGAATAGTACGCCGGCCGCAACCGCCCAGCGCCGGCTGGTGAATCCGCGGGCGAACGCGAGGGCCGTCGCCAGCCACATCAGCGCCATCGCGAGGTCGAGCGCCGCGAAGTGCGCGTGCGCGAACAGGCGCGGCATCAGGAGCGCGAACGCGGCAGCCGATATTCCCGCTACGTTTGAAAAACCGCCGGCGACGTTGCCGTCGTCACCTGCCGCAACGAATACGAGCGCCACCAGCGCACCGAATAGCAGTGCTATAGCCAGCCGGGAGCCCGTCTGGTCGTCAACGCCCGCCACGGCAGCGGCAACACGCCGCACAACGCCTATCCAAACCTTCGCCAGCGGCGGATGCTCGTGGTTGATGCGCCACGCCCGGTCAATTCCTTCGCCCGAGAATGAAGGCGACAGAAGCCAGTCGACATATTGCTCCGACGCCACCATTGTGATCGGTTCATCCCACGTAAGGCCGGGGTCGTTGATTGTGTAAGCGACGGCAAGGAATGCGGCAATACCGATCCAGACGGGAATCAGGCGCGGCCTCAGCAGGAGCGAGCGCGTCGGTTCCGCAGGTTGTGCTGGATCAGATTTCACGAGCAAGGTCCGGGGACAGGCCGATGCGTGCGACTGCCGCACATTATTCATATTTTATCGAGAACCGCCCCGAAATGTCAAGCTGCCGGCGTGTTTCGATCAGTTTCTCGACCTCGTCGCGCGGGAGGACCTGCACGTTGCCGAGCTGATGCGCATACAGCATCACCTGTGCGTAATTTTCAAGCTTCTCGAGCTTGAAATAGGCATGGAGGACGTTCTCGGCAACCGTCAGCGCGCCGTGGCGGTCGAGAACGATCGCATCGTGGTCGCGGATCAACTCGCGGATCACCTCCGGCCCCTGCGGCGAGGCAGGCGTTGCGTATCGAGACGTGGGCACCGTGCCGAGGTGAAAAACCACCTCCGGCAGCACGCACCGCTCGAGCGACACGCCCGCAACGGTGAACGCGGTCACGATCGGCGGATGAGCGTGAACCGCAGCGCGGATATCCGGCCGCTCGCGATAAGCCGCCAGGTGCATCCGGTTCTCGCTGGTAGGCTTCTCGGTGCCCGCAACCAGCGTGCCGTCCATATCGGTGATTATCAACTGATCTTCGCGCACCAGCCCCTTGCTCACGCCGCTCGGTGTGAACATCAGGCGGTCGTCGGACACTCGCACGCTCACGTTACCGTCGGTGGCGGCAACCAGCTTGTTCTGGTACATCAGCCGGCAAACTTGAATGATCTCGCGGCGATGTTCGCTCTCAGGCTTGTTCAAGGCTGCTCCAATATCAGGTGGATTGTGCTACGGGGCCGACGGCTGCACGACGTCCGTGTCGTCCACGTCGCTGTCCGCATCTGCCGGAGTGTCGCGACGGCTGGCAATCTTCACGCAGCGGCTCATCAAGTGCACGATTCCGGCGGCAGGTGCATGAATTCTGGCTGCCCTGGCTCCATCGGGAATCTCGCCTATGAGCTGCCCGCGCTCGACGCGTTCGTTCTCCGAAACCACAGGCCGCGCCGGCACGCCTTCGTGCTGCAGCAGCGGAACGGCGAGGTCGTCGACGGCAACCTGCTGCTCCTCCGCGTGAATGATCGTATGCCAGGCGGTTTTCTCGATGTAGTCTATTATGCCCAGCCGGCGGCACAGCGCGTCGATCTCAACGTGCCCGTTCGCATAATTCGCGCTGACCTGCGGGACGGAAGGCTTCTCGATCTTCTCGATCGCCTGCCAGCCCATCACACGCAGGTGCGACTTGATCTGCCCGCAGACAATCCTTGGCGAGATGCCCATCCTGCACACGAAGCTGTCGCACACGCCGCACTCGCCGCATTCCACCGCCGACGTTATGCTGTCGTTCAGGTTGTCCAGCGAATAGCATATCGCCCGCATGATTGCGTGCGGCTCGATGCCGCGCCCCAGCAGGTGGCGTGTGCAGTGGTCGGTGCAATCGCGGCATTGGAAACACGCCGATCTCGCCCGCAGCAGCATCGTGGCGAGCGATCGCACGCGTTTCTGCACCTGAACGTGCCGCTCGGGCAGCACCACCAGCCCCTCCGTCAGCTTGGTGATCGGCTGGTCGAGGTCCTCGGCAAGCGAACCGCCCACCGGCCCGCCCACCAACACGCGGAAACGCCCCGCAGCGCCTCCCGCACATTCCAGGGCGTCGGCCACGGTCGAACCCAGCGGCATCCGAACGACGCGCGGATTGCTGACGCAGCCGGTTATCGACACCGTGCGGTGTGTTACCGGAATGCCCTGCATTGAGCGGGTGAGGTCGCACAGCGTTTCAGGATCGAGCAGCAGCACGCCCACGGCGATCGGGCCGCCGGCACCTGCCAGCCGCCTGGTGGCTTCGTATGTGAGGGTGTATTCTTCGCCGACAGGATAGAACTCGGGGGCGTGGAAAATTTCGATGCCCGGGCGCCCCTCCAGAATCTGGCGGAGGGCGGTGTCGATGTCCAGGTCGTTATTGATATACGCAATGATGCCGCGCTCTGCGCCGGTGGCTGCCATCGCGAGCTTCAGGCCGTCGACCACCTCCGCAGCATGATGAGCCAGCACGTGCTGATCGCGCACCACCAGCGGTTCGCTTGCGCACGCATTGCAAATGACGATCTCAGCGCGGTTCCGCAGCGTGATGTGCAACGGCATTCCGTTGCGGGCGCTGACGACTCCGGCCGCTCTTGCGGCTGAAAATATATCCTCAGGGTCGGCCAAAAGGCACCCCCGTTGGTGTAATCCACGGAAGCAACGGGACGGCCGCTCGGGCGTGTCGGCCACGTTGCATTAATTTTCCACCTCCCCCACACTATATAGTATCGGCGCAAATGCCGTCCCCTTGCACCTTCAGCGGGCGGTTGTGTTGGGGAATCCGGCGCTGCCCCGATGAAAACTCAAATTATATCGCGCAGCGGCGCCGAATCAAGCACAAAACGTCGCCTACGTGTTCGCTATCCGCCATCCGCCCGATCGAACTGCTCCAATTCGAAGGTTTCTGCATATTGCGGCCGGCCGGGCAGCTCCTGTGCAGCGAGGCGGTTGACGTTGAGAATGCGGTCGTCGAAGCCGTGGCGGCGCGTGTTGAGGTTTCGCTGATGCTGAGAAAGGTGCAGCCGCAACAGTCCTGCCTTCCATTGCGCGGTCTCATCGTCGAACGGCGTGAAGACGTCGGCTCTCATTTCGATGGTTTTCGGATCGCGAATCAGAAATGCCGCGGTCATTGCCTTCGAAAGCACCGCGTAGCGATGCATCATCACGTATGTCCGGTGATGGGCGATGTTCGGGTCGTGCCCGTGCGGAAGGAAAACAATGTCCGGACACACGCGCCTAAGGTAATTGTCGAGCATCTCCTGGTTGGCGGGCGTGTCGAGCTGGTGGGCTTTCTCATCTTCCGCCAGCGGCAGAAACTCCAGCCGGTCGTCGGGCAGGCCAAACAGCTTGCAACTCGCGCGCTGCTCCTCCCTTCGGATATCGGTTTTCCGCTGCGGCGTGGGCGGTGTTGCGAAGCTGTCTTCCACGCCGCTCCAGCCGGTCGTCAGCACCGCCACGTGGATCGGATTGCCGTTGCATTGCAGCAGCCTCATGGTGGCCGCGGTGGCGTCGAAATCATCCGGATGCGGCGCCAGCACGGCCACCCGCAGGTCGGGCGGCACCGAAACGGCCGTCAGATCGGCCGGCCGGCCGCGCACGAACAGCCAGTTCAGCGAGTGCGGCCGAGATACGCTCATAGTCACACCTCCTTGATTATCAGGAATTCCTGGCGAACCAGTCGAGCAACGCCTCGCCTTCGGCGCGGTTCGCAACGCCTGTGCAGTAGAAAACCTTCTCGGGGCGCAGCTCGCGATGCATCGCCTTGATCTCGTCCACGCCGCCCCACGCCTGCACCGCCTTGCCCTTCTGCTGCACCCGCTTGAGCAACTCCAGGTGCTCGTAATGGCCGCCCCTGCCGGCGCCGGGCACGTACGACAGCGCATGAAAATCCAGCGAACACAGATCGTCGATGTGAACCTGCGCGCCCGGGCCGACCCAATGATAAACGGAATGCCTGACTGCCGCAACTTCCTCCTCGAGCGCCGGCATGACCCACCGCCGGAACACCTCCGGGCCGATCATGCAGCAGAAATCACATTGCAGGTAGGCGGCGCCTTCCATCGAATATATGCCGTGGCAGTAGCCAAGCTCGTCCATCCGCGCGGAATCCGCCACCGGCTTCCACACCTGCGGGAAAATCGCGCGGGCGTCGGACATCGCGCGGTCGATTACATCCGGCCGGTCGAGCAGCCTCCAGATCATGCCGCGGCGTGGGCATCGGAGCAAGCTCCTGCCATCGGCCTGCTTCGTGCGGCAGCTCCTGCCCGGCCGCGTAAAAGGCCGAAGCCAGCAGAACGATCACAACGCAACAATACAGCTTCATAGTCTGATTCACCCTGTCAATGTTGTTAGTCGTGCGGATGCTTTCCGTCGGCCGATCCATCGAGAATTATCCAATAGCGTGAAACCGGTTTGCCGGAAACATCTGAAACCACTTCGTTCTCGAACACGCCTCCGTTGGCGCGGATGATCTTGCCGGAGGCGATGTTATCCGTATCGCAGGTGATCAGCACGCGATCGAAGCCGCGTTCGCGCGCCTTTTCGAGCATCAACGCGAGCAGCCTGGTGCCGTAGCCCTTGCGGCGTTCCGACAGGCGGACCTGGTAGCCGATGTGGCCGCCCTCCTTCAGCAGCGCTGGCGTCAGCCTGAGCCGCAGGTTCGACGTTGCCAGAACCTCGCGATTGTTGCGTATCAGCCAATACTGAATGCTCGGCACCTTGCCTGCGGGCAAGCCCACGCCCCGGGCATCTATCTCGCACTGCCGCAGGTAGGCTTCGAAGTCGGACAGTGCTCCGAAGAACCGGAGGTCGCCTTCCGACAGTGCCTCCTCCGCCATGTCGCAGAAGGCGTCCTTGAAGTCGGCCGAAGGCTCGACCAGGCATAGCGTTTCATTCTCGGGCGGTTGCGCCATTTCTTCCGTTGCCTCCGCAAGCCGCGGCCTAACCGTTAACGGTGGCGCGTGTCCAGGCTATCGCTGCCGCAGCGTCGGGCAGGTGCCGCAGCTCTGCAGGATTACGCCGGTCAGATCGCTGCCCAGCCGCGGCAACACGTATTCCTCGTAATGGAGCTTCGGCCGGTTCTTGTATTGCGTACCGCGCGCGAGTTGGTTGGTGTCGACGTAAACCGCAACCTGCTTCCGCGCCCGGTTGAACGGGCAGTCTTCGTCGGGCGATTCCGGCAGGATGAACTCGCCCGGCCCGGCGTGCACCTGGATCGACCTGACGTTGGCTATATCAAGCACGTTGTCGATACTGTGGCGATAGTCGCCGCACGAATGCACGTGCACGCCGCCGAATACTTCGCCGATCATCAGCGGCACCTGCGCGCCCGGCTTCCGCGCGTAGGCCGCCGCAAGGCGCCGGTGGGCCAGCTTGATCCGCTCGGACCCCGGATCGAAGCTGGTAAGGTCGCTCGCCATCCATACTCCTCTCAGAAAACCTGCTCGCCCTTTCCCGGCAGATTATACCACACGCGCCCGTCGATTTGCACGCGAAAAGTCAAATCAGTTGTTGACATCCGGCGCAATATGCGGTATCATTACAGTGGCAGCGGCGTTTGAATGAGGAGCATACGGATATGAACGGTACCGAAAACGTTGTGCAGCAGGCGAGGAGACGGCTGAAACTGCTGGAGGCTTGCTCGGCGTCAATCATCTTCCTGTTCCGGCTGTCGGTGGCGGCGGCGGCGATAGCGTTTGCCCATCGACTGCTGTATCTGTCCGCCCCGGCGACCGTGGTTCTCGTTGCGGCTTCTGCCGTGGGCGCAGGCGCGTGGATGTTCGTACGGCGCCGCCGGATAACGCCTGCGTTTGCGGCTCAGCGGATCGACGCCGAATTCCGGCTGCAGGAGCGTGTTTCGACCGCCATCGCGATGTCGGCCTCCGGCGAACCGATGGTGCCGGCGCTTCAGAATGATGCCGAGCGCCATGCCCGGCGCGTGGATGTTTCGCGGTTCCGCCTCAAGCCGCCGCGCGAGCTGACATGGCTTCCGTTTCCCCTGCTGGCGCTTGCACTGGCGGTCTGGCTGGTGCCGCCGGTCGACCTGTTCGGCCGCCAGACCGAGCACGACCGCCGCAAGGCCGAGCGCGAGGAGGTCCGCACGCAGGCCCGCGATTTCCGC
>Ga0307378_10011430_pt1 | contig 11431 bp, 8 predicted proteins | sample UN1MG_FD_202238 | JGI IMG/M metagenome (GOLD analysis project Ga0307378, IMG submission 202238) | Soil microbial communities from Risofladan, Vaasa, Finland - UN-1 | ecosystem: Environmental > Terrestrial > Soil > Coastal area > Acid sulfate soil | place: Finland: Risofladan, Vaasa | collected...
ACGTTCGGGAGGGGAGCCACCGGGCGCCGGAGCGGGTTCTTCTGGACCCCAACAGTTGGAGCGATGACGGAACGGTGGCACTGGACTGGATGCGCCCGACGCCCGACGCGTCGCTCATCGCGTACGGCAAAAGCGCCTCGGGCTCCGAAAAGAGCACGCTGTACGTTCTGGACGTGGCCAGCGGCAAGCACCTGCCCGATGAAATTCCGTTCACCCGTTACTGCGTCGTCGCCTGGGACCCGGACGAGAAGGGCTTCCTCTACAGCCGTTATCCGGAGCCGGGCGCGGTTCCCACCGGCGACGAGAACTACTACCGCAGGCTGTACCACCACCGCCTCGGCGACGACTGGCGCAAAGACCCGGTCGTGCTCGGCGACCTGGTCCAGAAGGAGGAGCTGATCGGAGTATCGGCCACGTCGGACAACCGCTACGTAAGGATGAACCGGGCGGTGGACTGGGCCAGGAACGACCTGTACTTCCGCCCGCTGGGTTCGGACGCGAAGTTCCAGCCCATCGCGGTGGGTCTGGACGGGCAGGTATCGGCCGACACCTATGGCGATCAACTGTTCATCCGGACCAACGTGGACGCTCCGCGGTATCGCATCGCCAGGGCGCCGATCAACCAGCCCGGACCCTCAAACTGGAACGACGTCATTCCCCAGCAGAAGGGCGTGATCGACGGCTTCAGCATCGTCGGCGGACGCCTGATCGTGGAGGTGTCGGAGAACGTCTACTCGCGGCTGTTCGTGTATGAGCTGGGCGGCAAGCTGCTGGATGAGATCGAGCTGCCCACGCTGGGCACGGTGGGCGGGGTGAACGGCGAGCCGGACGGCAAGGAGCTGTTCTTCTCGTTCGAGTCCTTCGCGTATCCGCCGGCCAACTTCCGCTACGAGATCGATACCGGCAAGCTCGAACGCTTCGAGCAGACCGAGACGGGGCTGGACCTCGACCGGTATGAGACCCGCCAGGTCTGGTTCACCTCGAAGGACGGCACCCGCGTGCCGATGTTCGTCACGCACCGCAAGGGAATGGAGCTGGACGGCGACAACCCCACGGTGCTGTCCGGATACGGCGGCTTCGACATTGCCCTACGCCCGCGTTTCGACTTCCGAAAGATTCCCTGGCTGGACGCGGGGGGCGTCTTCGCGGTGGCCAACCTCCGCGGCGGCGGCGAGTTCGGCAAAGAATGGCACCTGGCCGGCCGCCTGGGCAAGAAGCAGAACGTGTTCGACGACTTCATCGCCGCGGCGGAGAAGCTGATCGAGCTGAAGTACACCAACCCCAAGCGGCTGGCCATCTCGGGAGGCAGCAACGGCGGCCTGCTGGTGGGGGCGTGCATGACGCAGCGCCCGGAGCTGTTCCAGGCGGTGATCTGCGCCGTGCCGCTGCTGGACATGGTGCGCTACCATCACTTCCAGATCGCCCGGCTTTGGATTCCCGAGTACGGGTCGGCCGAGGACCCCGAGCAGTTCAAATGGCTCTATGCGTATTCGCCGTATCACCACGTGAGCAAGGGTACGGACTATCCGGCGACGCTGCTGCTCACGGCCGAGTCCGACAGCCGGGTCGAGCCGATGCACGCCTACAAGATGGCGGCCGCGTTGCAGGCCGCCACCGGCGGGGATCGACCGATTCTGCTGCGCGTCGAGGAGAAGGCGGGCCACGGCGTCGGCAAGCCTTTGGCCAAGCAGATCGAGGAGCAGGTGGACATCTGGATTTTCCTGATGTCGCAGCTCGAGCTGATCGACGCGTAGAGTCAGCGGGTGGGGCGGTCCGGCCGACGGCGGGGCAGGGGTCTTTACAACCGGCACGGCTCCATATCTGCGGCGCGGGCCGGTGTTGGTTCGACGCACTCCGTGTCGGGTCTATAATCCCGCCATGCAATTGACGCGCGAGGTGCGATTCTTTCTGGGCGACTCGCCACCGGGCGGACCGGTGCTGAACTCCTGGGCCGGCTGGCCGACCGGTGATGCCATCGCCCCGTTCGTCGTCCTGCGGGCTACCGTCTCGGGCGCGGTGGATCAGCGCACCGGATACCTGTGCAACATCACGCTGCTGGATCGTCTGCTCCGCGAACGGGCCATCCCGAGCCTGCAACGCGCCTGGAGCGCTTCGGCCGGTCGCGGCCTGCCTGCGGCCCGGTCGCTGGCCGACCTGTGGGCCGACCTGGGCGACCGGAGCCCGAACGGCACGAAGCTGGAGTCACTGGAGCTGCGGGCCAGCCCGTTTCTGCGTTTTGCCGCTTATGCCGGAGAGCTGCCCATGATCGTCTTGACGGAGAGCTTCGAGTTCGCCGCTTCACATCGGCTGTACTGCCCGGACCTGGACGACGAGAAGAACCGCGAGGTGTTCGGCAAGTGCGCCAACCCCAACGGCCACGGGCACAACTACGTGGTCGAGGTCAGTGTGGCCGGGCGGCCGGACCCGCGCAGCGGGACGATCGTCGACCACGCCGCGTTCGAGCGCACGGTCAAGGAGCGGGTGATCGACCGGTTCGACCACAAGCACCTCAACGCGGACTGCCCCGAGTTCGCGGAGCTCAACCCGAGCGTCGAGAACATCACCCGCGTGATCTGGGACCTGCTGTCGGACCGCTTCACCGGCTCGCGCCTGCACAGCGTCCGCGTGTGGGAAACGGCCAAGACCTGCGCGGAGTACTCCGGCACGTAGCGACCCCACCGCCTGTTGTCCCCTGCTCGCCCCGCAGGCGTCGGGCTGCTACACTCCGCCGGACGGCCTGCGCGCGGGCGCGGGCGGTGGGGAATTCTGGGACGAATCGATATGCCGGAGCTGGCTTACGTCAACGGAACGTTCTGCGACCTGGCCGATGCCAAGGTCTCGATCGAGGACCGCGGTTTTCAATTCGCCGACGGGGTGTACGAGGTGGTCGTGGCCTTCGGCCGGCGCCTCTTTTGCATGGAGGAGCACCTCAGCCGGCTGGCCAACAGCCTGCGGGGGATCGACCTCGACTTCGACCCGGTCGAGCACCGGATCGAGGAGGTCGTGGCCGAGGGCGTCGCCCGGGCCGGCTTCGACGAGACGATGGTCTATCTGCAGATCACCCGCGGGGCTTGCTCGCGGGGGCTGGCGGTTGAAGGCCCTTTACGCCCGACGGTCGTGGCGACCTTCAAGGCGAAGCCGGTGATCGATGCGGCGGTGCGCGAACGCGGCCTGTCGGTCATCACGGTGCCGGACAACCGCTGGGCCCGCTGCTATATCAAGTCGATCGCCCTGTTGCCCAACGCATTGGCTCGCAACGACGCCCGCCGCCGGGGCTACGACGACGCCATCTTCATCGGTCCGGACGGCCAGGTGCGCGAGGCGACGGCCGCCAACGTGTTTGTCGTCCGCGGCGGAATCCTGGTCACGCCGCCCAAGACCGATGTCATTCTTCATGGCGTGACCCGCTCTTGCGTCCTGGAGTGTGCGGCCCAAATCGACCTGCCGCACACCGAAAGCCCGCTGACGGCGGACGACCTGGCGGCCGCTGCGGAGCTGTTCCTCTCGAGCACGACGATGGACTTCATCGGGGCCACGCGGCTGAACGATTCGCCGATCGGCGACGGCAGGGTGGGGCCGGTGACGCGTGCGCTGTTCGAGCAGTTTCAGAAGGGGATGGCCGCGTTCCGCGAGAGGGCGTCGAGCGTGACGTCGTAGCCGGCCGCGTTGGCCCGCGTGGCAACCGGCGACTCCTGAGTCTGCCTTGTCCTTCAGCGTCGAATGGTTCGTTGGCGTTTTATCGCGTCAGGGAATGGATGAGGAGTGCGCGTTGCGGCTTGCGCGCCCGGAACTTGCCGCGAGGCGGGCGCAGAGATAAGGGCTTGTCGTCAAGCGGCAAGCCCTATGTCCTGCAGAAGGAATCCACCGCAATGTCGAGGGAGGGGTTTGAAGAACCCTTGACCAAAGGGGGTGACCATCAGCCGCCCGGACCAACCGCTTCATGGAAGCGGGTACGTCGTTTAGCGCTGTTTTCTGGACTCCCAGGGTTCTCGTATCGGTTCGTTCAAACAGGCTCCCTTGTATCGAGCATGGCAGAAACTCTGCCGGACAACCATAATATATCATCGGCAGGGGTCAAAAAGAAACCCGAGTCAAAACTCGGCGAAAGTTTTTCGCGGGCAAGCAAGGTCTGTGCCAACGCGCATCCGGCACGGCGCGTTTCTCCGCGGTCGTCCGTTGTTCCCGGCGTGGCGGTCTCAGCCGTGTGGCCTAACGATCTGACGGGGAAGATGTTAGCCCGCCACCGGCCGGCGGGAACGATCCGGCGGATCTGGTCGGGCGGCTGGCGAAACGCGCGGCGGCGAACTACAGTGCCGATCCAGAAAGACGCTCCCGGCATGAACACGGAAAATCGCCTTGACGCTCGATTTGTGGAACAGGCCCGCCAGGGGCGGACGGCGCTCATCCCGTACGTGACCGGCAGCTATCCGGACCTGGCCGTGACGCGCACGCTGGTGCGCCGGTTTGACGAACTCGGCGCAACGGCCGTCGAGATCGGGTTTCCGTTTTCCGACTCGATTGCCGACGGCCCGGTGATCCAGGACTCGTTTCATCGGGTTCTGGCCAAGGGATACCACGTAGACGACCTGTTTGACGCCGTGGCCGGTCTGCGCGCCGCGGTGGCCGTGCCGCTGATCGCGATGGTGTCGCACTCGATCATCCAGCGCATCGGGCTGGAGCGATTCGTGAAGCGGGCGGCCGAGGTTGGGTTCGACGGCCTGATTGCGCCGGACGTTCCGTTCGAGGAGGCATCGCCGATCGCCGATGCGGCTGGGGCGGCCGGCCTCAAGCACATCATGCTGGTGGCCCTCTCGACGCCGCCGCAGCGCTGCCGAGAGATTGCCGCGCTGTGCAGCGGCTTTGTCTATCAGATCGCGGTCGCGGGAATCACCGGCGAGCGAAACGGGCTGGCCGACGAACTGGCCGATAACTTGCGACGCTTGCGGGAGGTCACCGATCTGCCGATCTGCGTCGGTTTTGGGATCGGCAGCCCGGAGCAGGTTGGCAGGGTGGCCGCGGTGGCCGACGGCGTCATCGTGGGCAGCGCGATCGTCCGCCGCATCACCGAAGGCCTGGAGGCCGGGCGCACCCACGACGAGATCGTCGATTCGGTCTGCGCGTTCGTGGGCGAACTGGTGGCGGCCACGTAACGCAGGCCGCTTTCTGTAGTGACACCATAGTGGCACTGAGAACGGGGCGGCATCCGGCGCGGGACCGGTTCACCTGTTGACCGGGGCGTAGTGCTGGATGATCGCGTCGGCGGTCTTGATGCCGTCGACGGCCGAGCTGACGATGCCGCCCGCGTAGCCGGCGCCCTCGCCGACGGGGTACAGGTTATCGGTCTGGACGGCCTGGCGGGTCTGCGGGTCTCGAACCATGCGCACCGGCGCACTGGCCCTTGTCTCCGGTGCGGTGACGATGGCATCCTGGCCCGCAAAGCCGGGCATGCGCGCCTCGAGCATGGGCAGGCCGGCTTCCAGCGCCTGGGTCACCTCCGGTGGAATCACCTGACGGATTGCGTTCCAGTCGGCGCCCAAGGGGTAGCTGGTTTCCAGTCGTCCGTCCGACGGGCGATTCTCGAGAAAGTCCGCCGCCCGCTGAGCCGGGACGCGATAGGTTCCTCCGGTCAGGTCGAAGGCCAGCCGCTCCCAGCGTTCCTGATACGCCAGGCCGGCCAGCGGGTCGTCTTGGAACCGCTCCGGCGGGATGGTGATCACCAGCCCGCTGTTGGCGAAGGGGCCGCTGCGCTTGGACGAGCTGGCGCCGTTGGTGGCGACCTCGCCGGCGGACTCGTTGGACGGCAGGATGGTGCCGCCGGGACACATGCAGAAGCTGAACAGGTCGCCCAGCGGGCCGGCGGCCGACTTGGCGACCAGTTTGTAGTCGGCCGGCGGCAGCCGGGTGTGGCCCGCCAGGCTGCCGTACTGCCAGCGGTTGACCGCCTCCTGCGGATGCTCGATGCGGGCGCCCATCTGAAAGGGCTTGGCGTCCAGTCGGACGTTCCGCCCGGCCAGCATGCGCAGCGTGTCTCTGGCGGAATGGCCGATGGCCAGGATGACCGGGCCGGTCGTGATCCAGGTCTCGTTGATCCGGATCGCTGTCAGGGCGCCGTCCTCGATTCGCACGTCCTCCAACCGGCTGTCGAAATGGACCTCGGCCCCGAGCTCTTCGAGGTGCAGGCGGATGCGCCGGCAGATGGTGGGCAGTTTCTCGCTGCCGACGTGCGGCTTGGCATCGATCAGGATGTCCGGGTTGGCTCCGTGATCGCAGAAGGTCTCGAGCACACTGCGCACGTGCGGGTCGGAGATGCGGGTGTAGAGCTTGCCGTCGCTGTAGGTGCCGGCGCCGCCCTCGCCGAAGAGCAGGTTGCTGGCGGGGTCGAACTCGCGGTCGCGGTAGTAGCGTTTGAGGACGTCGTAGTGGCGGCGCTTCACGTCCCGCCCACGCTCGTAGACCACCGGCCGATAGCCGAGCCGGGCCAGCTTCAGGGCCGCGAACATGCCGCCGGGACCGAACCCGATCACGACGGGGCGATGGGGCAGGGGGCTGGTGCCGGGCTGGACGTCGCGGGCGGTCTGCCTGCGGATCATCGCCGCGGTGGGCAGGTGCCGCCTCTTGAGCAGGGCGCGTTCGGCCTGGGGCCCGCCGGCCAGGGTCAGCTCGACGTGGTAGACGAAATGGATGTCGCCCTTCTTGCGGGCGTCGAGCGAGCGGCGGACCGGCGTGATTCGGCGGATGGCCCCGACCGGGACGCGGAGCCGCCTGGCCGCGGCACCGGCCAGCGACTCCTCCGGCTCGTCGAGACCGAGCGACAGGTTGCGGACCAGCAGGGGCATGGTGGGCGTATCTTATCGGCCGCTTCGGACCTACACCATGCGCCGCACAGCCGTCGGGGTTTCGGGAGCGGGATTGGACCGGCGCGACGACCGATCTATAATTCGCCGCTGTACGGGCGTTCATCCGGGTCAACCTGCCAGGGAGGGTGGTTCGCATCAGCGGGTGGAGCGGTCCGCGCCGCGGGTCCGGCTGCGTTGTGGGCCGCATCAGGGTCTTTTTGTTGCACGGGCGAGTGTCATGAGCGAGGAATTCACGATCGGGCCGCGGCTTCCCGAGCTGGTCAACGCCATCGTCAAGAGCTACTGGGAGCTGCCCGACTGCCGGCGGATCGACCGGATCGACCTGCCCTCGCGGGACGAGATCGTCGAGCTGGCCCAGCGGCTGCTCGAGCTGGTCTATCCGGGTTTCATCGGCCGACAGGACCTGACCCAGCACAACGTGGCCTATCACGTGGGCGAGCTGATCCCGCGGATCGGCATGCTGGCCCACCACCAGATTTTCCGGTCGCTGTGTTACATGCAGGAGACCGAGGGGGACGGCAGCGGCGAAGCCGCGTGCCGGGAGCGGGCCACGCGGTTGACGGCCGAGTTCCTCGAACGCCTGCCCAGGGTCCGGGAGATGCTCAGCGGTGACGTGCGGGCGGCCTACGACGGCGACCCGGCCGCTCTGAACACCGACGAGGTGATTCTGGCCTACCCCGGTCTGCTGGCCGTCACGGTCTTCCGCTTTGCCCACGAGCTGTACGACCTGGGCATCCCGCTGATGGCCCGGGTGATGACCGAGTGGGCCCACTCGACTACGGGCGTGGACCTACACCCGGGGGCCCGCATCGGTCACAACTTTTTCATCGACCACGCGACGGGCGTCGTGATCGGTGAGACGACCGACATCGGCGACAACGTGAAGCTGTACCAGGGCGTGACGCTGGGGGCGCTGTCGTTTCCCAAGGACGAGCGCGGGCGTCTGATCCGCGGGTACAAGCGGCATCCCACGGTTGGTGACAGCGTGACCATCTACGCCAACGCGATCATCCTGGGCGGCGACACGCACATCGGGGAGCACTCGGTGATCGGCGGCTCGGTTTTTCTGACCAGTTCGGTTCCGCCGTACTCGACGGTGACGTTTCAGCCGCCGGAGCTAAAGATCAAGGACCGCAACTCGAAAACACCGGCCAAGAGGACGGCGCCGGATTACCAGATCTGAGTTGCCCCGCCGAGACGACAGGCTCGCATTCCCCAACGGCAGTCGACATTCGATGCATTGTGTCGGTTGTCTACCCTTTGATGGCCCAGCGTAGGAGTTGGCTGAGCTTGGGGGCTTTGCCCTGGGCCAGGATGCCGATGCGGAAGATGCGTCCGCCGGCGAAGACGCACAGGAGGGTGGTCAGCAGGGCGAGCAGCAAGCCGAGGAAGGGCTGCCACAGGGCCAAGGTGGGATCGATGGCCAGTCGCAGGGGCATGACCATCGGGGTGGCCACCGGGAAGAGCGACAGGGCGGTCACGAAGGGGCTGGACGGCTCGCGGATCACGAGTTGCAGGGCGAACATGGGGATGCAGATGATCAGCCAGATGGGCAGCAGAGCGCTCTGGGCCTCTTTCAGGTCGCTGCACGCGGCCCCGATGGCGATGAACATCGAGCCGAACAGCAGGATGGCCATCGACTGGAAGGCCAGGAACCAGATCAACAGGGTGGTGGGCGGCAGGTAGTCGGCGTAGCCCAGCTTGATCATGACCCCGTATCCGCCGCCCAGGTAGACGAAGACCACGGTCAGGGCCACGCCCACCGAGCCGATCAGCTTGCCCAGCATCAGCTCGAACGGTCGGATGGAGCCGAGCAGCACCTCGGTGATCTTCTGGCTCTTCTCTTCGAGGACGACGTTGATCAGCGGGGTGGCTCCGATGGCGATGACCATGAACAAGAGCATGACCATGACCACGCCGACGATGATGCGGGCCTCGGCCCGATCCGAATCGCCCCTGTCGCCCTGGCTGGTTCCTGCGCTAAACAGGCCCCGGTCCTTGAGTCTGCCGATCCGTTGCGTGGCCCAGGCGACGGTTTCCTCGGGCAGGTTCTCCTTTCTGAATCGTTCGGCCTGGATGGCCTTGTCGATCGGGCCGATCACCCAATCGCTGAAATCGTCGTAGACGGGGTTGTTCGAGTGGTAGGTCACCAGAGTGGTTTCCGGCTTGGTGAGATCGGCCTCGAGGGCCTCGGCGTCGATCTCGAGGAAGCCGAAGAGTTCCTTGTTCCGTACCCGGTCCGATAGGTCCAGCCGCACCTGGGCGGGCTCGCGATCGGCCGGTTCCACCTGCTGAACGACGAAGCGCGAGGCGGTCTGCCGCCGGGTGTCGTCCTCTTGGGTCTCGTAGATGGCGAACTGGTTTCGCTGGTCGGCGGCGGCCGCGATGGCTTCGTAGAGGTGGTTCGTGTAATCGACGATGGCGAACTTCTTATCGCTGACGTCGGCGTGACTTTCCGTGAATTTCTTGGCGATGAGTCCGCCGCACATCAGGACGGGCATGATCACGATGGTGATGACGAAGGCCTTGGTGCGCACGGCGGCCTGATACTCGCGGACGGCGACGACCATGACCTTGCGCGGGGCGTTACTCATGGCCCGCCTCCTGCGCTTCGGGGCCGGCGATGCGTACGAAGATGTCGTTCAGCGAGGGGCGGGCCAGTTCGAAGAGGCGGATGCGTGCTCGGGCGGCCAGGGCGTGCAGGATCGCCTGAGGGTCGGCCTGCTCGGTGGTCCGCAACTCCTGGAAGTGGCCGAAGTCGTTCACCCGTTCGACGCCCGGCAGGTCGCCGAAGACGTCGCCGTTGCCCTCGACGCGGACGCGGATGGTGTCGCTGGCATAGGCATCCTGGATGGACTCCAGCGTTCCATCGAGGACCTTGCGGCCCTTGAAGATCATGAAGATGAAGTCGCACATCCTCTCGGCGACGTTCATGTCGTGGGTGGAGAGGATGACGGTGGTGCCGCCGCGCTTGACCTCCAGGATGGCGTCCTTGACGACCTCGGCGTTGACCTGCACCTTCTGGGTCATGCCCTTGGAGAGGGCCTCGACCTTCTTGTCGGACCAGTCGCCGAGCCCGAGGCGTCCGAGCCAGTCGTCGATGTCGCCGCGGCAATCGCGGTGGCCTTTGAGCTCGGCGCAGAAGCGGAGGATGTCGCGCACCTTCATTTTGTTGTAGAGGCCGCGTTCCTCGGGCATGTAGCCGACGCGGTCGTTGGCCGCCCGCGAGACCGGTTTGCCCAGGACCTGCATCGACCCGCTGCCCGGGTCGGGGTAGATGATCCCCATGATCATCCGCAGGGAGGTGGTCTTGCCCGAGCCGTTGGGACCGATGAACCCGTAGACCGACCCGGTCGGGACGGTCAGGGCGAGATCGTTGACAGCCACGTGCCTGTCGAAGGTCTTGGTGACATCACGGATTTCAACGGCACCGTTCATGCTTAAGACCCCGACCGGCGGTTGGCCCGAGCGACGCTTCGCGAGACGGCCTGAACTCAATCTATCCGGGGGCCGCGGTGGACGCAAGCCGTAAGGCACGTGCCGACAGTTATATACAACATCTGACCCGCCAGCGCCGTCGCGGACGTTGCGGACGCGAGGGGTGCGGCGTGCTCGATCAGGTCTTGCCAGAGGTTTGGGGGAGCGCCCGGCTCGGCACTGCGAGGCGACTTCTGGTGGTGGAGAGGCAGGGGGCCTCTGCAATGAGGTCAGTCGGCGTCGGGTGGCCAGAAAAAAACCGTGCCGACGGCGAGGCGGCACGGTTGGCAATCATCCAACGATTGGCGTGTCGGTGAATCCGCTGATCCGGCGCCCTGCGGGGCGTTGCAGTTCAGACAGGCGCCCGCACGGCCCGCGTACTGGCGTACCTATCCGACAAGTTCCTTCCCAAGCCGGGTCAGGGCGGCCGCATAGATAAACTGACCGGCAGCGTTGAACAGCCGACCCGTCCAAATGAATCCTGAACTCTGCAATTCCTCCAACCAGCCGACGATCCGCTCGGCGGATTGGGCAGGAGTGTAACCCGAATGGCCGGCGACCTCGGCGGCCAACTCGAACTCGGTCAGCGGGCCGCTGCGGAGTCGGCGCAGGATCACCAACTGGTATTGTTGCAGGTCGTCTATGGTCGTCGATTCGGTCACTTGGTCCCTCCCTTCGGTTTGTCGGCGACCTTCCGTTCCGTGGCCCCTCCGGGCCCGGGCTCCTTCCTGTTGAAGGTCATGGGATTGTAGGCCGGTTGCAAAGGGATTGTCCAGCGCGGTTGCATGCCCCCCCCGAGCGGCCGGCCCCGCGCTTGTGCAAGCGCACAGCCCATCGAAGGTTGCGCGGCCGCAGGTCCGTAAACGGACATGTTCTTGCGGCGGCTCGGGGTGCACCGGCGGGCGGGAGCTGAGGCGCCCGGTGCCCGGTCAGGTCTGCGTCGGCATCGCGGTTCGCATCGGGCCGTGCGGGGCCACCGGGTCGTCCATGGCTTGCGTGCCGACCGGCTCAGGCCGACTGATGACCCGTCGCGAGCACGACCAAGGGCGACAGGGCCGGCGGGCGTTGAGGGCACCAGCTTGCGCCCGGTGCTCCTC
>Ga0307378_10011436_pt1 | contig 11425 bp, 6 predicted proteins | sample UN1MG_FD_202238 | JGI IMG/M metagenome (GOLD analysis project Ga0307378, IMG submission 202238) | Soil microbial communities from Risofladan, Vaasa, Finland - UN-1 | ecosystem: Environmental > Terrestrial > Soil > Coastal area > Acid sulfate soil | place: Finland: Risofladan, Vaasa | collected...
GCTGAAGCTGTTTACCGAGGAGCAGGCCGAGGAAGCCGACGCCGTCTCGGCGCCGGCGCCCGCCGCGGCTCCTCGGGCCGTCCGGGCGTTTTCCCTGGTCGCCGCGGCCCTGGCGATGGTCGTGCTGGTCGCCGCCGCGGTGGGCCTGCGGCCGTCGATGATCGCCCTGAGCGACCGATACGCCAAGCGGACCATCGACGTTCGCCGGTCGCTGACCCTGTTCGATCCGCTGGAGCTTCCGTCCTTCCGCCGGGGCTGGGAGGCGATCAAGAGGCCGCTGCCGTTGGAGGAGCTGGACACCGAGGAGTGCTGCTGGCTGGACCTGAAGCCGGTCGGGTCCGACAAGCTCACCGACATGGCGGGGATCGCCCTGGTCTACAACTCGAAGGTGAACGACCCGGTCGCCCACACGCCGGACGTCTGCATCCGCCAGGCCGGTGCCACCGTCTCCGACGGGCCGGACGTCGACGTCGAGCTGTCCGGCGTGCGCCCGGAGTACGGCCGGGTCCGCTGCCGCTCCTTCCGGCTGCGATGGCCGGAGTTCGAGCAGGTGGTCGTGTTCTGCTTCCTGGCCGAGGGCGAGTTCGTCGGCACCCGCCGGGCGGCGCGGCGGATCATCAACTGGCCGGGGCATCGCCATACCTATCACAGCCTGATCATGGCTGACGCCCGATACGAGCTGGACGAGCCGCCGGACCGCGCCTACGAACGCTGCCGGACCCTCCTCCGCGAATCGCTGCCCATCCTGCTCAACGAGTACTACCCCGACCCCGAGATCGTCCGGCGCTAGCGGGATGTTTGGGTCACGCGGTGGGGTGCCACAGGCTGCTTGCAGCCTGTGTTCGTCCAGACCATCGTGGAACACGGACTGGCAAGTCCCGATGTACATCGGGATGGCACCCAAGGATCGCTCTGGACCTCCTCCGCACTACGGTTCGGCGCGCGGTTTGTCCCCTCTTCGCCCGGCCCGCAGGGTCACCAGCAGGTGCACCCCGATCAGCCCAAGGCCCATGGCGGCGACGGCGAAGATGTAGCTGCGGCTTTCCAATGCGGGGTAGAGCACGTCGGGTACGGAGTCCGTCCGGCCGGACTCGAACCCCACCTCCAGCGTGCCGCGTTTCAGCACGGCCCCGTCGCTCTTGACCCGCAGGCCGAAGTGGCCCGACTGGCCGAACCCGATGTACGCCTTCGGGTCCTTCGTCCACGCCTCGAAGACGCCGTCGGTGATCTCCTTGACCCAGCCCTCCGGGGCGGAGTGGGCATACGAGGAATACTGGGGCAAACGGAACCGGCTTATGGGCTCATAGCTTTGGTTGGTGACGATGTAGACGTAGTCGTTGGATCGGATGCCCAGGTGGACGCGGGCCTGGGTGGTCTGGAAATCGGCCTCGTAGGAGAAGCCCGCCGCCGGCAGCACGGCGGCGAGGGCCTGGGCGATCAGGATGACGGGGCCGGCCGGCATGCCCGGAGTGTACCACGGGAAGGTGATTTTTGTAACTTCGCCTTCCCGGAGGGACGATACAGGGAACACAGGGGGTTCAGGTGCGGGCCTGAACCCTTTCGTGTGTGGTGCCTCCGGGCTGCGTGAGGCACCTCTGAGGGAACGGAGCATGGACCCTTTCGTGGCGACGCACCCGATCTTCGACCGTCTGACGAAGGTCTACGGGTATGAACTCGCGTTCCGATCGGGCTTTGAGGCCTATTTCCGATCGGCCGTCTCCGGCAGGGCCAAGGGCGAGGCCCGGCAGGTATTCAGCTTCGACGACCTGCTGGGGCCTGCCCGGGCGTATGTCGTCTTCCCGCCGAAATTGCTGATGGCGGACCCGATGCTGCTGGCGCCTCCGGAGACGCTGACAATCGGTGTGCCCGCCGACACGTCGGCGGACGAGAAGGTGCTCGGCGGGTGCAAACGCTTCAAGGACGCCGGGTGCCACATCGGCATCGAAGGCTTCCGCATGGACCATCTCGATAGCCGGTTCCTCGACTTCGCCGACGTGGTCCGCGTGGACTCGGTAAACGCCACCGCCGACGAGCAGAAGACCATCTGCGAGGAGCTGCCCAGCCGGGGGATCCGCCCCCTCGCCCGCGGCGTCGACACCGGCGAGGCCTTCGACACCGCCAGCGAGGCGGGATACTGGTATTTCCAGGGGGATTTCTTCCGCCAGCCCGTGCTGCGCCCGGGCAAGGAAGTCTCCGCCAACAAGCTGACCTTCCTGCAGGTCCTCGACAAGGTCAACCAGCCCGAGTTGGCCTACGACGATCTCGAAGCCCTGATCAAGCAGGACGTCTCGATGACCTACCGCCTGCTGCGGTTCCTGAACTCCGCGTGGTTCGGGCTGCGGCACACGGTCAGCTCCATCCGCCAGGCCCTGGTGCTGCTGGGGCCGGCGGAGGTCCGCATCTGGGCATCCATGCTCGTCCTCAGCGACATGGGCCAGGACAAGCCCAACGAGCTGTTCCGGCGGTCCCTGATCCGGGCCAAGGCCCTCGAGGCCCTCGCCAACGTCATCAAGATGGAGCGGCAGAAGTCTCACCTGTTCCTGGTCGGAATGTTCTCGCTGGTTGAGGCCCTGACCGACATACCCATAGCCCGGGTGCTCGACGGCCTGCCGCTCAACGAGAACGTCAAGGACGCCCTGCTGGGCAAGCCCTGCCCGCTGCGGACCGTCCTGGAAGCGATCGAGCAGTACGAGATGGGCAAGTGGAAGGCCTTCTCCCAGTCCGCCGGCTCCCTCGGGCTCGACGAGTACGTCATGCCCACCGTCTTCCGTGCCGCCAGCAAGTGGGCCGACGACGCCCTCAGCGCCATCTGACCTCGGGACACGGCGTCTGCGGAAGCCCACGTCCGTCACGCCGCTATCTCCCGATACCCGTGCGCCTGCCGACCTGTGGCGATCCGTCCGCGTCCTTCGGGCGCATACAATGGCGCAGACGGGATCGGGCGTAGGAAAGGGCGAATTGCCCTATGGGGAGGTTGCCATGATCAATCGTTCCACATCCACTTGGTTCGTGTCGGCGGTGCTGTTGCTTGTGGCGGCCGCCGGCTTCGTATGGGCCAACGCCGCGAGCGACGAGCACGCGGCCAGACCCGCCATGGGCCCGCCGGACATCTATCAAGCGGCGGCGGCAGCGAAGAACCTCACGACGCTCACCAAGGCCCTGGATGCCGCCGGGCTGACGCTGACCATCAAGGGCCCCGGCCCGTTCACGGTCCTGGCGCCCACCGACGAGGCCTTCAGGAAGCTCCCGCCGGGCACGCTCGACTCGCTGTTGCGCCCGGAAAACCGCAAGCAACTGGCGGAGATCCTGACCTACCACGTGCTGCCCGGGAAGGTGATGTCCGACAAGATCCGCCGGCTCCGGATGGCCGACAGCATCCAGGGCACCACGCTGCTGTTCCGCACCGTCAACGGGAAGGTCTACGTCGACGGCGCGGAGGTGGTGGCGGTGGACATCCCCGCCTCCAACGGCGTGATCCACGTCATCGACCGGGTCATCCTGCCGAAGAACCTCGTCGACGTCGCGGAGGTCTCGGGCCAGTTCCGCACGCTGCTGACGGCGGCGAAGGCGGCCGGGCTGCTCGACGTGCTCAAGGCGCCCGACGAAAGGCTCACGCTGTTCGCGCCGACCGACGAGGCCTTCGCCATGCTGCCGCCCGGGACGGTCGAGGAACTGCTCAAGCCGGAGAGCAAGAACCGGTTGGCGAACATCCTCAAGTACCACATCGTTCCCGGGCGGAACCTGCTCAAGGCGGGGAAGATCACTCCCATGGCCGGTCCCCCGCTGGAGGTGGTGGAGGAGGAAGGGGTCTTCACGGTCAACGGGGCCAACGTGCTGCTGGAGAACATCAAGGCCACCAACGGCATGGTCCACGTGATCGACCGCGTGCTGATCCCGCCGACCGACGCGCCCGCCGCCGACGCCAACAAGCAGGCCATGCTGCTGATCGAAAAGGCCATCGAGCGCGGCGTGCCCGCGTTCAACATGGGCGATCCCGGCACCTGCGCCGCCATCTACGAGGCCGCCGCCAGGAGCCTGCTCGCCGCCCACGCCGACGCCCTGGACGACTCCTCACGGATTCGGCTCAACCAGGCGCTCGATCAGGCCAAGGACGAGCACAACATGCGCACGCGCGCCTGGACGCTCCGTCACGCGCTGGATGACGTCCACCGCTGGCTGGAAAGGGGCCGGGTGAAGTAGAGCCGGACCGCCGCCGGCCCCCGGCGATCAGGATTCCAGGATGACGATCGAGGCCGTCCGGTGCCGCGGGACGGTGATGGTCAGGGTGTCGCCTTCCCGGCTCAGGGCGGCCTCGTCGGCGCCCTCGTAGTCCACCGACCGGACCGTCGCGCGGCCGACCTTCTCCGAGCCGGCGAAACGGACCACGACCGGCAGGTCGGTGGCGACCCCGCCGTCGGCGAACATGCTGCGGTTCTCGGTCACCATCGTCACGATCACCCGCCCATCGGGGACGCGGAAGATGTTGCCGCGGACCGGCGCGGGCAGCTCCAGGGCGTTGGCGTCCAGCACCCATTGCTTGCCCGCCAGTTCCTGAAGCAGCGGCGTGTACGCGTCGCGGACGCGGCCATTGCGGTCGAGCTCGGCGTCGGTCAGCTCCACCCCATGGCGCCGGGGGCCTTCGGTGTAATCGTTGTACATCATCCCCAGCCGCAGGCAGGTGACCAGCGTCGGCTCGGGGTCGTGGAACATCTGCCCGTCCAGCACCATCACCGGCTTGAACAGGCCGTAGTAGCTGAACGCCTCCAGCCGGTAGGGGTCGTGGCCTTCGTCGGCCATGATCAGGTCGATCCCCAGCAGCGTCTCGATGCCCTCGGGCTTGTTGGCGGAGAACTGCTTGCCCATCGCGCGGAGCTTGGGCTCGATCCGCTCCATGATCCGCTGGAAGGCGAACTTCAGGCAGTAGGCGGGCTTGTTGTGGACCATGGTGATTCCGTCGTCGTGCCCGAAGTCGAGGTTGTAGTGCCGCCCGTACACGTCGAAGAAGATCGCGTCGGTCCCGGGGTACTTCTCCATCAGCTTGTCGAACTGCTCCAGGCAGTGCCGGCCGAAGGGGATGTCCGGGTCGGCGTTCATCAGCCAGCACTCGCGGAAGGCGGGGACCCGCTCGCCGCTCTCGTTGACCACGATGGACTCGGGGAACTCCTTCTCCGCGTAGTCGCACTTGCCGTCGATGATGTTGTAGTAGGTGTGGACCTTGATCCCCTGCTCCTGGTACAGCCGGATCGTCCGGCGGACCAGCTCGTAGGTGGTCTGGACCTCGCTGTGCTCGCCGGTCCACGGCTCGGTCGGGTTGACGTACAGGCCGTAGTGGGGGAAGTGGCAGTGCAGCTCCGCCCAGCGGACGCCGCGGTCCCGCCGGCCCTTCATCTTCTCCCGGACCGCCTCCTCGTCGTCCGGATCGGGCCGTCCGCCGTGGTAGACGCCGTCGTGCTCGCGGATCTTCGGGTCGGGCTGGAAGTACTTGGCGTAGCGCTTCGCGTACCACGCCAGGGCGGGGCGGTACTTGCCGGGCTGGGGGCTGATCAGCACGCCCGCGCGGGTGGTCTTGCCTTCCCGCAGGCCCAGGTAGTCCCAGCAGACCTTGAAATACTCCCGGTCGGCGAGCGGGTAGGCCATCGAGTTGGCGACGTTCACGTGCGTCTCGTCGGCGTTGTTCATGAACCGCACGAGCACGTTGGGGATCTCCACCGGCAGCGCCAGCGCCATGCAGCGATTCTCTCGGATGAACGACAGCAGCGGCACGGGCACCGCCCGCCTCTGCGACGCCACCGCCCGCCCGTGGGCCAGGCCGTGGCGGATCGTCACCGGCTGCTCCGGCTGGAGGGGGATGAACGGGTCGTGCATCGGCCCCCACAGCAGGCGGGAAGGCTGGGGCACGATGAACACGATCCGCACCGACCGGTCGGCCCCGGCCGTCTTCGTCAGCTCCGCCAGCCAGACCAGGCACTCATCTTCCAGGCGATACGTCAGGCGGACGGAGAACTCCGCCCCCTCAAATCGTTTGTCCAGCACCACCTGCGCCGACCCGCCGGGTCCCGCCCCGGCCTCGACGACCTTCACCGACGAGGGCGTGGCCAGGTCGTCGAACGTCTGACCGGTCAGCTCGTCGGCGATCCGCAGCCCGCCGATCATGGCCGCGTTGGGCTGGTCGGGCCGGCAGGCGTCGAACCCGTCCGCGGCGTCGATGAGGTTGGCGATCGTCCCGGCCGCCTTGTCGATCGTCACCGACAGGCGGTTGTTGCTCAGCGTCCAGTGCGTCTTGGTTTCCGTCAGCTTCGTATCCGCGGCCATGGTCCGCCTCCTGTCGCGGTCGGGCCGACAACCCGTCGCCCGCCACCCGCGAGCCGCCGAACATAGCCGCATCGCCGGCGCCGTGCAATCTTCTGTGCGATCTTGGGACTGTTGCCCGGCGTTCAAGGTGTGGTAAAATGCAGCCAGCCAGGTCAAGCTGCGTGCAACTCAGGCTGGCGGGCGGCTGTGCGGTGTGCTAACACTGTGCCGTCCGGGTTCAGATCGAGGCGAGGCAATTCAAGGTTGAGGGCCGAACCATGCGGAGACACAAGGCATTCACTCTAATCGAGCTGCTGGTGGTCGTGGGCATTATCGCCCTGCTGGTGACGATCCTGATGCCGTCGCTGGGCCGGGCGCTGGTGCTGGCCCGGCGCGCAGTGTGCGCGTCGACTCTGCACGCCCACGGGAAGAACCTGATGTTCTACGTCCAGGAGAGCAACTCGTACCCCTACCTGGCCCCCTGGCCCTGGGTGTCGACCACCGCGGTAAAACCGCTGAAGTACTCCAACGGGAGCTTCGACGACGGGCTGAACGGCTGGCCGAAGTTCTACGGCGTCTTGCAGGCAGGCGGCATCAAGGGCAAGGGCCTCAAGACGACCACCTGGGGCCTCTGGTACTACGGCGGGGCCATCAACGGGGTCTGGGACGGCTGCTACTGCCCGAGCATGGATCCCATGGAGATCTACAGGACCGCCAACCACGCCGGGATCCTCGGCTACAACGGCAACTTCATGTACTGGACGTGGTATCACAAATGGGCCATCGGCTACCAGTGGAGCCCCTATCTGCGGGCGGAATATCCCAACGGCCGGTTCCCGCCGCACCTGGCGCTGACACAGGATCCCAACGGGGACTGGCGCTGGCAGTGGGTGGGCCACAGCGTGTATCTGCCCGATGGTCGCAGGGCCTACACGCAGGCCGTGCACCCCGACGAGCTGGAGGATACCGCCCTGAAGGCCGAGGCGTGGGACTCCTGGGACGTGAAAAGCGCCCCGAAGGTCGACTGGTGGAACACGATACCCGGCTTGGGTGGCTCCATCACCCCGGGCTGGCACGCCGGGGCGGCCACCGTCGGAGGCAAGGTCATGTTCAACGCCCTCCGGCACGACGGCTCGCCGAATATCCTCTACGCCGACGGGCACGTGGCCGCGGACGCCACGCGCCCCATTACCAGTGCCGACGGCCTGCGGCCCGAGCTGGATGGGCTCAAGGCCGTCACCTACGAGGAGTGGGACGATACGTTCGGAACCTTCCGGCGACTGGTTCCCCAGTGCAAGTTCGGACCATGACGGATGGGAGTGATTGCATGACAAGCCGCCACTGCGTGGCCGTGATGGCCTCTGCCGTGCTCTGCGTGACCCTGGCCGGCTGCAGCAAAGAGGCCGACACCATGAGCCGGTACCCCTATTTCATCGAGACGCTCAACGAGCGGTGGGTGATCATCCGGGCGTCCTTCGCCTCGGACAAGCCGAACATCTCCCTCCCCGCCGTCCTGCTGACGGACCTGGTCGGGACCGTGGAGGCCATGGAAGGGACCTACTCCGGCCCCAACCGCGACGCCGCCATCGCCAAGCTGAAGGAGGTGTACACGCAATTGTACGCCGAGCTGGACGCCCAACTGGTGCTGGGCCACGGCAACGTGACCCTCAAGTTCGGCGCCACCGCCAAGGGCGTCAGCGAGAGCATCGAGAAGGCCTACAAGGGGTACACCGAGTTCCAGGAGCTGGTGAAGGTGAAGTGAAGCGGCCCTGCCCGGCAGATTGAACCACAAAGGACACGAAGATCACCAAGGGTGGAAGAAGCAACAAGAGGGGGCGTCTATTGGCATGCGGCGCCGGGGGGCACCTTCAAGCGAAAGCTTGGGTGGGGCAGGTGTCGGCAGTTCCCTTGGCATTGTGCGACCCGGGGTCTCGTTTGTTCCTCAACCCCCTCCTGACACCATGTAGGGCGCTCGGATTGTCCGTCCATTGTTCGAGGCCCGAAGGGCCGGCGGCATTTGGCCGGGGGCGATAGCCCCCGGAACCGGTGTCTCTTGTCATGCTGAGCCCCGACGGGGCGACGGAAAGAACTCCACGGCGAATCCAATGGCACGGCTGCAGACGACGTAGCCGGGCTTGGGAAGTGGGTGCCACGGGCTGCTCGCAGCCCGTGCGGGCAGGTGGAGGGACCTGGCCTGAGATATTGCCCTTTCCCGCACAGGCCCGGGAACCGGGTGCCACGGATTGCTTGCAGCCCGTGCGGGCAGGTGGAGGGACCTGGGCTGAGATATTGCCCCTTCCCGCACAGGCCCGGGAACCGGGTGCCACGGGCTGCTTGCAGCCCGTGCGGGCAGGGGACGGGACCTCGGGCGAGCACCCCACCGCATTCCGCACAGGCTCGCCCCCTTGGGGCTGTCCGCCTCCGCGGGTCTTCGACCCGCTGCGGCGGATCGCCGCCCCGCCTTCGCAATGCTTCGGCGGATCGTCGACGAGCAGCCTGTGGCACCCAGGAAAGAGCCCGTGCAGGCAGGGGGCGGCTGCACGGTTAGGGCGTGAGCGCCGGGCGCGTGCGGGCCTCTTCCAACTTCAGCCGCTTGGCCGGGTCGCCGGCGAAGGGGCCGTAGAAGGTCCGCGTGCTGGAGGCGGGCGGGTCGTGCTGGACGTAGAAGACCTTGCTCTTCGGCAGGTGGTAGATGGTCCCGTCCAGGCCGGCGGGGATGACCTGGACGCCGTCGACCAGCTCATAATGCCCCGAGCCGGGCGGGCGCTCCCGGTACAGCGGCAGCTCGGCCAGCCGGGTCGTGCGCGGCCCGTCGGTCAGGTCCAGCCCGCGGAACCCCAGCCGTTTCACGGCGGAGGCGTCCGGCAGGATCTCGATCTCGACGGCATTGCTCTCTGCAAGGCGGTTTTCCGGTGGATCGTAGGCGACGCGGATGGTGTGCCTGCCCGGCTTGACCGCCAGGGGCTGCTTCGAGTCCTTCCGGCGCCATCCCCAGGCCTCCCCCAGCGAGACGGCCATGTCGCCGGCCTGCTTTCCCGGGCCGAAGGGGCGCCTGTCGATGCGACCCAGGCTTTCAAAGTCGTGGTGTGTATTCTCGTACCAGACGCCGTCGCACTGGAGCTCCCACCAGTCGCGGACCACGGTCAAGGTCAGCTCACGCTGCCCGGTATTCCGAAGGTCGGCCCTGAAGGTCGGGTCCTCTTCCGGCTTCCACTCTCGCTTGTCCGCCCGCAGGCGGCAGCGGATGCCTTGGGTCGGTTTGCCCCAGGGGAACCACCCCTCCGGGGCCGCACGGGCCAGGCATTCCCTGGCTGCTCCGGTCCCGGCGTCCGCCAGCACCTGAAGGGCGTTGCCAAGCCGCCGGGCCTCGGGGGCGTCGGCGGACGGGTCGGTCATGTTCGTCACCAGGCGCTGCACCGCGGCCCGTGCCTCGGCCGAGAGCCTGCCTTCGGCGAGGATCTTCCCCAGCGCCGGCAGCGCCGCTCGGCCGGTCTTCGCCAGCTCATCCTCCGCCTGCTTGCGCACGGCGAACCGGCCGTCGTCCAGCCGGGCCACAAGGCCCCTGACGACCTCGGCGTCGGCCGGGGCGGGCAGCAGCCGCCCGGCGAGGAAGGCGACGGCCCGATCGCCCATCTCGGCCATCACCACCACGGCCTTGTCTGCCCGCACAACATCGGCCGCACTCAACTCGTCCCACAGACGCTCAAGCTCCAGGGACGCCGTCGCCCTGGGGACGCGAGCGTCCGCTTGTGGGTCCGCGGGCGAGGTCATCGCCTCGGCCGGGATCAGGTCCGGCCGCTCCGCCGGCTGGGTCTTCGGCTCCCACCGGGGCGCTGCACCGCCAACGGGGCCGTAGTGATATACGACGGCAACATAGGAGGCTTCGTCGTCATGACGCTGGAACGAGCAGATCCTGCCGGGCCACTTGTTCCCTGGTATCACAGGCTGAACGGTCGTCACTTTCTGCAGAGGACGGCCGGCTTCGTCCCTCCGAAGCTGGCCGTCCTTCCCATAGAGCACGGCATAGGCAGTTACCCAAGCGTTCCGATCGCGCTGGACAATACCTGCACCGACCTTGCCGCCGTCCGGGGTCGGGCCGAGGGGCTTGGCGTCAGGCCCAAGTTCGGTCCATCCGCCAGTGCCCAGATCCTCGCAGCCCACCGCGCGGAACTGGGTCAGGCATTTGACCACCCAGCCCGGCAGATCGGCTGGCCAGCCTCGACGAGTGCCGGCGGGTCCGTGAACCAGGATCGCGCGAGCGAAGACCGGCGAAGGCGCCTGACCGTCCCACCCCAGGCAAACAGATACGGCATCCCGGCCTTGCAGGTGGATGAACGCTCTTCGATTGACACCTGGCCGCAGCGTGATGCGTCTGCTGGCGCGAGAGACCTTGGTGGATGCCTCGAGGACCGCCCCGCCGTCGTCATGTCTTTCGATGATTCGACAGCGCACGGCCTCCCTGTTCGTGTAGATCAGCGAATACTTCTCGGAGTTCGGGAGCTCCTGCCATGTGCTGACGGCATGCACAGCCAACCCTTGGGAGCCGGCCTTGTCCGAGATCCACTTGGGCACGCCAGCTCGCGCAGCCTTTGAGCCTGCCGTCCCGACCTCAACGTACGCGGCCGTAACGGGCAGCAACTCCGCGCGCGACCCGCGCCCGGCCGCATCCGTGGGCTCGGGCGGCTTCTTCCCAACTCGCTCGTCCATCGCCTTCAGCGGGGCGACGGCCTCGGCCAGGAGCTTCTTCAAGGCGGCGTCGAGCTTGGGATCGCCGGCGCGGGCGCTCTGTTGGCCGCCCAGGTTCAGGTTGGGGTACAGCCGGAAGATGGACATGGCCGTGGCGGGCGGGGCGCCCGGGTCGGCCGGCAGTTCCCTGAGGATGACCATGAAACTCCACGCCTGGGCGTCTTCGATCTGCTCCGCCTTCCAGGGCGCCTTCTGCGGGCGATTGCCCCGGCCCACCCAGATGGAGAGGCCCCCCGGCGGCGACGCTCCCCCTCCCAGGGCCTCGGCCAGCGGGCGGTTGTTGGCGGTCTTCAGTTGCGGGAACTGGCCCGACAAGGTCAGCAGCCCTTCGCGAATCCTCCGTCCCGCCTCGTCCAGCAGGCGGTCCCGCCGGGCCGGGGTGGCGACG
>Ga0307378_10011437_pt1 | contig 11425 bp, 17 predicted proteins | sample UN1MG_FD_202238 | JGI IMG/M metagenome (GOLD analysis project Ga0307378, IMG submission 202238) | Soil microbial communities from Risofladan, Vaasa, Finland - UN-1 | ecosystem: Environmental > Terrestrial > Soil > Coastal area > Acid sulfate soil | place: Finland: Risofladan, Vaasa | collected...
ATCCTTAATAGATTTGTCTTTCTTTATATCCGGTACCTCAGGATAATTTCCAAAGGTATTATGGAATATTTTGGTATCTATATCGATACATTTTTTATCGCTCTTTTTTAATTTAATTCCCAGGAGAGTATCCTCTCCGCGAGATAGAACATTCTCACCATTTACATTATACACTGTAGAAAAAAAAGGAGGTAATTCTTTAAGGGCGCTTAGTTTAATTGCTACATTTCCTCCTAATATCTTATCTGTTTCAAATATTTTTCGCTTTTTATCATTATCTAAACTCAGACAATTATGTTCGTCGAAATTTTTTAAAAATTCATAAGCACATTCTTTTTGTAAACCAATAAATAATTCCTTCATCCCGGTAAAGCTCATGGGGGGAATAATATAATAACCGGAGTAATCACTGGTGGTAATAATAACTTCTTCTTTCCTTAGATATTCTAAATGTCTTCCGATAAAATCTATCTCTTTTTCCCTTGCTTCATCGTTTTCTTTTACCAATACTCTGGGATAGACATCAGTATCTACAAAAACTAATGCTTCTGAACCACTCAGCAAAGCCTTGATTAAGGCATAATTTCTATTCAAACCATAAGGCACTAATCCATGCTTTTTTAATGAATGACAATTGAGTAAAATATCTATATTTTTTGCAGATAGACCCATCTTTATTAACTGTTCTTTTATCTCCGGAGTATCATTTATCTTTACCAGAAAAACTTTAACCTTTTCTTTTAAACTTTCTACCAACCGAAAATCACAGCCATGGGAATAGACAATTATTATACTGTAAATTTTATGATTATGTTTTGAAGCATTTTCTAAAAAATCATCTATGGGCTCTAAAGAATTAAAATCTTTAGTTATTACCCCTATTGATATTTTCACCAAAACACCCCCTTTGATAATCCTAAAAGCTATTATTTTATGATTAATTATACCCCCTAATTCCTAAACTCATTCCCTACTAGTTACTACTTTGATCTCTTATTTGCCTGTCCATTTCTTTCAGATAATTTACGTAAGCTGAGCCTAACTCAGTAATAGAAAAAGTATCCCCTCCCTCTTCCCGGATAAATTCTAAATCAAAGAGGGCGTCTAATATGGCCTCCCGTTCTTTGGTGTCGGATATTTTAGGCTGCCATATATTATCAAATTCTTCTCGATTTGCCGATTTGGATTTATGAATCCAAAATAAAACATATTTTGCGTATAAGACCAAATAGGTATCAGCAAAAAGAAATCGCCATTTAATATTTTCTTCTTGCAGTTTTCGAATATGCTTAGCCATCTCTTCTTCTCTTAAAACGACGGAGTCTGTTTCTTGAATTTCTCTATTTAATATATTGTCCCGCTCAAAATCGTAAGAGGGGGTTAAATCACCAATATTAATATCTAAAACTGAACCGAGAAATTGTTCTTGTCTTGACTGTTGAGAATCGTGTTGCCCTGATTTTTTAGCAGTAAAAAATTCTTCAAAGAACTTGTAAATAGGCTTTTCAAATAATAATATACTGAGAACCAGATACACCATTATTAAGGCGACCCAGGAATTAGTTATTTCTGCTAACGATGGTTTTACCGGCCACCAGATTAATAAAAGAATACTGGCTATCACAATTAATAAGATAAATAAAACCACCGTAAAGACAATTCTTTGCATATTCAAAATTTCTATTTTTTCTTTTAAATTAATTTTATTCATCTATCTTATTTACCTCCTTAATAAAGATTTTATCTTATTGCTTCTTTCAAAGCAGCTCTTGCCAGGAGTCTGGTAGAATCAAGTATAGGTAGAGATGAATTCTCTTGATTTACTAATAGCGGTATTTCGGTACAGCCAAGAACAACCGCGTCACACCCTTTATTTTTTAATTCATCGATGACTCTCTTAAAATAGGTAAGCGCTTCTGAAGTAAAACAAGCATTGACTAATTCATCAAAAATTATCTTATTAATTCTCTCTCTATCTTTTACTTCGGGTATCATGTATCCAATGCCAACCGCAGTAATCTTGGCAGGATAAACCGGTCCCTCCATTAAATATCGTGTGCCTAAAATTCCAAGGCATTTATAATCTTTTTGTTTTGCTTCAGCGACAACTTCCTGCGCAATGTGAAGCCAGGGAATTCGTGATTCTTTGACCACCAAATCGAATGCCTGGTGTATGGTGTTATCAGGGCATATTGCAAAATCTGCTCCCACTTTTGCCAGTTTAGATACCGAGGATAACATTAAATCTGCAACTCCTTCCCAATCCCCCTTTTCGATATACCGCATATATTCACTCAGAGGAAAGGTGTGCATAGTAACCTCAGGATGAGTGTGTCTTCCCAATAAACTTGTTCCTTCTTTACAGATTGTACGATAACAAAGAGCTGCACCTTCTGCACTACATCCGACTATTCCAATATGTTTTGACATAATTTTCCCTCTCTTAATAAAAGAATTCGATAAAAAAGAAAAAATTCCTTTTTATTTTGAAAAAATATATGCAAATTTTTTATTTTTGAGGTTAATGGTTTTTTGTTTTCACTAATAATCTCAGAGCCTTATTTTTTACTCCACTTAATATATCTCTTTTATATAAGATTCTACTACCCTTTTAATAATTTCTTTATTTTTATTAGTCTGTCTTGAACAGAAAATTGGTTTCTTAATTTCCACTTCAATTTTGTTTAAGCTTCTGATAAATTTTGCACCTCTCGGTAAAGCTTTATCGGCTCCTTTAATCCTTATAGGTACAATAGGAACCCCTATCTTGGTAGCCAGATAGGCAGCCCCGGCTCTGACGGGTAAATTATTCTTTTGACGGTCAATACCCCCTTCGGGGAAAATTCCCAAAACTCCACCTCTCTTCAATATTTTCAAGGATTGCTTTATAGCCTTAATATCATTTTCTCTTTGAACCGGGATAGAATTAAACTTTCTTAACATATAACCAAGCCAACCTATTTTGAAAAGATAGGCCGCGGTTACAAAAATAATTTTAGGCTTAATAGATATTCCCAGAATAATCGGGTCTAATAAACTCGAATGATTGGCGACAATAATAAACGGGCCATCCTGGGGTATATTTTCTTGACCGGTTACTTTTAGCCGAAAGATTAATTTAAAAATAAGCCAACAAATATATTTGGCAATAATATATAACAAAATAACGTGCCCTCTTATTCATTCCGGATTTGTTCTAAAATCCAATCACTTATTATTTTTAAAGCCACCGGTGAAATTGTTTCCTCAATCTTCGCATATTCTGAAGGTACTCCTGTTTGAGTAGTTTGAAACAGATGATTAAGATTGGGTATTTCTTTAATAGTATAATTTTGGTTACCTCCCGCTTTGAGAGCCTCTTCGATAGCACTGAGATTTTCTTTAGGAGGCACCTGAAGGTCTTTTTCTCCATTTATGGCTAATACCGGACATTTAACCTTGCTCAAAGTTGGCTTAGGATCATAAGTCAGGAAAAATTTAAGCCAGGGAGACAATAAGCTCTGAAGTTGAGCTTTAAGATACGCTTCCGGGTCACCTATTTGTTCTTTTTCCTCATCGCTCATTTTTTCCCAATCTTCCATAAACATCTGTCGAAGTCGTTCTTCAGCAATTTCACTATCCTCTTCTTCTTTTAAAACAGAAAATATCTTTTCATTGAACTGGCACTTCTTAATAATATCTTCTTCGCTAACCCCCATTGCCCTGAAAATCAAAGCACCCTGCAAATATAAAATTTCTTCTCCGGTTAATCCTGTCCCTGCCATTAATATTATAAAAGCTACATCCGGTGATTTTGCCGCTATCATGGGAGCAATTAATCCTCCTTCACTATGACCAATAAGACCGATCTGTTTTGGATTAATTTCTTTTCGAGCCTTGAGATATTCTATTCCTGCCAGAACATCGGAAGCAAAATCTTCACTGGTAGCCTGGGAAAAGCCCTCGGTTGATTTTCCCACTCCCCGATCATCTACCCTGAGGACAGCAATACCCTGGCGAGTTAAATAATCTGCTAATAGCAGGAAGGGACGATGGTTGTATATAGTTTCATTACGGTCCTGTGGTCCGGAACCGGTAATTAACAAAACTGCTGGGAAAGGAGCATCACCAGAGGGTAAGGTTAAGGTACCAGCAAGCGAAATTCCTGCATCCTTATTTTTATATGTAACTTCTTCTTCTTTATAAGGATAAGGTTTTTTTTGGTTCTTGTGGTCTAAGTATTTCCACTGCTTTATCAACCCGCTTAGCTGTAAGGGGTAAAGTCTGTCCAGACTGTTTCCACTCTCCCTCAATGACTAAAAAATCTTCACTGACTTTACCTTCATAAACACCTCCCACAGATTTTACTTCCAAGCGTAAAGTTTTATCTTTAAAAATAACTTCTTCTACGGGAATACCAGTTACTCCCTGGTTAGGGCTATCCAAAGTCGCAGTTAGAGTACCATCTGGATTCTTAGAAATGTTAAAGACAATCCTAAGTTCACCTCCTGGAACTTTTAATTTTCCCTCCCAGATACCCTCAATGCCTGGGGTAGAAGTAACTTGCTCTTGAGCTGAAACTATAAAAAATGCACTGCCCATAATTATTAAAATAAAATAGATCAAAATGCTAAACAAAATTCTATAAATCTTTTTCATTTATATTTTTATTCCTTTTTTATTTTTAAAAAATCATTAAATAGTAAATAGTAAACGGGGTCAGGCTTCACAACTTCACATTTTTATCAATCTCTACACTCGATTTGATTATGAATTCATTTTCCTTATATTTTCCGCTTAATACATTGGTTGCCGTTGAACTTCCGATTTCAAGCAAATCAGCTATCTCTTTATTTGGTGCATCTGTATACTTTTTAAGATTTTTAATGTATAGCTTTCTGATATCTGATATTCTTTTAGATTTTGTGTTCCCTTTTACTCTATCTATTTTTATTTCAGTGACTTCTTCAATGATTTTGATTAATGCTTCCTTGGCTATTTTATGTCTTTCTTCTCTATTTTTTACCCCTTCTGTTTTTTCTTCTTTGATCATTGATTTAACTTCTTTCGCTTTAATCTCATCCATAAAAGTTAGATATCTCTTGATGGCTTTGTTCTTATGGGGGGCAAACAAACTCAGCGGAAAATCCACATCGGCAAGTCCCGGATTCCCGATATACTCCTGGTGGCTGCTCCATGGGTAATTGATGCCGTTTTTTAATTTTGAGCGGACCGGGTTTTGATGAATGTATCTGATTAACTGAAGCAAATAGGCATCTTTATCACATAAATAGGATTTATATCTTTGTTCAAATACATGACCGGTAGTTCTATTTCTTCTATTGTAATACTGGGTAAAGACCTGTTGTATACCTTGCATAATCTTTGATAAAGGAATATCCTCAACCTCTATTAACAGATGAGCATGATTATCCATGATGCAATAGGCGTACAATTTGAAGCGATATCTTTTCTTATATTTTGATACGATTTTTTTATACTCTTCTTTATTTTCCCTGTCCTTAAATATATATGTGCGATTATTTCCCCGAACGATGACATGGTAAAGTGCACCCTCGTAGTGTATTCTTGGCTTTCTGGACATACTTATCACCTATATTCTATATTCACTTTTTTTCATTTTATCTCTATTTTGTGAACTTGTGAAGCCTGACCCCGTTTCCCCCACATCAGTTATATTCATTACCTGAATTGTACGATAGCCCATCAAATGTAATGAACGTTTTAAAATATCAGAAAAAATATAAGTTCTTAGATTGCCAATGTGTAGAAAAGAATAGACAGTTGGGCCACAAGTATATATTTTTACAACATTAGATTCAATTGGTTTAAAGCTTTCGAGTCTTTTTGTTGGCGTATTGTAAAGTTCCATTTTGTGTTTCTCCTTATCTTGAAAATTCTGCAAAATTTATACCTACATAGGTCTTTATTATTAATAAATCATATTTAATTCTATTACAAATCTAATCTATAATTTATGCTATTAATTTTATGTCAAATGTGAAGACCTCTATTTACTTTTCAGTGCTAAGCAATGCTGCACATTTATTCTTCCTTCCCGATATTTTCCAATTATAATATCATCCTGCCCAGCTTTTATAAAGCATTATCGCTAATGTGTCAAAGAACCCTGGTATATTCTTGGCACACCTATTATCCAAGCCCTACTTTGTCTTTGACGATGGCCAAAGTTTTCTCCGCAATGGGTCGAACTTTAGAAGCTCCCTCAGCTAACCAGAAGTCGATGCGGGTTGGATCAGCCATTAATTCTCGATAACGGGACTGAAGAGGACGTAGACCTTCAATGATTACTTCCGCTAGTTCTCGCTTAAAATTCCCATAACCCTTCCCTTTAAACTTAGCCTCTATATCAAGTCTGCTACATCCTGTGAAGAGTTCATAAATGACTAGCAGGTTATAGATCCCAGGGCGATTCTCGTCAAAACGAACCTCTCGCAGAGAGTCGGTAGTTGCTTTCATAATCTTTGAACGAATGGCATTTGGTGAATCAAGTAAATGGATTGCATGACCCGGCTGCTTCTCACTCTTGCTCATTTTCTTAGTGGGGTCGTCTAATCCCATAATACGAGCACCTATCTTGGAAATTACCGGCTCTGGTAGCTTGAAAGTCTCACCATAGATTAAATTGAATCGTTGTGCAACATCCCGTGTAAGTTCCACGTGTTGTTTTTGGTCTTCACCAACTGGCACGAAATCCGTTTCATAGAGTAGAATATCCGCAGCCATAAGCGCAGGGTAATCAAAAAGACCAACACTAACCTGCTCTTTCTGTTTTTGAGACTTTTCCTTAAATTGTGTCATTCGCTGCATCCATCCCATAGGCATGAAGCAATTCAGGATCCAAGCCAATTCAGCATGAGCACCAATGTGAGATTGGACGAAGACAGCGGACAGTTTGTGGTCTATTCCAGCAGCAAAGAGAAGACCTGCTACTTCTCTTATCTTCGATTTCAGAATTTTAGGTTCTTGAGGAATGGTGATAGCATGTAGATCAACAATGCAAAATATATTTTCCAATTCAACCTGTGATGCTACCCAATGCCGAATTGCACCCAGATAGTTTCCGATATGGATATTGCCTGATGGCTGGATACCAGAGAATACTCGCTTTTTCATAGTTCTTCCTTTCATTTTCGCTTATTGGTTAATCTTAATTACATCTTTAATAATTTTTTCATTCTTCAAATTCGAGTTCGGATATTATATAACGTTTCCAGCATAAAATCAGTTTTTGTAAAGCAAAATTTGAGTGAGTACCGTAAGGCACAAACCTTTTATGCTGTGTGATCGGGTGTACTGCCCTTTCCGTATGTGAAATCTCTAATATGCATCCCATAAATTTCGTTGAAGCCAAACTTTTTATAAAATGTTCCTTTATCCGGGTTAGTTATTAAAACAATATCATAATAACCCTTAAAATGCGAAACTGCGAGTTTCATCAGATGTGTGCCGACTCCGGAATATCCGGGGTCAGGCTTCACAACTTCACAAAATGTGAGAAAAAGACAAGGGGACGTTTCATTTATCATATTTTAACAGCTCTTTCTATCATGCTTCTTCCAATACTTAATGCCCTACTTAAGTTTCTGATGTTTGCACCGGTTTCTTTGAATTTAAAGAAAAGATGATGTCAAATGCTTAGGTTTAACCCCCTCTTATTCCCTTAAATTCTTAAATTTTCATATCATCTTTCTTTGAATTCCCCTATTCCAAGGGTATCTAAAAAAGTATTAACTCTTTCATAAGCATCTCTACTAACTCTTTCCTTTTCTTCTTCATCATCAATATCCTCAAAATTTATTAACCAAACAGGTCCAAAAGCATTTATATCTTTTAAATTTTGCCTTAATTTTACCAAGCCCATCACACACAAGTTTATTGGATTTAAAAGGTTGGAAGATTTTAACCAATTCTTTAATGCCACTCCTCTATTGCTTATTGTGTTCGCTTAGGGAGAAAGTTACTATTATGATTATCTTTTTCTTCCTCTAATCTTTTTCTAACTATCCACTAAAGTTTACACTAACTAATTTTTTATTAATGATTTTTCAAAATAGATTTGCGTTATGTTTAATAACTACGACTTTGATTATCAATTATTTTACCAATATCTTTTACCGTTAATGAATTTCTCGGTTCCTTGTTTTTTGATTTTCCCTAGATTTCTTAGATGGGCATCTTCATGAATGGGTTTTAAGAAATCTAATTTGATGCAAGTTTCAAACTCTTCACATTCCCAGCAGCCTTGAATATTCTTTTTTTCGCAACATTTTCTAATTTTACAAAATGGAGGTCCCCCTCCATCTTTACATACTCTACTACAGCGTAATCTAACCATTGCCCCTAAAACAGTATAACATTGTTCATAATCTTTAAATTCTTTAAAGTATTTGGTTAACCCTTTGGAGACTCGGTCAAATTTTGCCTGTCTTAATTTTTTCCTCAAATCTCTGGCTAAATCTGCAATCTCTCCCTTGTAATTAACACAATCTCCGCAATAAAGTCCGCAATAAGCAACTAATTTTTTATCTTCGTTCATCGATCTTAATACCTTTCTTTCTTTTATTGTTTTTATTCCCTCTTCCCTTCTGGAGGATGTATTTTTACTAAATTAATTAATCCACATCTTACTTTATCTTTACTGCAAAAATAGCAAAAATCCTCTTTTTATAAAAATAAAATATTTTTATTTGACTTGAACATGACAGTGGACGGTTTTGTCATGTTTTCCGACATTTTATATAAGATATATTGACAATAATATGTATATATGATAATATCGTCATATATAAAGGAGAATACAACAATGGAAGCACCTATAAAGATGTTTAAAGCCTTATCTGATGAAACTCGCCTACGTATTTATCTGCTTTTACTACAGAGTGAATTGTGTGTCTGTGAATTGGTAAATATATTAAATATGGAACAATCAAGAATTTCGCACAGTGTTAGAATTTTAAGAGAAACAGGTTTGATTATTAATCGGCGAGAGGGTAAGTGGATTATCTATGCAGCAAATCCTGAAACGAAAAATAATAAAATAGTTCAAAACTTAAAGGATGAATTAAAATTACCGGAACAGGATTTGAAAAATATTAATAAATGTAAGAAAGAAAAGATTAGAGAAAAGTTTAAATGCAATTAGAATATTATGGAGGTTAAATATGTTGCTAGAAATATTAATTGGCGGACTAATTGCTTTAAAAGAATATGTTGCCTTACATGTGGTAACTTGTCTTATTCCGGCTTTTCTTTTAGCTGGTGGGATTATTGCTTTTACTTCTCGTGATACCATTCTTAAATATTTAGGAGCAAAAGCAAAAAATATTATTTCTTTCCCCTTGGCGGCAATCTCTTCAATATTTATTGCAGTATGCTCCTGTACCGTAATTCCGGTTTCAGCCGGAATCTATCGTAAAGGCGGAGCAATTGCCCCTGCCTTTATTCTTTTGTGGGTTGCTCCGGCTTCCAATATTTTAGCAGTAATCTACACTGGAAATATAATAGGGTATAACATGGCCGTAGCCAGAATTATTACTGCTTTCGTTACTGCTTTCGTTATGGGAACAGTAATGTATCTATCTTTCCGCAAAGAAGAAGCAGATAGGATGGTAGAAGGAGAAGAAGGAGGAAACAACGACAAAAAAATTATTGCCGGAAAAGATATAATTTTACTCCTCTTAATTCTTTTTAGCTTGCTTTCTCCTAATTACCTTATTACTAAGGGTCCCTACTTGTATAAGGTATATGTTTTTGCCATATCTATCTCTATTACTTTTTTATATGCTTGCCTTACTATTAAAAAAGATAGGATTTTCAATTGGCTTAAAGAAACCTGGTGGTTTGTAAAATTAATTTTTCCTTTGCTTTTAATGGGAGTATTTATTGTAGGAGTTATCGGGAAGATTCTTCCCCAGCAATGGATAGAACACTGGCTGGGAGGAAATTCTTTGCGTTCCTCTTTTTTGGCTACCCTTATTGGAGCAGTAAGCTATTTTGCTACTATGACTGAAGCACCTTTTGTGGATACCTTGATGAAATTAGGAATGGGGAAAGGTCCTGCCCTTGCACTGCTTCTTTCTGGACCAGGAATGAGCCTTCCTAATATGTTGGCCATAATAAAAGTATTTGGCTTTAAAAAAGCTTCAGTTTATATTGTAACTATGGTTATCCTGGCTACCATAAGCGGTTGGTTTTGGGGAAATTATATTTTTTAGGAGGTGAATAAAAATGAAAATTGAAATTTTAGGAACTGGTTGTCCGAAGTGTAAAAAACTAAACGAACTTGTAGGGGAAGCTATCAATGAGCTTGGTGCTTCAGCAGAAATTATTAAAGTAACAGATATCAACAAAATTATTGATTACGGGGTGATGGTTACTCCCGCTTTAGTCATTGATGGAAATGTAAAAGTGGCGGGTAAAATACCCAGCAAACAAGAAATTACTGATTGGATTAAAGAAAAGAAATAAAAAAACTAAAAATTAACAGAGTACTTTAAATAGTAAAGGAAGGTAAAAATAACAATGGATAAATGTTGTTGTAGTACAAAATCAAGATTAATTTATTCCTGTTCAAGAGCTGCTAATACCGGAGAAATGGCTGACCAAATTTCAAGAAAACTCGCTAAAGAAGGATATGGTAATATGACTTGCCTTGCTTCTGTAGGTGCCCATATTTCAGGTTTTGTAGAATCAGCAAAGGGTGCGGAAGAAAATATTGCCATTGATGGATGTCCTACTACTTGCGCTACGAAAATCCTTGAACATACAGGAGTAACCCCTACCAAATCATATGTACTAACTGAAATGGGAGTAGAAAAAGGAAAGACACCTTCAACTGAGGAAATAGTCAGCAAGATAAATGATAAAATTAAAAAAGACTTATCATTTAAGGTGGAGCAAAAGAACGATGCTGAAGGTGACAAAAATTCAGGATGCTCTTGCACTTGTTGAAAATAAAAATAAAATCAGATGTGAAAGGATGCTAACTAAATGAAGAGAAGAAGATATGTTTATATCATAATTTTTTTAGTACTTTTAGCTATCGTCTTTGGTTTTAAAAAAGTATCCAATAACACCGAAGCTACTTTAACTCAAGAAGATGTAACAACCGATGAGATAAAAGTGACCTTTGTGGAGCTTGGGTCGGTTGGCTGTATTCCTTGCGATAAGATGCAGCCAATTATGAAAGAAATTGAAGAAGAATACAAAGGACAGGTAAAAGTAGTTTTTCACGATGTGAAGACCGCAGAAGGCAGGCCTTATATTAAGGAATTTGGCATTAGAGCAATCCCAACTCAGGTCTTTCTGGATAAAGATGGAAATGAATATTTTAGGCATCTAGGGTTTTTTGCTAAAGATGAATTAATCAAAGTTCTTAAAATGCAAGGAGTCAATTAATGAT
>Ga0307378_10011438_pt1 | contig 11423 bp, 8 predicted proteins | sample UN1MG_FD_202238 | JGI IMG/M metagenome (GOLD analysis project Ga0307378, IMG submission 202238) | Soil microbial communities from Risofladan, Vaasa, Finland - UN-1 | ecosystem: Environmental > Terrestrial > Soil > Coastal area > Acid sulfate soil | place: Finland: Risofladan, Vaasa | collected...
GGGCCTGCGCGGCAAGGCCTCCGTCGAGGTGGCCACGGTCATGGAGAACACCGCCGAGTGCCGCGTTACCCGCGCGACCCCCGGCGAGCCCATTGTTGAGGACGACGTCTGTGTCAACATCGCCTACGAGCGCGGCCGGCTGCCCAAGTTCGTCGTCCGCGGCGAGTTCGACCTGAACTACGACGGCACCGTGGATTTCGACGGGATCGAGCGAGTCACCGCCATCATCAACCAGTGGGGCGGGCAGGTCGTGCCCGAGCTCGACGAAACTGTCGATTTCGTCGTGATCGGAGCGCGGCCGCAAGCGCGGGAGATCGCTCCCGGGGAGCGCGTCAGCGCGGTGGTTGAGGCCCTGGCCGAGGACAAGCGCCTGGCGCGCGAACGTTTCGGTACGCTCGTTGACCGGGCCACCGCGATGTACATTCCGGTGATCACGCAGAACCAGTTTTTGTTCCTGACCGGCTACGTCGGCGACTGGTCCAGCCTATCGCGGTAGAAAAGGGGTCAGGAACCTTTTTGTGCTCAGCGGCGAGTACTACTGTGGCCCAGCCAAAGAGGTTGCTGACGCCTCTTCTGCGCGCTGCGGCGGCGGTCTGACCGTGCAGGTTGTCTGAGCGCTCATCACATGCCCGGTGAGGTAGTCCTGGAACACCGCCCGGATGGTGACCTCGGAGTGTTCCGGCGGGCCGTGCTGCCAGGGGCACTTCAGCGTGTAGTGATAGGTCCACAGCTTGCCGTGCCACTCGGGGTCGTCGAAGTTGTATTCGCCGATCAGATTGCGATTGGGCGGATTGGCCAAGTCATACAACTGGATGCGGATAACACCGAGCGCCTTGACGATGTCACCGGTCTTGTCAAGCGGTTTCAGGTAGACGGTGACGCCGTCGTCACCCGGCTGACCGTCGTAGTCCTCGCCCCCGGAGAGTCTGTCGATCTCGAGGCGGACCGGATAGAAGACGCGCTCGAGAATGGGTTGCGGCAGGCCGACCGTGTCGTCAATCCGTTTCTGTTGCTCCTTGATCGTGGCCTGCCGGGCGGCGAGCTCGTGGTCCTTCTCTACGATGACCTGCTCGAATCGAGCGATGCGACGCTCGTAGTCTTCCTTGGTCGGGCCCAGGCACCCCCCAACCGCCAGCACCGCCATGCCGAGGATCAGGGCCGCCGAGCGGCGCAGCGAACGGGCAGCCACGAGTAGTCGGTGGTCAGCCATCAGCAATTAGCCACTAGCAGTTAGTCATCCTGCGTCGCGCGCAGCGCGGGCGACGACGATTCGGGCATCGCCTCCAGGAGCTTGTCGGCCAACCCATAGTCCACCGCCTCTCGGGCGTCCATCCAGTTGTTGCGGTCGCAGTCCTTGGTGATCTGCTCGACCGACTTGCCGGTGTGTTTGCCGAGCAGCGCGTAGAGCTGCTTCTGCGTCCGCAACATCTCGTTCAGCTCGATCTTCAGGTCGGTGGCCGGGCCGCGCGCGCCGCCGAGCGGCTGATGGATCATCACGCGCGCGTGGGGCAGGACGAAGCGTTTTCCGGGGGTGCCGGCGGCGGCTAGCACCGCGCCCATGCTCGCCGCGGCCCCGATCACGTAAGTGGCCACCGGGCATCTGACGAACTGCATCGTGTCATAGATGCCCATGCCGGCGTAGACCGACCCGCCCGGCGAGTTGATGTACATGTGGACGTCCGCCTTGGCATCGTCGTTCACCAGGAACAGAAGCTGGGCGATGACGACGTTCGCCACCTGCTGGTCGATGTCGTCTCCCAGGAAGACGATGCGGTCTTTCAAGAGCCGCGAGTAGATATCGTACGAGCGTTCCGCCCGTCCCTCGCGCTCGATGACGAAGGGGATGAGGCTCTGCGATCTTGTCATAGCGGACGTTCCTCACTTCTTTTTCTTGTCGGTGGGTGTTTCCTCGAGGATCTCATCGATCAGGCCGTACTCCAACGCCTCCGCCGCATCCATGAACCGGTCGCGTTCGGTGTCCTTTTCGATCTGTTCCGTAGGCTTGCCGGTGTGTCGCGCCAGGATCTCGATCAGCGTACGCTTGACCTTGAGGATCTCGTCGGCCTGGATACGCATATCGGCCGCCTGCCCACCGACCAGACCCCAGGGCTGGTGGATCATCACCTTGGCGTGCGGGAGGGCAAAGCGTTTGCCCTTGGTGCCGGCGGCCAGAATGATCGCCGCTCCGCTGCTGGCGGCGCCCACGCAATAGGTCGCCACGTCGCATTTCAGGTAGCCCATCGTGTCGTAGATCGCCATTGTGTCGTCGATATCGCCGCCGGGACAGTTGATGTACATGTGGATGTCCTGGTCGCGCTTGACCGACTGCAAATAGAGCATGCTCTTGATAATGTGCGAGCAGACCGTGCTGCTGTTGATCGTGATGCGCGGGTCGAGCGGCAGGTCCAGGAAGATGATGCGGTTGTCCAGCAGCAGCTCGTTCAGCCCCATCTGACGCCACTGTTGGTACTGCGGCCCCTGCACGCGGGGGCGCTGTGAATCAGGCCAGTATGCCATGAATTCTCCTTCCGGCTCGAGCACCCCGTGGTCGCCGGGGCGCAGCGACGACGGCTAGTCTGATTTCTTCTTTCGGCTCTTGCGGGCCTTGGGCTTGGGAGGCGCGGCCTTTTCGGCGCCGGCCGCGGCCTTGGCCGGAGCCTTCTTCTTTTTCTTCTTCTTGGCCGCCTTGGGTTTCGCCGCTTTCTTCTTCGGTGCCGCCTCGACGATCTTGGCGTCCTGCAAGAGCAGTTGCACGCACTTGTCCTGGCGGATTTGCTCGCCCAGTTGCGCCAGCAGCCCGCGTTTTTGCAGGTCATCGCGTATGCGGTCGAAGCGGCGGTTGTACAGGCGGGCCATCCGCGCGATTTCGGTGTTGACCTCCTCGTCGGTCACGCCGACTTCCAGTTGCTCGGCGACCTTGTCCAGGATGAAGTCCAGCTTCAGATCGCGGTTCACCTGTTCGCTGGCCGAGGTGCGCAGCTCGTCGATGCGGGCCTCGATCTCGCTGGGCGGGGTCCCCGATTGCTGGAGCTCGACGATTCGGCGGGCGACGGCCCGCTCGATCTGCCGGGCCGACACACCCGGCGGCAAGTCGAGCGTGGTGTTCTCCAGCAGATGGTCGAGAATCTGCTGTGTCTTGGCCCGCCGGATGAGCTGGTCCATCTCCGCTTCCATGTCCTCGCGGATGAACTGGTGTAGCTGGGCCTCCGATTCGGCACCGGTCTGCTCGACGAAGGCTTCCACCGTGACCGGGACCAGGCGCTTCAGCTCGTGGATTTTGAACTCGAACCGCCCCGACTTGCCGCGCAGGTCCGCCCGTTCGTAATCGTCGGGGATCTCGCAGTCCACGGCGCGCTCGTCCCCGGGCCGGGCGCCCTTGAGGGCCTGGTCGAGCTCCATGAGTGGGACGCCGTCCAGCCGCGTCGGCCGAACGCCCAACTGCACGTTCTCTTCCTTCTTGACCACCGCGTCGTCCACCTTCAACGTTACGTCGGCGACGACCAGGTCGTCTTCCTGGGCAGCGCCTTCGGTCAGCGGCTCGTAGCGGCCGCGGATCTTGAGCTGCCGCAGGATGTGTTTCTCGACGTCCTCGTCGGTGACCTGGACCTGTGGGGCCTGGACCTCGATGCCCTTCAGCTCCGGCAGGTCGAACGAGGGCTTGATCTCGACCTCGCAGACGTAGGTGAAGTCTTCGTTGTCGGGCAGCTTGATTTGCTCGAGGGCCTCGTCGAGATTCATCAGCTTGACGCCGTCCTCGATCGTGACCCGAAACAGCGGATCACCGAGGACCTCGAGCTCCTCGTTCTCCACCACGGCGAAGTAGGCTTGTCCGAGGATCGTGGTCTTGGCCGACTCGCGCACTTCCGAGCCGAACCGTTTCTGGATGAGTTGCAGCGGTGCGCGGCCCTTGCGGAACCCGGGCACCAGCGCGTCGTGTTTGAGCTCGTCATAGTTGTGCGTGAGGTGGCCGGCGATGGTCTTGGCCGGGACGGTGATGCGCAGCTCCTTGCGCAGCGTGCCGATTTCCTGGACCTCGGCCTGAACCTCCTTTTTCAGCTCTTCGAGCAGCCGTTCGGATTCCTGCTGGGCCTTCTCGAGCATCTGCGGGTCTTCGGCCAGCCCGGGAATGTCCATCTCATTCTCCCGCTCTGCTTCTCGGAAACGGGCGTCGCGCCGACGCCGGCTTGTTTGTCCGACTTGCGGTTCTCCTGACCGCCGTGGGGCGTCGCCCGGCTACCGTTGTACTCGCCCAGGCGCCCGGGGCCAATGCCGGACGGCTCAAAATTCCGCGGGCAAGCATGCGCCGCTGTTGGGCCAACGGGGTTGGGGGGGGGCAGGCGGCCGGCCGCTGCCGCCGGCAGGACGCTAGGGAATGCCTTTCGGCGGCCGGCGTTCCCAGTCGCTCTGCTTGTGGGGCTCTTTCGCGTCCTGCTAGAGGAACAAGCTCCCCAGGCCGAGTCCGCCGAACTGGTTGGTGAAGTTGAGCACCTCGTTCGGATCGACGCCGAACAGCACCGTGACGAATAGCTGAACTAGCATCGTCAGCAGCGTCGTCAGGAAGCCGGACCAGAGCCCGTTGTAGTCAATGCCTCCCAGGGCCTGCAAGATGCCCAGGGAGATGCCGCCCGTCGAAAGCCCGTGAATCACATATCGGTATCGTCGCATGGAACATCCTCTCTGCCGCCCGCCGGCGGGCCACGCCGGTGCGAAACCTAAGTAATGTCCGCTGCATTCGGTGTCAAGCCGACCGCGCCGCGCCCCGGCGCAGAAGCGGCGCCTCGGTTGCGCGCCGGGTGAGTTCCTTCGCCGGCCGGGGTTCCGAGAAAACCTGACCATCGACCTCGCCGGTGGGACTCTCCGGCGGCTGCCGGTCCGCGCTTGCCCGGGGTGCCTCCTCGGCCGCCGGATTTGGCGGCTCGGACTGCTCAAGAACCTCCCACCGCTGGATCGATCAATGCGGTGCGAGTGGTGGAGGGGTGCTCTCGGAAACGGGGCACAACTCGAGCGGTCGTAGACCCGTCCCCGGCGACATGGATGTGCCGGCTTCGTTCGTAATTGCCTGTCACGCCCCCCTGGGGTCCGTGTGGAACCACGGCAGAGGACAGGCGTTTTCGAGGAAGGCCATCCATGTCGGAGCCCTTCTTGATCCGCTACCTGCAGCCCCTGCTGGGCGGCCGCCGGTCCGAGTGCTTCAACCTGATTTGCGACGCCCTCGAGACCGGTTGGGCTGCCGAGCGGCTGGTCCAGGACGTCGTCTGGCCGGCAATGGCCCAGGTCGATCGGCTCTACCGCGACGACCGCATCAACGCCGCCGTTGAGAACATGGCCTGCCGAATCAATCGCACAGTGGCCGACCAGTTGCAGGCCCATCTGCCCAAACGGCCCCCGAACGGCAAGTGCGTCCTGGTCGCCTGTGTGGCCGAGTTCGGCGAGGAACTGGGAGCCCAGATGGTGGCCGACCTGTTTCAGGCCGACGGGTGGCAGGTCTATTTCATCGGCGGGAGCGTGCCGCACGACGAGCTGCTGAGCATGGTGGGCGAGTTGCGTCCGCACGTTTTGCTCCTGTTCGGCGCGGGCCCGCAGGCCGTCCCGGTGGTGCGCGGGCTGATCGATCTGATCCGCGATATCGGTGTGTGCCCGACGATGAACATCATGCTTTCCGGCGGGTCGTTCAACCGGGTGGACGGGCTTTGGCGGGAGGTGGGAGCTGACGCGTTTGCCGGCTCGGCCCACGACGTGCTGGCGTTGGCCAACGAGTTGCCGCTGCGGGAACCGAACGCCCCGCGTCTGGGGATCGTCAAGAAGCGTCGTCGCCGGCGCCGCCGAACCGCCCCCAAGCCGCAGCTCGAGACGGCCCGCACACCAGCGCGCCTGTAGCGCCCGGCGCCTCCCGTCTTGTTGTGGCAACGGTTTTTAACCGGTGAATAGCAACGGCCGGTGTCCCTGCCAGGCGCCGCTCACACCCTACGCTCGCTCAGAGCCTCTTGGCGGCCGTGGCGCTCTTGGCGTCTTGGCGGTTTCCAGCGTTGTCGTACCAGGCGCTATACGTGCTCGGTGGCGATGCCGTACATCTGGCCGTAGGCCTGGAAGTCGCGCACGTGGTCGCCGTAGATGAACAACTGGTGGAAGCCCTTCGTGTCGCGCGTGTCCGGCGGAGCGTCGATGGCCAGCTCGACCGAAGTACGGCAGCCGCCGGCCGGCGGCGTGTCGAAGTTCCTCAAAACCTTGCCCTTGCCGAGAATCATCTTCCCCGGCCCGTCGCACTGCATGATCGTGACTTCCTGCTCGGGACGCCACAGTACCTGAAGCGACACGCCGATGTCGGATTCGGCATGGCTGCGGAGGATGAAGGGCTCGCGCGGCTGGTCGTAGCCGTTGAGTCGCGTCGGGCACACGCAGTGGGCGCCGATGAAGGTGTTGTGGACGGTCTCGGGCACCGGGTCCTGCATGAAGCCGGGCTTGTCGAGCAGCTTGCAGCAGAGCGTGTTCGACATCACCGCATTGATGTCCGCTTCGCAGATCGCCGGGATCCCGACATCGAGAAGCTTCGACCAGGCCATGCATGGTGGACACGGAATCTGCCGCTGGGATACCGCCCCCAGGCAGTCCATGGTGATGCCGTTGCAGTCCTCCTCCTCGAGAATCTTCAGGGAGGTGAAATAGTTCCTGGAGGCGTTGATCAGATCGGTTCGCGAGGGTTCCACGACCTTCTGGGCGGCCTTCTGGTATTCCTCGGCCACAGCCACCACTTCCGGTGTTTCCCCGATCGTTTTCAGCGTGTCGATGAAGCGCTGGCGTGGCAGCCGGCGGATCTTCAGCCCGAACGGCTCCAGGACTTCGTCCTTGGTCTCATCGCCGGCCAGCACGGCGATTCGCATACGCCGTATGTCGTGCGCGGTGCGGATCATCTTCAGACCGTAGCGGACCGGGTTGAGCTCGAAGTCCGGCGAGGAGGCCAGATAGACGCCCGGCAGCCGCGAGATGTTCTGGATGTGGCCGGTGAAGCACACGCCGAGCCCGGCGAAGATGATGGTCGGGGCGCCCGCGTGGGCGATCTTGTCCACCTGTCCCCACTGGTTCATGTGCAGCGGGAAGAGCACGACGCCCTTGGGCTTGGTCGCCTTGATCTTGGCGACGAACTTGTCCACCGCGGCCGGGTCGTAGAGCGGCTCGGGCTCGAAGTTGACGCGGACCTTTAGTTCCCGGCCGAACTGCTCCAACAGGCTACGGCTTTCGGTCATGAAGTCCTCGTAACGGTTGACCTCCCACGCGGTACCCGGCCAACCGAGCCAGTACTTCTCCTTGGGCCGCACATAGGCCACGCACACGTCGGGCCACTCGCTTTGCGGCTCAGGCTGGACGGTCTGGGCCGCCTCCGCTGCTGTCGCGGCGCGCAGCAGGAACCCGCCGGCCATCGTCGTGCCGGCCGCCGCGACCAGAAACCCCCGCCGCGAGATCTCACTGTCCAGTCCGTAACAGGAACAATCACTGTGGTGGCACATGGTCGCCGCTCTCCTGTTGCTGAGGCTCCTCCGGAACCGCGCCAATGCTTCCGATCCCTCTCACGCGAGGGGGAATGAAATGCCGGTTCGTCCGTGAGTATGCGCCGACTTCGCCAGCGCGCCAAGCCGGCCGGCCACGGGCGACCGTGCCCGAGCGGGGGGTGAGCGTCACTTGCGTGGGTAACTTGTCATTCCGAGAAGCGCGGCGCCGAGGAATATTGCCCAACCGCGCGGTCGGGCCAGATCCCTCCGCGCGTCCGCCGCTGGCGGACGCGGTCGGGATGACAACGGAGCCTACCCACTTTCCTGACGCTCACCCCCGAGCGAACGCGGTCTGAAAAGCCCGTGCCTCATCCGCGGGCAAATGTGCTAGAATGAGGGATTAGGCATTGCTGGGCGGTCCGTCTCCGACCCTTGGAGCAGTGAGGCACGCATCGGACGTGTGCCCGGGGTGGGGAAGGTGGATTGCCGCCCGCGATCGTCGCTGGACGAGGCAGACAGCGTGGAAACGAAGCTCATTCGTGTCGTCGGTGCCCGGCAGCACAACCTGCAGAACATCGACGTGGACATTCCGCGCGATCGATTCGTGGTGGTGACCGGGCTGAGCGGCTCGGGCAAGAGCAGCCTGGCCTTCGACACGATCTACGCCGAGGGGCAACGCAAGTACGTCGAGTCCCTCAGCGTGCATGCCCGGCTGTTTCTCGAGCAGGTGGGCAAGCCGGATGTGGAGCGGATCGAGGGTTTGCCGCCGACGCTGGCGATTGAGCAGCGCGCCGCCGCCGCCAATCCGCGCTCGACCGTCGCCACGACCACGGAGATTTACGACTTTCTGCGGCTGCTTTTTGCGCGCGTGGGGTGCCCGCACTGTCCGAAGTGTGGCCGGCGCATCTATCGGCGCACGGTCGATCAGATGGTGGACGCGGTGCTGTCGTACCCGCCCGACGCGCGCATCATGGTGCTGGCTCCACTGGCACGGGGGCACCTGGGCGACCAGCGGCCCGTGCTGCGCAGAATCCAGCGCGAGGGCTTCGTGCGGGCACGCATCAACGGCGAGTTGCGCGACGTTCAGGACCTGTCCGAGCTCCCCGCCACACGCAAGCCCGCGCGTAGCGGACCAGCGGGGATCGACATCGACGTGGTCGTGGATCGGCTGGTGTTGCGCCCCGATCTGCGCCACCGCCTGACCGATGCGATCGAACTTTCCCTCTCGCTCGGCGAGGGGACCGTCATCGTCAGTCGCACCGCGGACGCCCACCATGCGCAACCTGCCGATGCCGAGACCTGGATCGACGAGGTCTTCAGCGAGCGGCACACGTGTACGGCCTGTGGGGTCGGCTTGCCCGAGCTCTCGCCGCGGGCGTTCAGCTTCAACTCGCCCTACGGCGCGTGCGAGGGTTGCAGCGGATTGGGGACGACGTTGCGCTTCGACCCGGAGCTGATCGTGCTCGACGAGAAGCGCTCGCTGGTGGACGGGGCGATCGCCCCCTGGTCGTTCCACGGGCGGGTGGCTGGGCGTGACCGCGGGGGCGCCAAGCTGCGCATCGCGGCCACACACCTCAAAGCGCTGCGTACGCTCTGCGCCGCGTTCGATGTCAAGCCGACCACTCCCTTCGAGCATCTGCCGGAAGGTTTGCGACGCATCGTCCTCCACGGGTCGCGACCTAGTGACACGGAGGAGTTCGGCGTCGAGTTCGAGGGTGTGATCCCCAACCTGAGCCGTCGCTGGAAGGCCGCCGGAACTGAGGGCAGCCGCAGCCGGCTCGGCGCGTACCAATCCGAGCACGTTTGCGGGCGGTGCAGCGGCGCGCGTTTGCGTCCCGAGGCGCTGGCGGTGCGCATCGACTCGCACAACATTCATGAGGTCACGCGCTTTTCGATCGAGCGGGCCGCGAGACACTTCAACGAAATGCGCTTTGACGGTGAGGCGGGGCAGATCGCCGAGCCCATCCTCCACGAGATCCGCCAGCGCCTACGCTTCATGGATGAGGTCGGGCTGGGATACCTTACGCTCGACCGGACCAGCGCCACGCTCTCCAACGGCGAAGCCCAACGCATTCGGCTGGCGACACAGCTTGGCAGCAGGTTGGTCGGCGTGTGCTACGTCCTGGATGAGCCGACCATCGGCCTGCACCAGCGCGACAACGAACGCCTGCTGCGCTCCATCCGCCGACTCGTCGATATCGGCAACACCGTTCTGGTCGTCGAGCACGATGAAGACGTCATCCGCGCCGCCGACTACTTGATCGACATGGGCCCGGGCGCGGGCCTGCACGGCGGGAAGATCATCGCCCAGGGACCGGCCGAACAGGCCCTCAAGCATCCCCAGTCGATCACCGGCAAGTTCATTCGCGGCGAATACCACATCCCGCTGCCGGAGCAGCGGCGCAGGCCGCGTCGCTCCGATTTCGTCCAGGTCCTCGGGGCCTGCGAGAACAACCTCAGGACAATCGACGTGAGGTTCCCCACCGGCGTGTTCTGCGCCGTCACCGGCGTCAGCGGCAGCGGCAAGAGTACGCTGGTCTCGCAAACGCTCCTGCCGGCCCTGCGGCGACGACTCTATAGATCGCGCGAGCGACCCGGTGCGCACGAACGGCTCGTCGGCGCCAACAAGATCGACAAGGTCATCGAGATCAACCAGACACCCATCGGCCGCACGCCGCGGAGCAACCCGGCCACCTACACCGGCGTGTTCGACGAGATCCGCCGGCTCTATGCCAAGACCAAGGAGGCCCGCATCCACGGCTATAACTCGGGCCGTTTCAGCTTCAACAACAAGGGCGGGCGCTGCGAGGCCTGCCAGGGGCAGGGTGTGCGGCGGATCGAGATGCACTTCCTGCCCGACATGTTCGTCGAATGCCAGGAGTGCAAGGGCACGCGCTATAACCGCGAGACGCTCGAGGTGCGCTACCGCGGCAAGTCGATCGCCGACGTGCTGGCCATGCGCGTCGAGGAAGCCCTGTGCTTCTTCGACAGCTTCCCGAAGATCAAGCAGGGTTTGCAGGCGCTCTCCGACGTCGGTCTGGGCTACGTTGAGCTCGGGCAGCCGTCCAACACACTCTCCGGCGGCGAGGCCCAGCGCGTCAAACTGGCCGCCGAGCTCGCCAAGGGCGCCCTGCATCCGACGCCGCCATCCGGACCGCCCCCGGCCTCTGCCACGCAACGCGCCCGGCTGGAGACGCACACGCTCTACGTCCTGGACGAGCCGACCACCGGGCTGCACTTCGCGGACATCCAGACGCTGCTGGCGGTCCTTAACCGCCTGGTGGACATGGGCAACACCGTGCTGGTGATCGAGCACAACCTCGAGGTGGTCAAGACCGCCGACTGGGTCATCGACCTCGGCCCGGAAGGCGGCGACGCCGGCGGCACGGTCGTCGCCGAGGGCCCCCCGGAACAGATCGCGGCCTGCGAGCACAGCCATACCGGCCGCTACCTGCAGGCGAAGCTCGGCCGACTCTGAGACCACAATCACCAGTGTCCCCGCCGGACCGAGCCTGCCGGGCGGTAGTAGGGGACAGTTCGCATTCTCCAGCACGGGTGAGGCGTCGCTAACGCTACGCACCAAGGGGCGGATTGACGCGTTAGATTGTCCCGGCCGCCGGTGAAATACAGTATACTGAGAAACTGGGAGAATCGATCGACAGTCCGGTACTGCTAGGCGGGGCTCGATGAGGTAGTCGGAACTGTACGGGCTGTAAGGGAGGGAAAGATGGGGTCTCGCGGAGCACTTCTGAGCGGATTGGGCCTGCTGAGCAGCGCGCTCGTAATCACCGCCGGTGTGGACGTGGCGCGGGCGCAGTGCCAGGCGAATGAGCTGGTCAAGCTTACCGCCCAGGACGCCGCCCAGAGTGACAAGTTCGGCCGCTCCGCTTCGTTCGACGGCGACACTATAGTCATTGGGGCGATCGGCGATGAGAATGA
>Ga0307378_10011439_pt1 | contig 11422 bp, 11 predicted proteins | sample UN1MG_FD_202238 | JGI IMG/M metagenome (GOLD analysis project Ga0307378, IMG submission 202238) | Soil microbial communities from Risofladan, Vaasa, Finland - UN-1 | ecosystem: Environmental > Terrestrial > Soil > Coastal area > Acid sulfate soil | place: Finland: Risofladan, Vaasa | collected...
ACTCCATAAAACCCACTTTATTTATCTAAAATTATTTTTATATTTAATTTTTTTGCCATATTTTTTCTCTCTATATATTCTATTCTTCTATTCTTATCTCAAATTATAGTTCTTTTCTATCCATTTCCGATATTCCCCACTTCTTACTCTGTCTACCCAGTCTTGATGGTTCATATACCATTTGATGGTAGTATCTAATCCTTCTTCAAAATTAAACTGTCTACTCCAATCTAATTCCTTCTTTATCTTATCACAATTGATAGCATATCTTCTATCATGACCGGGTCTATCTTTAACAAAAGTGATTAACTTCTTATAATAATCTCTATCTTTTCTCTTTATCTTGGCTATCTTTTCACAGAGAAAATTTACTAACTTTATATTCTCCCACTCATTTTTTTCCGACAATATTATAAGTCTGCCTTGCCTCTCCCTTATTCAATATCTTCCAGATTGCCAAACAATGGTCCTCTACATACAACCAATCCCTCACATTCTTCCTATCACCATAGACTGATAATCTACTATTCTTAATTTTATTAAAATATATTTTCGCTAATATAATTTTCTGTTTTAATTGTTTTTTATTATTTTATATATCCATTCTGTTTTAAATGTTCTTTTAGTGCATCTTTCTAGCCATTCCAATTAAGGATTATTATAAAGACTTTAGGCCTCATGTTCTCACCTCTTCATATTTTTTCATCCAGAAACTCCCGGGCCAAACTGAGGTTCTGTTATAGGAATTGAATGCCTCCTCCAATTTCTCAGAATATATTAAATGCATATAACTCCCCCCCCACAAAATTTCAAACATATTATTAAAAGATAAAAAAGCTTGAAGTAGATATTGCTCTGTCCAAAACCGATGATCTTTTAACACCCACGCTTTAGGATATTCTGCTGGCAAAAATATATCATGAATATGAACTATTACACCTTCATTAAGTCTCGGTAATATCTCAAGATATTCATACTGGACATCGCTTCCAATCTTTAAAGTGTGGGTGGAGTCAATAAAAAGAAAATCATTCTTTTTTAGTTCTGTAAACTTTGATAAAGCAATATCTTGAATCCTTGAAGGTATCAACTTAGAGAGACCAGGAAAGCCAGCCTTTAAAACTTTATTTGGATATGGTTCAAAAGCTACCAGCTCACATTCATTACCATCTTCCTCTTTATTTTTTAAAACTGCTTGGGCAGATAAATAAGTTGAATTGCCTGAGCCAATCTCAAAAATTTTTTTTGGCTTGAAATGGCGAATCATGCAATACAAAATTTCTCCATCTACAGATTCAAATCCACCATTTTTTACATAGTACTGATATGGAACTGATGTTTTAAACCGAGGAAAGTCCTCATATTCTTCTTTGAATTTAAATGAAAATTGAGAAAGAAGATTAATTTGTCCTTCTTTATTGATTTCTATACCTACCATATCAGAGTGTTTTGACCATAATTTATCTCTCAAAGTTCTTGTATCTGGTATAGGTTCATAAAAGTGATTTAAAATAATATGAAAACCCAATCGTTCCCAAACCGAAAAAAATCTTTTAATAAACCATCTTAGGGCAAAATTATATGCTTTGTTTATTTTTATCATACCTCCAATCACCTCTTATTTATATCCTACAGAACCATTTTTCAATACGTTCCAATTAAGAATAATAATTGCTACTTTCGGCCATTTTTGTGTGTTTTTTTTACTTCAATTGATTCTTTAGTCTTCATAATAATTTCATCTCAATCCATAATTCTTTTCTAGCCACTTTTTATACTCTCCGCTTCTTACTCTATCAACCCAATCCTGATGGTTTACATACCATTTGATGGTATTATCTAATCCTTCTTCAAAGCCAAACTTCTGCCTCCAGCCCAGATCCCGCTTTATCTTATTACAATTGATGGCATATCTTCTATCATGACTAGGTCTATCTTTAACAAAAGTAATTAATCTCTTATAATAATCTTTATCTTTTCCCTGCAACTGCCCTATTTTCTCACAAAGGAAATTAACTAACTTTATATTCTCCCATTCGTTTTCTCCGCCTATATTATAGGTATCTCCAACCATTCCCTTATTTAATGTCTGCCAGATTGCTGAACAATGGTCTTCTACATATAACCAATCTCGCACATTTCTTCCATCTCCATATACCGGCAATGGTTTTTCTTCTAATATATTTAATATCATTAGAGGGATTAGTTTTTCAGGGAATTGATAAGGACCATAGTTATTTGAGCAATTAGAAACAGTGACGGGTAAGCCATAAGTCCTATGATAAGCTCTTACCATATGGTCTGAGGAGGCCTTGGAGGCAGAATAAGGGCTATTCGGTTGGTATGCCGTACTTTCTAAAAAATATTTACCTTCTTCGACTGAACCATAAACTTCATCTGTACTGATGTGGTGAAATAATAATTGACTATAATCTTCTTTTTTCCACACTTCTCTGGCAACTTCCAATAAAGTAAAAGTACCCATTATATTTGTTTGCACAAAATCCTTAGGTCCATAAATTGACCTATCCACATGGGATTCAGCAGCAAAATTGACGACTGTATCGATATTATATTTTATGAAAACATTTTTAATTTTTTCAAAATTACAAATATCTGCTTTTTCAAAAAAATATCTTTCTCCTACAAATTTATTATTAATTTCTTTTAGGTTCTCAAAGTTTCCTGCATAGGTTAGTTTATCTACATTAATAATTCTCCCCTCAAAATGAGTTTTGCCAAAAATATAATGGATAAAGTTTGAACCGATAAAACCAGCTCCGCCAGTTACTAAAATATTATTTAATTTTCTTTTCATTATAAATAACCTTCTTTACTCGTCATTCCTTTTTTTAATATATTTTATTGAGATTGCTTCACTTTGTTCGCAATGACAGAGTATTTATAAAATCTTCCAGTGCATCCTCCCAATTTCTAATCTTTAGGCCAAATTCTTTCTTTATCTTCTCTTTAGATAAAACTGAATACTTCGGTCTTTCAGCTACTGTAGGATAATCCTCAGTCTTGATAGGTTGTATCTCTACTTTTTTATTGCTCTCAATCGATCCTAATCTTTTAGCTTTTTTATAAATAGTCCAGGCAAATTCATACCAGCTGGTCTTACCTTCATTGGTAAAATGGTATATCCCATAACTGACTGAATTATCTTCTATTATATTTAAAATAGCCCCAGCTAAATCAACGGTATAAGTAGGAGAACCCCATTGGTTATCTACTACCTTTACCAAATCTTTTTCCTTAAATAATCTTAACATAGTATAGATAAAATTGTTCCCTTTTAATCCATAGAGCCAGGCTGTACGAATGATAAAATATTCCTCCAGTATCTTTTTTATCTCCTCTTCCCCAGCTAATTTACTCTTACCATATATATTTATAGGATTAGTTTTATCATCTTCTCTATAAGCAACGGCACTCCCCTCTTTCCGACCATCAAAGACATAGTCAGTAGAGATATGAATTAATCTAATCCGTCTCTTTGCGGAAAATAAGGCAATATTCCTAACCCCATCTTGGTTTATCCTAAAGGCTTCATCTATTTCCTCTTCTGCCTGGTCTACTTTAGTATACCCTGAACAATTGATTATCCATTCTATCATCTTATCTTTTCCAAACTTCTCCAGCGCTTTATAATCATCAATATCGACTTCCTTATCACTAGCCCAATAAGAAAGCCCTTGTTCTTTCAATAATTTTTCTACATCATAACCCAACATCCCTTTATTTCCAATCAGCCAGATCATTTTTTAATTTTCCTCGCTAACAAAATCTAAATAAAAATTATCTTCTTTTTCTTCGTGTCTTATTTCATCCACTTCTTCTTCCTTATTCCAACCTTTATATAACTTATCCGGATAATTAATTACCATTCCCAGGTCTTCGGATATATTCTTATAACCATGAACGATACCCGGAGGAATTATGACTAAAATAAGGTTATCTCTACCGCCGGTGATTTCCATAAAACTACCATAAGTTTTACCATTTTTGCGATTATCCCAGAGTTTTATCTTAAAACTTCCCGGCCCGATGAAACAAAATACATCAGTTTGCTTGAGATGTTCATGAGGTCCACGGGCTGCTCCGGGTTTGGTAAAAGACACATAGCTCATTGCCGGTTTCAATCTATCAGGAAGGGTATCTTCCCGAAAGGTTTCGACTAAATAACCTCTTTCATCCGTATATTTGGTTAATTGTTTGATAAGAACTCCTTCAATATCACCTTTTTTAAAATTCATATAACCCTCATTTAATTTTTATCTTTTCATTCAAAATCATTTTTAAATATTTTTTATAATCATTTTCCGGAGATTGATTGATTATTTTTTTTAGTTGATCCTGGTCAATATAACCCATCCGATAGGCTACTTCTTCAATACAACCAATCTTTAATCCCTGTCGTCTTTCAATGGTAGCAATATAATTAGAGGCATCCATCAGACTATCCGGTGTACCGGTATCCAACCAGGCATAACCTCTTCCTAAAAGTTCTACTTTTAAATCACCTTGCTTTAGATATTCTAAATTTACATCGGTTATTTCCAACTCCCCTCGAGCCGAGGGTTTTAAATTTTTAGCAATATTTATTACCTCATTATCATAAAAATACAAGCCAGGTACGGCATAATTTGATTTGGGATGTTGAGGTTTTTCCTCAATACTTATAACTTCATTATTTTGATTAAATTCGACAATTCCATATCTTTGAGGGTCTGAAACCCAATAGCCAAAGATACAGGCTCCACTTTTAAGATTTGCCATTCTCTGTAAAGTTATAGATAGGCTATGACCATAAAATATATTATCCCCCAGTATCAAACCTACTGAATCTTTCCCAATAAAATCCTCTCCAATAATAAAGGCCTGGGCAATACCCTCTGGCTTGGGTTGTTCTTGATAGGAAATATTTAGGCCAATTCCTTGGCCATCTCCAAAAAGCTCCATAAATTTAGGCAGATCCTGAGGAGTCGAAATGATTAAAATATCTCTAATCCCGGCTAACATTAAAGTAGATAAGGGATAATATATCATCGGTTTATCATAGATTGGAATTAATTGTTTGCTAATTACTTTAGTTAAGGGGCTAAGGCGGCTTCCTGAACCCCCGGCTAAGATTATGCCTTTCATTGAGTCCTCCTTATTACATTATTTCATAAATTACAAAATATCAATTCTTTTTTAATCTTATGTTATTTAAAAAGTTAGGAATGGTCTATGATGTGTGTATGCATAAAACAGTATTTATTCTATTTAATGTTAATCATTTATCAGAGCTTGCCGTTTAGCTAATGGTTGTTATCGCTAACTCCATAACAGATTTCACTACAAAACAATTATATTATTCATGACAATGCATAATATCTCCATTATTGTTAACATTAATTTTTTAAAGAACTTAAAATGCTAAGAAATAGTATCACCTTTACTAATAAATTTAGAGAAGAACCATATTGTTTTAATTATAGAACTCCGTTTATCTTTCCTAAATAAGATTAAACAAATCCATTTTATTTATTCCAGTTAATAACACATTTTTATCTTGCCAGGTCATTTTAATACCTCCATAAAAATTTGTTCCGCTCTCTCCTTAAACTTACCCATATTGAACTCTTGAGCTCTCTTAATGGATCGTTGACTCATTTCCTTCCACAAATTCTCATTATTTATTAATTTAAGAGTATATTCTTTTAATTCTTCTGTAGTATTCCAAAGGAAACCATCAACCATATTGCGAACTATTTCTGGTTGGCCTCCTTTGTTTATTACAACTGGAACACAGCCTGCTGACATTGCCTCTCCTGTTGTTATACCGAAATGTTCCATACGCTCTGGATGTTTAATTTCATCTTCACCTAAGCCCGTGGCATGCCAAAATATTTTAGCCCTACCGTACAAGGCTTTTAGAACCTCAAACGATGTATTTATATGAAAATATATTGGATAACCTCGTGCCTCTTCTTGACATCTTTTTAAATATTCTTGATCTCCAGTATTAATGCTCACTCCGCCAATCAAATGATATTCCCAATCTTTTAAAACATCATTCTCATCATATAATCCCTTGAAAACCTTGATCATTTCAAATTGTTTCTTATGATGTCCACCGATGAAGAACCTTCCAGTGCTTAGAATGATGTTCTCTTTAGGGAGAGGATAAAATTGTTCCGTATCTATTGGTGGATATAACACCTCTACCCTTTTTTGTGGATAGTATTTTCTAACCCATTTTTCCACAAAATGAGAATAAACCGTTATCATACTGTACGTTTTGAGATGAGAGTCAAAAAAGAGATTTTTAGTTATCTCTTTAAAACACATCCAGAAATTATTTGAAGCTATAGGTGGGACTTGGCATAAATGGATATTTCTTTGAGAATAAGCAGGAATAACGGTATGATTTTCCTGATTTAGAAATAAATCATAGCTTTTACTTACTTTAGATACAAGTCTAACTTTAGCAAGAAATCGCAGTTTAGAGACATTAAATAACTTAGGGATTTTTAATCTTTTAATATTTACTCCGCTTAAATGAACATTCAATCTACGCTCTAATTCTGGTATGTTAAGTTCTTCAAAAACAACGAATTCCACATTGCATTTTTCACTTAATGTTTTTGCTATCTTGCAAATATATTTCTCTCCGCCCCCGTATGTATTTAGGTATGGAGTATATATTCCTATTTTCATTTTCTCACAACCTCGCCCTTTGCATATCAACTCTCGCATCTTAGAATCATTCTAATTAAAGTTTTAAATTTTCTAATTATGCTCTTAGGATTTCTAAAACCATTACCAATCTTCTCTTTAAAGTATTCTCTGTTTGTTATAATATGTCTCAGCTTTCTTTTTATATCTATTACACTCATTTTATTGAGAATCTTCCTCCTATAATATTCTAAATCTTCTTTTGTTAAATCATCTGTACGAACCACGAATGTATCAAGTGAATATTTGTCATAGTCATCAATGAGTAAATGTCCTTTTCTAATTACAATTTTTTCAAATTCACTATTTGGAAATGGGATAGCAGAAGAATATCCTGCCACATAGGGGCGAAGTTCTTTCCATAGATTATATGTATCCTCGATAGTTCTTTTATTTTCTCCCGGTAACCCAATTATAAAAGAACCAATAGTTTTTAACCCAACACTGTGTGTCAATTCAAAAGCCCTTTTTATTTCCCTAATAGTCAATCCTTTCCTCATTCTATTCAGCATATCTTGATTCCCACTTTCCACACCATAGAAGATTAGCCAAAATCCAGCTTGTTTTGCTAATTTCAATAATTCCTTATCCACTAATTTTTCATTTGCTCTGAATGGAGTTTTATAGATAATATTCTTATTCAAATTATTCTCAATTATAAGATTAAATATTTGTTCCGCCCATTTCCTGTTTAAGTTAAATGTGTCGTCCTGGAAAAAGATTTCTTTTACACCATATTTTTCATAGAGCCATTTTATCTCTTCAATTATCAACTCGGGCTTTCTGAACCTTGCAGTATTTCCCCATATTGATTTGTTACAAAAAGTACAGTGAAAGGGGCAACCTCTGGATGCCATAATGTACATTGTCGGTTGAGCACCTACTGGTTGTGCTCCAACGAATCTATTTTTATTAAAATCTACAAGATCCAAATTAGGCAATGGAATGTAATCTAAATTTTTAGCTAATGGTCGAGGCTCATTTATTTTATTGTTGTAACATATTCCTTTGATTTGCTCTAAATCTTTACCCTCAACTATTTCTAAAAATGTATGCTCTCCTTCTCCAACTACAACTACATCAACATAAGGAAAGTCTTTAAAAATTCTTAGTTTTAATGCCGATGGATGTGGACCACCAACAACTACTAAGATGTTTATATCTATCTCCTTGACAATTTTACTTATTTCCTTGACAGACTTCGTTTGGAATGTGTTCATCGTTATCCCTACGATATCCGCCTTAAATCTGGATACAATATTCTTAAGTTCAATCGGTCCCACTTTGTCAGCCAGCATATGAATGATCTTAACATTATGCCCTAAATTGTGTAACATTGTCCCAATTAAAACTAATGCACCCGATGGGTACATCTCATATTGATAGGGATAAACATTTTCTAACGGATTAATAATCAATATCCTCTTGACTCTCTTCATTTTCTTATAACCTCGCACCATATCTCTGTATAAAAAGTTCTTTTAAGGAAAACACGTGCTCCAATTTTGGAATTCAATAACAATATTCCTATATGCTTGCCTAATAATTTAATTGGCATGATTGTAATCCCATCCCATTCTTTCCATCTTGTTATCCTCCCACCAGCTAAATCAACCATCTTATAGACTTCATCCTTTGAAAAGCCACAGTGCTTATGTGTCTTGTCAAGCTGGTGATATTCTACAACACCATATCTCCACATTTCCTCATTTCTTTTCGGCACATTAATAAGGACATTTTCTCTGGCAGTACTAATTACTTTTCTTAATAATATTATTGGATCATCAACATGTTCTAAAATATTGTAGAGTACAACCGTATCAACTCTTGGAAATTCTACTTCTAAGGCATCTTTAATGATAAGATTTACCTCTTCTGGGTATTCATAATCCTCATATTTTTGACTATCTATCCCATAATATTTTCCTTTCCACCCTTGGCTTCGCAAAAATATGTAAAGTTGACAGGTAGCACAACCTACGTCAAGGATATCCCCTTTTTGATACTCGAGTACAAATCTAATATATGGGGGGACAGCTTTCCACTTTTTCCATCCAAAATCAAAATCTGTTTTTACCAAATTATCCTTGCTTTTCATTGTCTTTTTCACCTAAAATACTTTGTTTAATAAGCCTAATATCGCTCTCGGAGATTGTATGAGATATATATAGCAATAAAATGTATATAAGCACACCCAAAATACCAGTCAATATCCAATTCAGTTGTTGTCTCAAAAAATATAGAAATATAGCTGTAAGAATACTGATACAAATTGGCTTTATAATATTCTCTATTGCTGGAATTTTAAAGAAGTGCCTCGAAATGTAACTAAACATTAAAATCCATCCTAAACCCTCGGTAAGAACAGTAGCAATAGAGGCTCCAATATAACTAAATTTAGGAATGAGTAAAGCATTTAATAACACATTTAGCCCTGCATTTGCACCTGCTACAATAGTAACTACTCTTTGTTTATCCACACTAGCTAAAAAATTACCCAATAGAGGTGTCAGAAAAATAATAGGGATAACACAAATAAGTACTTGAAGAGCTTTTATTGAAGGTAAATAACCATTTCCATATATAATTAAAATTATTTTATCAGCAAATATTAACCCATATATAAAAAGAAAGAGAGCGAAAACAAATAAATATTTAATTGCGACTTCATATTCTTGCTTCAGCAAATTCTTTGTAGATTTGAAATGTCTTGACATGACAGGGAACGTAGATACAACAAAAATTGATGGTATGACCATCAAAATGAAGATTAATTTATAAGCAGCATTATACCAGCCAACCACTTCATTTCCTTTCATTAGTGAAAGCATTACCGAATCTACCCAGAAATATATAGTCACAAAAATTCCAGTTAGCGCAAAAGGCAACGCCTCTTTTATCGTAGGCTTCCAGAAGCTCCAATCAACCTCTATCTTAGGCTTAGTGAACTTCCAAACACAAACAACAAAACTATATCCTAAACTGATTGCACTAACCATAAAATAAATGGAGGCAAAACCAACAACACTGAATCTTTGACTTATCGAAAATAAAGCGCCCACAAGCATCAAAGTACTGCTTAAAATCTGTTCAATAGATTGATATTCCATCTTCTCATAAGCTTGAAATATTGAATTAAATATATTTGAGAAAGAACTAAAAATAACGGATAAAGCAAGAAAGTAAACAACTTTAATGGTTTGTGTTGGGTAATCAAGAAGATTAATAGTAATTGCTATCAATCCAAATGTAATTATAACCAAAAATATTTTTATTATTGTAATATTTCCAAGGTACTTCCCGGCTAATGATTTATCACGGGCAACTTCTCTTACTGTTAAAGTGCTTAAACCCAAATCACTAAAAACACCAAAAATTCCAGTGAAAGCAAGGGCAAAAGATAAAATACCAAATCCTTCTGCACCTAAATAGCGAGCAATATACATTACATAGAAAAAGCTTAATATTTTACTAATTATATTAGAAGCAAGCAAAACTAATGAATTTTTTGCAATTCTTTGAACTGTGTTCAAACTTATCTCCTTTCACGCCAATAATTCATAATATCTTTTAATGTTTTTTTTAATGGAATTTCTGGTTCCCAGCCTGTTTTTTTTGTAAATTTTATAAAATTTCCTATTAAAAGTGGAACGTCTGATGTCCGCAACCTTTTTGGGTCTTGCTTTACTCTTATATTTTTCTCACATAAGGCTAATATTCTATTAAGAAGCTCCTCGATTGAGATTGCCTTACCTGAACAAATATTGTATATTTCTCCTGGTTTTCCCTTTTGGATAGCAAACCAATAAGCCTTCACCATATCCCTTACATCAGTAAAATCTCTTTTCGCTTCTAAATTGCCAACCTTTATTATCGGTTCTTTTAGGCCTTTTTCTATTTCAGCTATTTGTTTAGCGAAATTAGAACAAACAAACTCAGGAGATTGTCTTGGCCCAATATGATTAAATGGTCGTACTCGAATTATATTCAAATTGTAATTTCTAAAGTAAAAATAGCTTAGAAAATCTGCACTTGACTTACTAATAGAATAAGGATTTATTGGACGCAAAGGACAATCTTCTCTTATTGGTAAATCACTATTTTTGATTGAACCGTATTCATCAGCACTTCCTACAAATAATATTTTCGGATTAATTTTTAGCTCTATAATTGACTGATAAAGATTTAGTGTACCATATAAATTAGTATCAAAGGTTAATTTTGGGTTCTTTAATGAAGTAGGTACAAATGATATTGCAGCCAAATGATATATTTCATCAGGTTGGACTTTTTCAATAATTTTTTTCAAATTATCATAATTTCTTATATCACATTTAAATAATCGAATTTTATCTATAAAACCATTAAGATTTGAAAATGTACTTTTATCATAAAAAGTGCCAAAAACTTTATACTCTTTATCTAAAAGAAACTCTGCCAAATATGACCCAGCAAAACCTGAAATTCCCGTAATTAAAGCTTTCATAAAATTATTTCCTATTTTTATTTAAATTAAATAATTTAATATCATTTTCTATTCTCTCTAAGTCTGCATCAATCATCATTTTAATTAATTCTTCAAAACTTGTTTCAGGTGTCCATCCTAATTTCTTTAGAGCTTTTGTAGAATCACCACGTAATAATTCTACTTCAGCTGGCCTTACAAACTTCGGATCAACTATAACATAATCCTTCC
>Ga0307378_10011441_pt1 | contig 11420 bp, 14 predicted proteins | sample UN1MG_FD_202238 | JGI IMG/M metagenome (GOLD analysis project Ga0307378, IMG submission 202238) | Soil microbial communities from Risofladan, Vaasa, Finland - UN-1 | ecosystem: Environmental > Terrestrial > Soil > Coastal area > Acid sulfate soil | place: Finland: Risofladan, Vaasa | collected...
TCCGTCGCCGCCAACTCGCCTCGTGGCGGTCCGTCGCCCTCCGCTCGTCCCCGCCCTTTCGGGCGTGGTCGAGCTTCGGGCGATATGTTTGCCGTAGCTGTTGCGGCAAACATTAGCGGCCTGTTGGTGTTTCAGGTCTTTTCCGAGTCCGAGCTTTCGCCTGCTGTGATGACTTTATGGGGTCGTGACGTTAAACCTACCCCGTCCCCCTCCCAATCCCCTGGGCGGTCCGGCCGGCCAATCCGCCCACCTGCCCCGTTTTGGTACGACAAAAACGGGGCATGTGAGATGGAATCCGAAAAACACGGATAGCTTAGCAATGTGATGAGCGTCTTTGTCAGCTCATCACGGCGGCGGCAGCAGCAAGTCTTAGCCTGCATCGTGCAGGCCTGCGTCTTGCGAGCAGCCGCCGCCTAACGGCACCGGCTCGGCATCCGCCGAGCCGGTAAGCGGAGGCCTCCGCCAGTTGGCCTCGGCGGTAACCTATCCGACTCCCGATGTGTAGTTGTCCTGTACTCGCACGCACACAAAAAAAACCCCCGTTTGCGACGAGGGGGCTTTTTTGTGAAATTTCGGGGTTTAGGTTTGGTTCACGCTCCTCTCCGTGTGTCGTTTTGGCGCAAATGCAGGCTCACCAGTCGATTTTCTCAGCTCGACCCACCCCACAGCCCTCACTTTTTCGACGGCGGCCGTCCTGCTTCATGTCGCTTTCTGTATAGAGTACGACCCGGACAGTCGAAAATTTTTTTTCAATGTCGCTTTATTTGTGTCGTTTTTCTCTTGACAAAGATGTCGTTTTATGTTAGGCTGCTCTCAGCGAATTGTCGCTATACCAGAAAGGAGTTGCTAATGTCCGAAATTCATTCCCCCCTCGACTGTCTCACCGATGAGCAAATGACCGTATTGTTTTTTGAATGGGTTGATAATTTGTCAGAGGAAAAGCTCAAGGCATGTATCGTATTACTCAAGTTAATTTTGGAGGCAAGAAAATTATGAACGCAATCGAGGCACTTAACAACGCATCAGAAGTAATTCTCGGAGCCACCGTGGAACCCGAGAAAACTTACTGGCTGGTTATTCGCAGTCGCCGGCTGTCGATAGTCGAGAGGAACTTCATCCCATTCGACGCCATCAAGGTTTTTGCATTAACAGCAAATATGTGTACCCACGGTTTAGCTCCGTGCGAATGGGACCGCCTGGAAGCAAAACTCAAGCAATTTTGTGAAGGAGGTCTTTTATGACAATCTCAAAAAACGATTCACTCGCTCATAAGCGTGCTTATTACGCCGCGCTCATCACTGAACTGATGGATAAATCGCTGAACATGCAGGGACATCATTTATGGATATGCCTCATGGATGGTAAACTCGATGTTTTTGCTTTAGGTAGTTTCCCGGCTGGTTTTGTTCCTGTTTTTGAGCTTACTAAATTTCAAAGTCATGTTGCTGGCGTCTTGGGTGAAACCCGGCGACTTTTATCAATTATCTCAAATAAAATTGAAGGAGGTGAACTATGACCACAACCACCAAAAAGAAATATGTGCAAAAACCGATAGGATCTCGTTGTCTAACCGCTGAAGAAACATACAAAATAATTGACTGGCTTGCGACCGAGCGTATCTTGATGCCAAATGTTCCTCGCTGTATGCGAGATACCTGTATGATCCTGCTTATGCTTGATGCAGGCCTGCGAGTCGGTGAGATCAATAAACTCAATGTTGTTGACTTATGGAAATTTGAGCAGCCTGTTGAGTCTCTTTTTGTTAGTGCTGAAATCTCAAAAAGCAAACGTGACCGCACTGTCCCCCTTTCGTTCCGGGTACGCAAGGCAATTCAAGATATCCACGACAAGATTTGGACGCACTATGATTACACAATCCATAGTGCTGCTTTTGTTACTGGCTTTTTCCAGCAACGTATCACCATCAGGCAAACACAACGGATCGTAAATGACATCGGCACCCTCGCAATCAAACGCCACTTGACACCGCACATGCTCCGCCACACCTTCGCAACTCGATTGATGCGCACAACAAACGTCCGTATCGTCCAGACGCTGCTTGGCCATACCTCTTTGTCGTCAACTCAGATATACACACACCCTGATTCTGACGATCTAAAAAAGGCGATAACCGGCCTCGATTAACTGCCTGTTAAGTTTTTTGTGCAAAACCTGTTACTTTATGCGTTTTAGTAACAGGTTTTTTTTTATCTGCAAAAGTAACTGTTAACAAAACCAACAATTTCACAAAAGATTTTACAGGCCTACGATTCCTCCCCCCCCTTGGGGGGGAGGAAATAAAACTGGACATTTCACAATTTCACAGGCTATACTACTAATACTGTATAGATCTTTTATATTATAAGAGTAAAGGTAAAAGGCCTGTTAAATCTTCAATAGCTGTTTTTAGATTCGTTAAAGCCGATGGGCAGTAAACCAAATCCGGTTTTGTGTAGTGATATCGACGATACAAAATGGTATATTGTCGAGGTCAATGTCTATGCCGGCGGTGATCCTCTGACTGGCTGTGAACGCCCTTATGATGACAGTGTCCACCAAGTTGTAGGCGGTGGTATATTAAAAGAGTGGGTCTGCTACAACAAAGACTGCACGGAAGGCATCGCTCTGATACAGTTCGCAGGTGACGCCCAGCGAGTATCAAAGATTTTCGGTCCGTGGGACACGAGAACCGAAGCCGAATTAAATATGTGGTAGGTGAATTTAATGCCTTATCCGGACGAACTACTTTTTGATTACGAATCAAAATTGATTTCAGATATGCTTGGAATTGACGGCATCGGCCAGCCGATGTTTGATATTGCCAACACTTCAGACACCGTAACCACTTACCGCTTCGCCAGCTGTCCGCGAAACGGAACGCTCTATGTTTCATTCGACCGTGACGAAGCTTAATTTTTTTCCTTGACAGTGTTTTCGTCCGGTGTTACTTTCAGATGGTTCTTTGTTGTCTCTTGTTGAGGATGTTTGGATAGCTATCCGTCCAAACATCCTTTTTTTTTGTGTGATAGTTTTTTAGAAAGAGGTGTTAAAATGGCACTCGTTAAATTTGGCGGCGGAATTGTGAAGTTATCCGGCTCACTTGCCGGAAACACTTTCGCCAGAAACCGTTCCGGGGACTATGTTCGTTCCTGGAAGAACCCTGTTAACCCAAGATCGACCAGGCAGGAAGCAATCAGAGCTATTGTTTCTTTCCTTGCGGAGTACTGGCATGACGTACTGACGCCAACGCAAAGAGCAGAATGGGAAGTTTATGCTTCCTCTGTGTCAATGCTCAACAAGCTCGGCGACTCAATATATCTGACCGGCTTCAATATGTTCATCAGAACCAACTCCGGTATTCTGACAATGCCGGAAACTCAGATTGACGACGCCCCGACCATTCTCTCTCTGCCGGAAAAAGATGCAACGCTTGCCGTGTCCGCCGAGAGCATCGCAGACCAAGAATTCACCTTCACCTGTTCAACTGCCGGCTGGGCAGCCGGTGCCGATGACAAGCTCGGTATACTTTTGTATATGGGTACACCGCAACTGGCAAGCCGAAACTTTTTCGCCGGACCGTGGCGATATATGGACTATATCGACGCCACGGAAGGAGCAGCCGGCACCGGCGATTATGTCGCTCCGTTCCCGTTTGCTGTCGGGCAGAAAATCTTTTTCAAGGCCCGGCTGATGACCGTATCGGGCAGATTTTCTCAACAGTGGTATCCTGACCCGCTCGTGGCAGAGGCGGACGCTTAGCCCCCGCTTGATTTTAATTGAGTGGGGGCTAAGCGTTTAACTGACGAAGCATACACAGTATCGGGGACTTTGTCCCCTGACGTTACAGGTAACTATATTCGTGTACCCGAATACAACGGCAAGCCGTCTTATATGCTTGCCGCCGGCGGCTGGTATATCTGGTGGGATAATGTTGACAGCTGGAAAATCAGCACGGTTCAGGGAACAGAAGGAACTAACTTCTGGACACGTACAAGCGTTGATATCGTTGGTGTTTATTCTCCGACTTTACCGGCCACCGGAGACGCCACAGTTGCCTTAACGGTTTAGTCATTAAATCTTAGTACCTGCTGGAAGTCTTGCGGGGGTGAGTTTGGTAACGACGCCTACAAAGATTCTTATGACGTTACCGGGGAACTCACCCCAGACGCCACAGGTACGTTTATTAACGACGGTGATTTTAACGACAAGCCATCTTACAAAAGAAATCCGAATGGATGGTATCTTTGGTGGTCAGATGGTCATGAAACCTGGGTAATTAGCACATCCAAAGGTAATTTTGAAACTTACTGGGAACGCAGCGACATTAACATTGTCGGTGATTATCAGCCTATTTCTGGTACTCTTGGAGTCGCGACTGTTACTTGAGGTAAAATAAAAAAATGATGCCTGGAATGATTATGCTTTGGGCCGGTTCGGTTGAAACAATACCTGCCGGCTGGCTTTTATGTGACGGTAACAATGACACACCGGATCTTCGCGGTAAGTTTATTGTCGGGGCCGGCGGTGCCTTCAATCCAGATGACTCCGGTGGAGCTGCTGCTCACATACACACGGCACAGGCTCCGGAACACGTTCACGCATTATCCGGCGGTGCCGTCATTGGTACCGGTGCCGGTTACTATCCGACCGTCACCGGCGGCTCAGTTCCGATTACTGTTGACTCGAGCAGCCATCTTCCGCCATACTATGCTCTTTGTTACATTATGAAAGAGTGACAATGAGAATTAGAAACATGCGGCCGGGACAGATTATGCTATGGTACGGCTCATTAGCCACCATACCAGGCGGATGGCATATATGCGACGGCTCAATGGACACGCCCGACCTTAGAAACCTCTATGTCGTCGGTGCTGGTGACGCCTACGCCCCGAACGCTGAAGGCGGTGCCAATGCTCACGGCCATAACTACGCCGGGCCGCTTCACACTCACACCTTTAACGCCGGTTCCGATGTTTTAGCCGGTGCAGTTCTTGACGGCACAACAGACCAATCCAAGATGATTGGTGAAACCGATTGGACTTCTCACAGACCGCCTTATAAGGCTCTGTGCTATATGATGAAAATTAATTAAAGAAAGGAAACTGTATATGTTGACCCTGACTATTGTGCTCGAATGCGAAGTTGAAGATGAGGAGGAAGCAAAAGCAAAAGCGAGAGCAGCTTTCGACGTTCTGGCCGTGTACCCATTTATAAAAGTATCTGCCGAGATTACCGGACAGATACCAATCAAAGGAGATTGAACCATGTCTAAAATTGTTGCATTAACTTTTTTGTTTTGTATCTTTGCTGTCAGTTGCGAGAAAACCTCAAGCCTCGATGCCGGCGAAACGCTTTACAGACTTGACCCCAACACTACAGCAAAAGTAGAAACGGCAGCCGCCGCAACTATTAGCGTCGGCACGGCATTGTCGGTTTTCTTCCCCATACTGATTCCTTTTGTCACCGCCGCCGCCGGTGCCCTAACTGCATGGAAAGCAGTCAAACCTAAACTGACAACTGCCCAAGTCAAAGAAAAACTTTATTACAACACTACCAGCAGTATCGTGCATGGTATTGAAATTTACAAAGAATTCAACCCGCAAGGCTGGCTTAGCCTTAAGGCCTACCTGAAGGTAACACCCGAAATCGAAAACGTAATAAAAGCCATCAGGAAACTTCCCTACGTCGGAGGTGATAAAGTAATTGTGTAGATTAGGCTGCCACGTTACTGTTTCGCCCAACCGAACAGCGATAGTTGATCCAGTGGACTTCGCCCTCCTCCCGAAAGTCCACTGGCAACTTCGCCGGGGCCAATATGGCGAATACGCCTATGCTGTTTTCCGGATACACGGCCGAGCGAGATATTTATACCTCCATCGTCTCATCATGAAGCCTCCTTTAGGATTCGAGGTACACCACAAAAATCAATACGGCCTCGATTGCCGACGCTGTAATATGAAAATTCTCACCAAAGCAGAACACGAAGACCTTCACAGGCTCCTTAGAATTGCAAAAAGAAATTTACTTGCCTCTTGACATTTTTGCGTTACCGCATAAAATAGTCTTAATTTTCAGCTGAAAACCGATCGCTTTTAGGAGTAACGCTATGAAATACATCCCTCGCTTTTTTAACCATTATTGCCGATGGTGCGGTAAGGCTTATTTCTCATTAAAACCCACCGATAGAGACGGTTTCCACAGCAAGGCCTGTAAACAGGCCCACCACCGAGCCTACCAAAAGTACGTTACCGGTAAACACCAGGCCGGCAGCAGGTCCAGGCCACTCGATACCGATATCGGGTAACGCTGAAAAAAAACGAGTTCCACTCGAATTGAAATACAGAGTGCATTCCCAATGCACCCAGTTAGACCTCCGATGATAATTATGAGCAAGTCCCAAACAAATCCAAAACAAGACTAAACATTCCACTATTATCGGGAGAAAACAATCGTTTTTACACCAATCGACAACACCACACATCACAGGTGACATCCTAAGGCGTTAAAATAATCCAATACGTCCAAATGCCCGGGCCAATTCAATTATTATCATTAAGGCCGCCGGCTTGACAGCAGCCGAAAGTCCGGTGCTGTCTTCGCCGTTAGCGGCTGGACAGCTCAGGCCGAGTCCCAAGTTCACAGCCCAAAGATTGCATTCGTATTCGATGGCCGCTGTGCAGTCGAGTGGAAGCCGAACAACACGGCACTTAATTAAAAGCTTCGCAATTCAAGGCCGAGTCCCAAGTTCGTAGCCCAGAGATTGCAGCTCAGGAAAGCTTCGCCTCGCCGAGCGTGGCGGGGGGTTGGCTATCGCCCCCCCGCCGTCGTTTGGCGGGCGGGGGTCGCCCTCGCGGTCGGCCGCTGTCGGCCTACGCGGACGGCCCGCCAAAAAAAAACCTCGGCGGTCGCCGCTTGGCCTCCTGCCGGGCCTTCGTCCCGGACGCGGCCTGCGGTTTTCGTTCGTGGGCTTTGTCACCGTTATCCGCCGCCCCGCTGCGGGCCGGCCTCGTGGCCTCCCTCCCTTCCTGGTCGGTCGGCCTCCTTGGCCTCTCCGTGGGGCTACGCCCTGACGCCTCGCCATCCGAGGCTCGGCTTGGGCTCCGCCCCTTGTCGGCCCCGGCCCCCGCCCGCCGGTTTCCTTCCTGCTTCCTTCTCGTTTTCTGGGCTGCTCATCTTCTGGCGTTTGGTTCACGCTGTCTCGGTGTGGCGGTCTGTGGCCTGTGGCCGTGTTTCGCCTCCCCTTCGGTCGGCTGTTTGCTGTCGCTATCTGTTTGTTCCTTAGCTTTCGGCGTTTGGTCCACGCTGTCTGTCGGTCTATCTTCGCTTACGCATTGCTGTCGCCGGCTGTGATTCCTTTTTGGGGGTGTAGCGTTCGACCAACCCCGTCCCCCTCCCAATCCCCAGGGCTGTCCGGCCGGCCAATCAGCCCTCCTGCCCCACTTTGGAAAAACAAAAGTGGGGCATGAGAGATGGAATCCGAAAGGCACGGATAGCTTAGCAATGTGACGAGCGGCCTTGCCAGCTCGTCACGCCGTCGGCTGTGGCAAGCCTTAGCCTGCATCGTGCAGGCCTGCGTCTTGCAAACAGCCTCCGTCTAACGGCACCGGCTCGGCATCCGCCGAGCCGGTAAGCGGAGGCCTCCGCCAGTTGGCGTCGGCGACAACCTATCCGACTTCCGATGTGTAGTTGTCCTGTACTCGCGGAACCACATAAAAAGCCACCGACTGCGACGAGGTGGCTTTTTTGTGTACCAATGCGGTTTCGGTTCAGTTCACAGGCCACAGGGAGTGTCGTTTCGGCTTAAATGTAGGCTCGCCAGTCGATTTTCTCAGGTCAACCCAACCCTCAGCCCTTAACTTTTTGACGGCGGCCGTCCTGCTTCGTGTCGCTTTCTGTATAGAGTGCGACCCGGACAGTCGAAATTTTTTTTTTAATGTCGCTTTATTTATGTCGTTTTTCTCTTGACAAAGTTGTCGTTTTATGTTAGGCTGCTCTCAGCGAATTGTCGCTATGCCAGAAAGGAGTTGCTAATGTCAAAAATCAAGTCCACCCTTGTCCGTTTCACCGAGGAACAAAAAGTCGAGCTTCTCATCGTAATAATCAATCAGCTGACTGATGAAAAGCTCGAGGAATGTATCGATTTATTCAAGCTGATTTTGGAGGCAAGAAAATTATGATCCCAAGCGAAGCTCTAAAGACTGCATCGGAGGTAATTCACATTACCACCGTAGAATCCGGGAAAACTTACTGGCTGGTTATTCGCAGTCGCCGGCTGTCGATAGTCGAGAGGAACTTCATCCCATTCGACGCCATCAAGGTTTTTGCATTAACAGCAAATATGTGTACCCACGGTTTAGCTCCGTGCGAATGGGACCGCCTGGAAGCAAAACTCAAGCAATTTTGTGAAGGAGGTCTTTTATGACAATCTCAAAAAACGATTCACTCGCTCATAAGCGTGCTTATTACGCCGCGCTCATCACTGAACTGATGGATAAATCGCTGAACATGCAGGGACATCATTTATGGATATGCCTCATGGATGGTAAACTCGATGTTTTTGCTTTAGGTAGTTTCCCGGCTGGTTTTGTTCCTGTTTTTGAGCTTACTAAATTTCAAAGTCATGTTGCTGGCGTCTTGGGTGAAACCCGGCGACTTTTATCAATTATCTCAAATAAAATTGAAGGAGGTGAACTATGACCACAACCACCAAAAAGAAATATGTGCAAAAACCGATAGGATCTCGTTGTCTAACCGCTGAAGAAACATACAAAATAATTGACTGGCTTGCGACCGAGCGTATCTTGATGCCAAATGTTCCTCGCTGTATGCGAGATACCTGTATGATCCTGCTTATGCTTGATGCAGGCCTGCGAGTCGGTGAGATCAATAAACTCAATGTTGTTGACTTATGGAAATTTGAGCAGCCTGTTGAGTCTCTTTTTGTTAGTGCTGAAATCTCAAAAAGCAAACGTGACCGCACTGTCCCCCTTTCGTTCCGGGTACGCAAGGCAATTCAAGATATCCACGACAAGATTTGGACGCACTATGATTACACAATCCATAGTGCTGCTTTTGTTACTGGCTTTTTCCAGCAACGTATCACCATCAGGCAAACACAACGGATCGTAAATGACATCGGCACCCTCGCAATCAAACGCCACTTGACACCGCACATGCTCCGCCACACCTTCGCAACTCGATTGATGCGCACAACAAACGTCCGTATCGTCCAGACGCTGCTTGGCCATACCTCTTTGTCGTCAACTCAGATATACACACACCCTGATTCTGACGATCTAAAAAAGGCGATAACCGGCCTCGATTAACTGCCTGTTAAGTTTTTTGTGCAAAACCTGTTACTTTATGCGTTTTAGTAACAGGTTTTTTTTTATCTGCAAAAGTAACTGTTAACAAAACCAACAATTTCACAAAAGATTTTACAGGCCTACGATTCCTCCCCCCCCTTGGGGGGGAGGAAATAAAACTGGACATTTCACAATTTCACAGGCTATACTACTAATACTGTATAGATCTTTTATATTATAAGAGTAAAGGTAAAAGGCCTGTTAAATCTTCAATAGCTGTTTTTAGATTCGTTAAAGCCGATGGGCAGTAAACCAAATCCGGTTTTGTGTAGTGATATCGACGATACAAAATGGTATATTGTCGAGGTCAATGTCTATGCCGGCGGTGATCCTCTGACTGGCTGTGAACGCCCTTATGATGACAGTGTCCACCAAGTTGTAGGCGGTGGTATATTAAAAGAGTGGGTCTGCTACAACAAAGACTGCACGGAAGGCATCGCTCTGATACAGTTCGCAGGTGACGCCCAGCGAGTATCAAAGATTTTCGGTCCGTGGGACACGAGAACCGAAGCCGAATTAAATATGTGGTAGGTGAATTTAATGCCTTATCCGGACGAACTACTTTTTGATTACGAATCAAAATTGATTTCAGATATGCTTGGAATTGACGGCATCGGCCAGCCGATGTTTGATATTGCCAACACTTCAGACACCGTAACCACTTACCGCTTCGCCAGCTGTCCGCGAAACGGAACGCTCTATGTTTCATTCGACCGTGACGAAGCTTAATTTTTTTCCTTGACAGTGTTTTCGTCCGGTGTTACTTTCAGATGGTTCTTTGTTGTCTCTTGTTGAGGATGTTTGGATAGCTATCCGTCCAAACATCCTTTTTTTTTGTGTGATAGTTTTTTAGAAAGAGGTGTTAAAATGGCACTCGTTAAATTTGGCGGCGGAATTGTGAAGTTATCCGGCTCACTTGCCGGAAACACTTTCGCCAGAAACCGTTCCGGGGACTATGTTCGTTCCTGGAAGAACCCTGTTAACCCAAGATCGACCAGGCAGGAAGCAATCAGAGCTATTGTTTCTTTCCTTGCGGAGTACTGGCATGACGTACTGACGCCAACGCAAAGAGCAGAATGGGAAGTTTATGCTTCCTCTGTGTCAATGCTCAACAAGCTCGGCGACTCAATATATCTGACCGGCTTCAATATGTTCATCAGAACCAACTCCGGTATTCTGACAATGCCGGAAACTCAGATTGACGACGCCCCGACCATTCTCTCTCTGCCGGAAAAAGATGCAACGCTTGCCGTGTCCGCCGAGAGCATCGCAGACCAAGAATTCACCTTCACCTGTTCAACTGCCGGCTGGGCAGCCGGTGCCGATGACAAGCTCGGTATACTTTTGTATATGGGTACACCGCAACTGGCAAGCCGAAACTTTTTCGCCGGACCGTGGCGATATATGGACTATATCGACGCCACGGAAGGAGCAGCCGGCACCGGCGATTATGTCGCTCCGTTCCCGTTTGCTGTCGGGCAGAAAATCTTTTTCAAGGCCCGGCTGATGACCGTATCGGGCAGATTTTCTCAACAGTGGTATCCTGACCCGCTCGTGGCAGAGGCGGACGCTTAGCCCCCGCTTGATTTTAATTGAGTGGGGGCTAAGCGTTTAACTGACGAAGCATACACAGTATCGGGGACTTTGTCCCCTGACGTTACAGGTAACTATATTCGTGTACCCGAATACAACGGCAAGCCGTCTTATATGCTTGCCGCCGGCGGCTGGTATATCTGGTGGGATAATGTTGACAGCTGGAAAATCAGCACGGTTCAGGGAACAGAAGGAACTAACTTCTGGACACGTACAAGCGTTGATATCGTTGGTGTTTATTCTCCGACTTTACCGGCCACCGGAGACGCCACAGTTGCCTTAACGGTTTAGTCATTAAATCTTAGTACCTGCTGGAAGTCTTGCGGGGGTGAGTTTGGTAACGACGCCTACAAAGATTCTTATGACGTTACCGGGGAACTCACCCCAGACGCCACAGGTACGTTTAATCTTGCCGGTGGTTCTGGTGGTAAACCGACTTTTGAACGTGGTGATGAAGCCTAT
>Ga0307378_10011443_pt1 | contig 11419 bp, 8 predicted proteins | sample UN1MG_FD_202238 | JGI IMG/M metagenome (GOLD analysis project Ga0307378, IMG submission 202238) | Soil microbial communities from Risofladan, Vaasa, Finland - UN-1 | ecosystem: Environmental > Terrestrial > Soil > Coastal area > Acid sulfate soil | place: Finland: Risofladan, Vaasa | collected...
ATAGGCTCAAAGCAGCTTTCCTTCATAACATATCCCATGAAAGAAGGACCCCACTGAATGCAATCGTAGGATTTTCCACACTGCTTACAGAATATCTCGACAGTCCGGAGAAGCGCAGGGAGTATTTGGATGTTATCTCCCGAAGCTCCGATCATCTGCTGGAGATTATTGACGACATAGTGGAAATCTCAAAAATTGAAGCAAAGAGTGTAAAGATCACCAGGGAGAGGGTGAATATCGATCTGGTGTTGTGGAAGATATATGAGCAACTCCGCCACATGGCTTCTGAGAAGGGCATTGTTCTGAATTACGTTGTTATGCCTGAGAGCAGCAACTCTGAGGTTTATACGGATGGATACAAACTGATGCAGGTTCTCAAAAACCTTGTAAGCAACGGGTTGAAATTCACGCGTGAAGGCAGGGTGGAATACGGTTACGGGCGTAACGGGGGAATGATTGAGTTTTATGTTTCCGACACCGGTATTGGCATTCCTGCCGGGCAGCAGTCGTTTATCTTCAGCCGGTTTTACCAGGGCGATTGTACGGAAAAGCGAAATTACGGGGGAACAGGTCTGGGTCTCTCAATCTCCAAGGCTTATATTGAGCTCCTGGGCGGTGATATCTGGTTCACCTCCCACCCGGGAGAGGGATCAGTTTTCAGGTTTACCATTCCTGAGTAGAGGGTAGGGTGAATAAGCTATTGTTAATACTAGTATTGGGTTACAATGGATTTATGTACTGATAATGTTATGTTTCATAGTGATATAAACAAGAAGCACAAATATTTGGCCATAAGGACTTTCGGGTTATAAAGAACTCTCCGGATTCTGTTTTCTATTTCTCAAAATCTGATACTTTAAACAACATAGGAAAAGTAATCATAACACGCTACAATGAATTATTACCAGATGTTAAAACTCTTGATGATTATCTGGAAAGATCAAAGACGGCAGCCTTTATTCTAATTAAAAATGACACCATTTTATACTCCAAATACGCTGGAAAATATCAGGAGAGCTCTGTTTTCGATATATTTTCAGTTACAAAGGCTTTTGTTACAACACTGGTGGGAATTGCGATTGATGAAGGGATGATCAAGAATGTTGACCAGTCAGTTACTGAATACATTCCTGAACTTTTAGAAAAAGACGGATTTAATGAGATCACTATCCGGCACTTATTACTTCACACTTCAGGAATAGAATTTTCAGACTCCAGGTTTAATCCTTTCGCCGATAATGCAAGGTATTATTATGGTCGCAATTTGCGAAAATTGGTTCTTAATGCAGAGCTTCATGAGAGCCCTGGTGTAGAAGTCCATTATAGCAGTGCAAATGTCCAATTACTGGTTTTGATATTGGAAAGAGCAACTGGTACCACATTATCATCATATTTACAGGAAAAGGTTTGGCAAAGAATTGGAATGCAATACAATGCAACATGGAGTTTAGATAATAAAAGAAAAAATCCAGTTGAAAGAGGATTCTCTGGCTTAAATTGTACAGCTATTGATTTAGCGAAATTGGGCAGATTATACTTAAATAATGGTGTCTGGGCTGATACACAAATTTTGTCACAAAGTTATGTCTATGAAGCTACTAAAAGAGACACAACTTATGGTAGTACCTGGGATTTTCAGTATAGCTTCAGATTAGGTCCTAAAGAATATGGAAGCTATTATGCCAGGGGTATTTATGGACAATTGTTATATATCTATCCTAAAAAGGATATAATAATAGTCCGGATGGGGGAAGCAGATCTTAAATATAATCCACAATTTATTAATGAAATTGTAGAGCAGATAATTGACCAGATTTGAACTATTAATAAATTGCCCGACGATTATTCAGTTTGGTTCATAAATTATTAACTGACTATAAGCCAGTTGAATATTACCTGTGCTGACACGGATAATAAAATTAACAGGTTTAGCCTTCGCTAACGACTTCGCTAAAGCTTCGTCGTTCAAAGAAAGCTTCGGCTAACACAGTTGTCACGGTTTTTGCTTTCCTGCCTCCCGGCAGGCAGGCTTGCACCGGGACTACTTCGTGGCTAAAGTCGGAGGACGGTGGCCGGTGCTTCGTCAGGTAACACCACTCGACAACTTTCCAGCGGCACCTAGATTTAAGGTATGACAACAATAATCTTTATAACATAATAACAATTTGGATCCAACATTGATTGCCAATAGATCAAATTTATTTGCACAACTAATATGTTCGTTATATATTTAATTTGGATTCGCAAAAAGTGAAATCTAATAAATCAATAATGAGACATATATTCATTCTGTTCTTTTTTGGTCTATCCTTGCCAATTCTTTTGTCGTGTAGGCATAATCGTCTTAAAACCAGTGAAAAAGAACTTTCTGATGAGATCCTTGCTCAAGAAAAAGCAAAAAATGAAGCCAAAATAGCAGAACTTAATAATGAATCTCCAGAATCCAGGGATAACCTCTCAGGCACATTAAGGAAAAAAGAGATCCGTTCGATTGATTCAAGAAGACCACCAATTAAACTGAACTTACTTGAAACGAATAAGAACATACGTGACTTTAAACTTTCCGATGTAGCATCTTCTGTAAGTTATATAAAACTTGAAACTCCACCTGACACAATCTTAGTTTATGATCCATTTTACAATCGAACTAGTCTGATATCATCAATTAAGGTTGCTGATGGACAAATTATTTTTCAGGGATTATTTGGAGTAACTCGCTTCAATATGCAAGGTAAATATCAAGAAACTATCTGGAAGAATGAAAGAGGAATAAATATGGAGGGGCAAGGAGTTGGTTGGATGCCTTCAAGTTTTTTCGGGGTAATGCCTAATAACCCCGTTTCTATTTTGAATGGGAACATTTATTACACTTTCACCAATGGGAATAATGGTACTGGTCAATTTATGAAGTATAAGCCTGAATCGACAATCGATATATCTATTCAATCCCAAAGAGAAGTACCTGGACTTAATTCTGTACGGGGTGATACGTTGCTGATTTCAAAAAAACAGCCAATGGATCGCTTTGATTGGATCTATGGGGCTGGTTCTGATACTTGGGTAGGTATTAATCAAAAATGGAATGCCGGAAAAACCGGTTCATTACTTGTTACATATAACACTATCGGGGATACAATATGCCAGTTTACGGATTTTGATCGCATTGTAAACTTTAAACAAGCCTTGTACAAACATCCGATTGAGTTTACCAGCTATTATTATGATGGATTACTGACAATTAAGCAGGAATTTAACGATACAGTTTTCAGACTTATTCCTCCAAATCGATTATTACCAACATATATAATTGATTTTGGAGAATTTAAAGTCGATTATATGCTAGGTCTCGATCCCAATTCTGATATTTCGGAAAAGTTCATGCTAAACTCCATGCATGAGACAAATGATTTTATATTAATTCGATATACCCAAAACAATGATTCGCCTAATAATCGCAAAAAAAATTCAGTAAAGTTTTTCAATGTCCTCTTCGACAAGAAGCAGATGAAATTATATCATCAGCCAGGATTCTCTAACGAACCTGAAGGTATTATTAATGACATTGACGGAGGTATGTCATTCTGGCCCGATTACATCACTCCTCAAGGTGAAATGATAAAACTTGTCTCAGGTAAAATGATTAAGGATTTTATTAACTCCGCCAGATTCAGAGAATCAACAATTTCTGAAGAAGACCGTAAGAAACAAAATTCAATTGGCACCGAACTAAAATCTTCTGATATGGTCCTTATTTACGTTAAATAAAACTCCCATTGAAATGATTAATAATATCAAAATCACTCTTCGCGATCATATCAATAAACCAGTTTATTCCATAATTACATTTTTGGGATTCACTCTAAGTATCGTTGCTGGTTTACTGATTTATCTTTGGGTATTTAACGAACTTAGTTATGAAAGATTCCATCCTGATTACCAACGAATTTACCGTGTCCTTACTCTTTCAAAACAAGGAGATAAAATTGTAAAATCTGCCCTTTGCTATACTCCTGTGGCTGAAACGATGAAAATGGATTATCCTCAAATAGAAAATGCTGCATATATAAGCTATAGTAGTGAAGATTCACCATTACAGTTTGAATCCGGTGGAGATAAAATTGAAGCCCGAATGTGCTGGACAAATGATGATTTCTTTGAAATATTTAAAGGTTTCAAATTTATAGAGGGCTCACCAAAAACCGCATTTGATAAACCTGAGAATATTGTAATCTCTGAAAAAGTAGCAAAAAAAATCTTTGGCAACAACCAGGCTTTAGGCAAAAAACTAATTAGTTCCAAGTATTCTAATGGAGTTTATACTGTTAACGGTGTAATAAAAATTCCAGTTCAGAGTCATCTTGATTTGGGATTTATTGTATCTAGTAAAAACTCCCTCTATTCCTCATTTTTAAATCAATGGTATTCAAAGACTAATGTTTACATTAAACTTAAAAAGGATGTAAAAATAGATGAACAGTTTCTAAACTCTATTTCAAATCACCTTAGTCGGTATACAAAATATACAGATAAGCTCATGTTCCAACCGTTAGCAGATATTCATCTATATACTGATTACGAGACTTATAACCGGGACAGAGACATAAGCAGTTACAAATATGTTTGGATATTTTCAATGCTTGCCATTTTGATTGTCCTGATGGCATCGCTTAATTTTTCTACATTATCAGTTGCCAGAGCCTCGGAACGTGCTGTTGAAATTGGAATTAGAAAGGTGAACGGCGCTAGCAGGATCAAGATATTCAGACAGTTTATGGCTGATTCACTATTTCAGACTTTCCTGGCAACCATTTTTGCCCTTCTCCTCGTAAAGTTAATTCTTCCTTCATTCAATTACCTGGCTTCGAAAGAACTTTTTCTTAATATTTCTCCAAGGCTCATCATTAATCTTTTCATTTTGACATTTGTTGCAGGTATTATTTCTGGTATATATCCTTCATTATACCTCTCCTCATTTCCTCCAATATCCATTTTCAGAAGAGGCACAGTTTCCGGATCAAGAAGTAATTTTATCAAATTACTTGTGACTGTACAGTTTACACTTGCAATCTTCTTCATAGTTGCTACTTTGATTTTCATAAAACAGTTAAATTTTATTCATAATAAAGACCTTGGACTTGATGACAAAAATGTCATAGTCATTCCAACAGGCTTGTGGTATAGTAATCAAGAATTCAAACAGGAACTCCTAAGAAATCCAAATATTCTAAATGTTTCAGCAAGCGTTGCCGCACCAATCGACTTCGGATGGAAACACCAATTTCCACTAAGTCACCAGGGTAGAAGTGATAGCCTTGAAGCATCTTTATTTTGGGTTGATGAAGATTTTGCAGAAACATATCATTTAGAAATTATTAAGGGTCAATTCTTGCAAATGAATTATAACGATTTCTGGAAAGAACTAGAAAATAAAAAGAAAAATGACGGGAAGGATTATACTGTTTCTCTTCCCATAGTTATTAATGAAACGGCAGAAAAATTATTAGGATTTGATGATCCAATCGGACAGCGTATTGGTAATAACCTAATTGTTGGAGTGGTTAAAGACTTCCATTTCAGACCATTGCATTATCCTATAAGTCCGTTAATTATGACAAATGACCCACAAAATATAATGACAATGAATGTGCGTATTTCACCGGGAAATACTTCTGAAACATTAAATTACATTCGTGACACATACAAGAAACATAGAAATGACAGAGAGTTTTCTTACCAGTTCTTTGATGATCTCCTTAACGAAAAATATCAGGAGGAGACTCGCTTACGGAATATAACAATTGCTTTTGCCCTCTTGGCAATTGTAATTTCCATTCTCGGAATTCTTGGGATGTCCGTTTTTTCTATCGACCGTCGTACCAAAGAAATAGGTATTCGTAGAGTAGCTGGAGCAAAAAGCTCAGAAATACTTCTATTATTGAATATGGAATTCATCAAATGGGTAATGGTTGCATTTATAGTTGCAACTCCAATTGCATGGTACACAATGCATAATTGGTTACAGAATTTTGTGTATAAAACAGAATTAAGTTGGTGGATCTTTCTTTTAGCCGGAATAATTGCATTTGGGATTGCATTATTAACAGTAACCTGGCAAAGTTGGAAAGCAGCGACAAGAAATCCAGTAGAAGCATTAAGATATGAGTAATGTGGTCAGATTGTCCGGTTTTTTCACTGCGCAGGATAACTTATCCTGTAAAGCGGGAAATCTCCACGGTTTATTTTCAAAAAAGAATTCATGCAGATAAAGGCAGGGAAAGTGTAAAAGTACTGCCTTTCATGATTTCCGATTTAACAGTGATGTTTCCTTTATGCAGTATGATAATTTTTTCTGCCAGTGATAAGCCAATGCCATGTCCCTTGGTGCCAATTGCATTGCTGGCACGGTAAAATGGCTGGAAAATCATTTTAAGTTCTTCTTCTGAAATTCCAATACCCTTATCTGAAAAGTTAACGACCACATGATTATTCTCATTGTTTACGCTTACTTCGGAAGTATGATCGCTGGAATATTTACATCCATTATCAATAATGTTGCTTAAAGCTGTTCTAATTAACTGCTCATTCCCATTGACCTTTAATTTATACTCATCATCTATTGATTCAGAAAAATTGATATTAATCTGATAATCTTCATGCATTTTCAGAATATCTTTTCTTGCCTGCCAGAGGATTTCGTCTATCCGGATCAGGCTAAAATCAGCTTCTGAAAATTCAGAACTGGCCTGGGCAAGTTGCAGGAGGCGGTTTGAAATGTGATTCAGGTTTTTAATATTTCCCAGAACAGAAATCATTGTATTTCTGTATTCTTCATTTTTTCTTGCTTTCATCAGGATTACTTCCAGATGCCCGGTAATAACTGTAAGAGGTGTTCGCAATTCATGTGAGGCGTTGGCTATGAAATTCTTTTGGATTTTAAAAGCTGTTTCAAGTCTTTCAAGCATTTTATTGAACGTCTGTGCAAGCTGTGCCAGCTCGTCTTTACCATTTCCCTCCGAAATCCTTGCATCCAGATTAGAAACACCAATTGCGCCCACTTGTGACATGATGTTAGAGATAGGGGTCAAAGCTCGTGATACAAATATCTTTCCCGAAAGAAAAACAATAAACAAACTTATTACGAAAACTATGAGAAGAATGATCCTGAGCCGTTTTATCTTTCCCAATCCGTAAATATCTGTGGCTGCAGCAAAAACAACATATCTGTCATATTGACCTGTGTAAAACTGGCCAAGTATTTCATAAGATCCCTGTTTCAGACGTACTTCTTCTTTTAACCTTACTTCAGTTATCAACTCCGGTGAAATAGCCAATAAATGTTCATCGTCAGTACTATAGACAATTTTGCCCTGATAATCGTAAATAATAATTTTCTCATTTGGAAGACTTACGGGATTATTCTTTTCAATTCTCTTTAATAATTCAGCATCTATCTCATCTATTTCAATCAGCATCTGTGCTACCATTTTTGCCTTACTGCCAAGCCGTTCATAAAACTCCTCCTTTCTTCCTGTGGAAAAAGAAATGTAAACGGAAAGTGAAGATAACATGAGTATAAGGGCAACGATACCAATAAACTGATATAGTAATTTTCTCCTGATTTCCATTATGGCTCATCTATGTAATAACCTAATCCAACCCTGGTATGGATTAACTTTTGTTCGAAATCCCTGTCAATTTTTTTCCTGAGAATACTGATATAGACATCAACCACGTTTGTCCCGGTGTCAAAAGTAATATCCCATACTTTTTCAGCAATTTCTGCACGGGATAAAACTCTTCCTATATTCTTCATAAGAAATTCAAGCAGTTCAAATTCTTTACCCGTAAGTTCAATACTTTTATCTTTCCGGTTAGCTGATTTCTTATTAAGGTCAAGAATGAGATCAGCTATCTTTATCACTTTTGATGTCTGAATTAAGCCTGAGGACCTTCTCGTAAGTGCTTTTATTCTGGCAAGGAGCTCTTCAAATTCAAAAGGTTTAACCAGATAATCATCTGCTCCGGCATCAAATCCGGATACTTTATCCTCGGTAGTACCAAGTGCTGTCAACATTAAAACAGGTACCTGCAGACCTTTTTCCCGAAAGCGTTTACAAAGATCATATCCATTTATAATGGGGAGAATAACATCCAGAATTATAATGTCAAAGTCTCCTTTCAGGGCAAGTCTTTCGCCCATCTGTCCGTCATAAGCGATTTCTGTTTCATAACCCTTTTCAAGAAGGCCTTTTTTTAAGAATTCAACAACTTGAGGTTCATCTTCAACAACCAGGATTTTCATTCAAGAATTTGGCTTAAATTATCTTAGATCAGTATATTACATTCACGTTAAAATATTTTAAGTTTCGCTTTTACAAGAGCTGTTATATCAGTACTCTTAGTTTCATCAACATAGAGAGGATCTCCTTGTGAAGTGTCAAAAATATAAAAAAAACCATTCTCTTTACCAACACCCTTAATTGCCTTGTCTGCTTTTACATAAACAGGCTGAAAAAGTTCTGCCTGTTTTTCCTGAAATTGTGTCTGAGCATTGGTTTGAAATTCCTGGATTCTCCTGTTCAAGTCATTCAGCTCCTGTTCTTTGGTCTGTTTTACGATTTCATTAAGGTTCTTACTGTTCTTAATATATGTGTCATATTTATTATTCAATTCAACAGACAACAGCTCAAGGTAATTTATAAGTTCTTTGCGGAATCTTTCAATTTTAACCAGCGCTGAGTCAAATTCAGGCATTGCCTGAATAAGTTCATCTCTGTTGATATGCCCGAACATTAAATTCTGGGCTTTTGCATTATGCCCTGTCATAACAATGAAAATCATTAAGATGGGAATCTCTTTACACCTTTTCATTTAAGTGATTTTAGCAAATTATATATCAGAATGGTAGTCCTTAATCTTTCAACAGTTGCATTATTTCATCCAGTTTTGGAGACAGAATTATTTCAGTTCTCCGATTCCTGGCTCTCCCTTCAGCAGTATCGTTTGAGGATCTCGGAAAGTATTCTCCTTTCCCTGAAGCGGTCAATCGGGTAGGAGCAATTTTATAGTCATTGGTCAGTATCCGCACAATAGAAGTTGCTCTTGCCACACTCAGATCCCAATTGTCTTTATATAGCGATGTTTTTATTGGTACATTGTCTGTATGACCTTCCACAAGGATGTCTATATTCAGGTTTTTATCAAGAACTTCGCCTAACAGTTTCAGTGCCTCTTTCCCTTTCGCTTCAACAGCAGAGCTTCCTGATTTGAATAAAAGCTGATCTGACATAGAGACATATACTTTCCCGTTCTTAATCTCAACTGATAATTCATCAGAATTAAATCCCAATAAAGCATTTCTTAAAATACCATTTAATCGTTTAGTGATGGAATCCTGCCTTGCTATCGTAAGCTGCATCTCTTTCAATGCTTTCTCTCTTTCTGACAGTAATTGTTCTTTATTGCTTAATTCATCAGATTTTGCTTTCAATGCTTTGTTGAACTGGTCGGTTTTTGATAAGCTTTCATTAATTAAGTCGTTATATTTCCCCTCTAAATCAACATTTTTATTCATTAAAGAATTATATTGATCTGTGAGATCTTTGTTCTTGCCTGTCAGGTCAGTAATCGTATTCTTCAATCCGGCATTTTCTTTTTCCTTTAATGCCAGACCTGTACATAATTTATCTCTTTCATTCACAACTGCTTTCATATTCTTGCTCCATGTAATCGGGACCTTTTCAGGTTTTGGATCACCACATTTATAAACCGTAGCACAGGAACTTAGCAACGCCGTTAGCAAAAGCGGTAACATTATATTATAAATCTTTTTCATTTAATTACATTTTAAATTATTACTGTTAATAAATACTATAGAAGACATATCTTATTTCTTCTGTATCAATAATCATGTATCGAAATGCTCAGGAAAAACTCTTCTTATCCGTCTGATATCCTCCCGGGCAGGTTCAATTTCAAAAAATGCCCGCCAAATGACGGGCATCTGAAACAAAGCATATAACGCAAGAAAGAATAGTTCTACCTAAGCATAATCCTGCAATTGCCGATGTTATTACCACCACCCAGTACCTGTACCTTGTATTCCCCTTTCGCAAGTTTCCCTTTGGGCACATAATTTAAAACCACCTGACGTGATTGTTCAAACTCTCCTGTCACGGCCGATAAACTTGCAGTATAATTCCTTGAATCAGTAGGGAAAGTCCACGTCAATGATTTATCATCCGGATTTATTATTGTCCCGGAAGGTGTGATCACCTTAAAGCTTATGGCTTCTGTAAGGTTGTTTGGAACTTCAAATGCAATGTTTAGTTTTTTTGCCCTTGATGCATATATGACCAGTTTTTCTGTTTTCTTTCCTCGTTTGGCCGTAGCCAGGAAATTGTCTGTGTTGATTTTCCGGGCATTTTCAAGTTGAAGCAAAATATTCTTCTTCTCAGCTTCTAATGAAGACATAGAATTCTGAAGATCTTTGTTTTGGGCAATTAACCTGTCATAATCAGATTTCAGCCGGGATGATTCTTTCTCAAGGTCAGATTTTACTTTTCTGAGCTCATCCAGTTCTTTCTTATTTGCCTGCAATGATCTGTTCTCATTTTTAAGCAAATTGATCTTTTTATCATTTTCAGCTATCTTCAAATTGACTTCGGCAAGCAATTTCTGGTTTGCATCATTTTTCTGTTTCAGTGCAGAAAAATCTGTCTTCATTTTGGCCAGATCCTTTTCAAAAGACAGCTTTTCAGATAAAAGTTTCTCGGAAGTCAGTTTCTCAGCATTGAGGTTTCTTTTACCCTTTGAATTAGAAACTGCAGTAATGACTATTCCGATAAGCAGCAGAGCAATAACTATTGCTCCAACGAATGTTACTGTTTTTTGTGTCTTATTTTCCATTTTCTTGTAGCTTTAATTAATTATTGACGGCAATAGTATTTTACACATATTAAGGCCGTATTAAGAGGATATTAAGAAACCATTAAAATAAATTTTAGCACAATTGAATTATCTTCCAAAAAGTTTTAGCTGGAGAGAAAAGAAAAGCTTTACTCATACTCGCTGTTATTTCCATCAGTGTTTTTACAACCGGGTCGTGGGAAAAGAATAGTTACGATTATTTGTGATTCAGACCTGAAGTATCTTGATGGGGACCTTTACAGGTATTGATACAATACGTGATTAAAAAAACTGTTACGGAAGTTTTTCTTAAATTGCATCCTCAAAGGTCAATATATCAAAATTAAATCACTTCTGATGAAAACAAGACCATTGTTTTTTCTGTTGTATGCATTTGTAGTACTGATACTTCACTCATGCGCACCGGCATACATTCCCAATGTCCTTAATGCCCCTTTGCTAACCAATAAAAATGAGGTGCAGGTTGCGATACATGCCGGAACATCAGGAT
>Ga0307378_10011444_pt1 | contig 11418 bp, 9 predicted proteins | sample UN1MG_FD_202238 | JGI IMG/M metagenome (GOLD analysis project Ga0307378, IMG submission 202238) | Soil microbial communities from Risofladan, Vaasa, Finland - UN-1 | ecosystem: Environmental > Terrestrial > Soil > Coastal area > Acid sulfate soil | place: Finland: Risofladan, Vaasa | collected...
ATCCTTGATTAAACCAAACATCTTGCGGGAAATCAACGGTAAAAGGAGCAAGACTCGGACAGGATTTTCAGGACTTGCAGGAACGCAGCAGACAGGACGACGAAGGAAGGTTTGAATCCGGCGAATCCTGTCGATCCTGCCTGGATTCCGTATCAATTCGCGGCCTTTTCCCTTGAATATTAACGCTGAATGTGATATTCTTCGGGTACAGACTATCGAGGTGATTCGGCGGCGCCCGCCGCGTTTTCTACTGGGTTTTTTCCGGCACGGGAATCAGCCTGCCAGAGGGTCAAATGCCCCGCAAACCAATCCGACGGCGAGATGTTGAGGAGCTTCAAGACCTCGCCCGCACCATCGGAATCGAGACTTCCGACGAGTATTCGATAAATGTCGCCGACCGGCTTCTGAGGCTTCCGCCGTACCTGTTCGGCAAGCTGAATCAGATCAAGTATCAGAAGCGGAAGGCAGGGCTTGACGTGATCGACCTGGGGATGGGGAATCCGAACGATCCCACGCCCGAGCCGATTGTCGATAAGCTATGCGAGGCGGCGCGCGACCAGCGTAACCAGCGGTATTCGGTTTCGACCGGATTGTTCAACCTCCGGCGTGACGCGGCCAAGCATTACGAGCAGGTTTGGGACGTTAAGCTGAATCCCGACACAGAGGTGATCGCGACGATCGGGTCGAAGGAAGGTTTTTCGCACATGTGCCTGGCGCTGCTGGGGCCGGGGCAAACGGCTCTCGTGCCGAATCCGACCTTCCCAATCCACGGCTACGCGGTGGCGCTGGCCGGCGGCAACGTGGTGAGCTATTCGGTCAGCGACGAGGAAAACACGCTGCGCGACATCGCATACGTGTGCAAGAACCTGTTTCCTCGGCCGCGCGTGCTGATTATGAACTACCCGCACAACCCGACTACGGCGACTGTCGAGCTTGCGTTTTTTGAGGAGATCGTGGCGCTCGCCAGGAAGCATGATTTCCTGGTGATGCACGATTTCGCATATTCGGAAACTACCTTCGACGGCTGGCGCGCGCCGAGTTTCCTGCAGGCATCGGGCGCCAAGGAGGTGGGAGTCGAGTTCACTACGATGTCGAAAAACTACAACATGGCCGGCTGGCGGATAGGCTTCTGCAGCGGCCATCCCGAGATGGTGCGGGCGCTTGCGAAGATCAAGGGCTACTACGACTACGGCATCTTCGCGCCGATCCAGATCGCGGCGATCATAGCGTTTCGCAAGTGTCAGAAGGAGATCGACCAGATGCGGGCGGTTTATCAGGCCCGCCGCGACGTGCTGTGCGACGGCCTGGGCCGCTATGGCTGGCACATTCCGAAGCCGAAGGCAACGATGTTCGTATGGGCGCCGATTCCGGAGGAATTCCGCGCGATGGGTTCGACCAATTTCGCGCTGAAGCTGATGGAGGAGGCGGAGGTGGCGGTCGCGCCCGGGCGCGCGTTCGGCGAGCCGGGCGAGGGATACGTCCGCATCGCGCTGGTGGAAAATGACAAACGCCTCCGGCAGGCCGTGCGGCAGATCGGCCGCTGCCTGAGGAGCAACTGACCCACAGATGATCCGGGTGAGGGCAAGGGCCCTTCCGGTTGAGATAGATAAGAATAAATGTTTGGAAGAAAGCATAAGACATTCCCGCGCGGAATGCATACGCACGATTTCAAGGAGCTGTCGAAGGACCGCCCGATCGAGGCCGGCCCGCAGCCTGCTGAGGTGGCCCTGCCGCTGCGCCAGCATATCGGCGCACCGGCGCGTCCCGTCGTCGCCAAGGGCGACGTTGTCCGCAGGGGCCAGCTCATAGCGGAGGCGGGAGGTTTCATTTCGGCCGGTGTGCATGCGTCGGTGTCGGGCAAGGTCAAGGCCATCGAAGCCCGTCCGCACGCACTGGGCAAGCCGGTCGACGCAATAGTGATCGAGAACGACGGCCGGAACGAATGGTCCGACGGCCTGCCGGGCGATAACGACGTTTCGGCGTTGTCTGCGGAAAACATCCGCGCGAAGGTGCAGGCGGCCGGCATCGTGGGGCTTGGCGGCGCAACATTCCCGACACACGTGAAGCTGTCGCCGCCGCCCGATATGCCCATCGACAGCGTGATCATCAACGCGGTGGAGTGCGAGCCTTACCTGACGCGCGATTACCGGCTGATGCTCGAGCGGACGGCTGACGTTGTGGCCGGCCTGCGGCTGATAATGACGGCGGTGAGCGCGGAGCGGGGCTACATCGCGGTCGAGGCCAACAAGCTTGATGCCTACGAGGAGTTCTGCGAGGCTGCGGCGGATTTCGACGACATCAGCGTGGAGCTGCTGGCGGTGAAATACCCGCAGGGTGCGGAGCTGCAACTGATCGAGGCGGTGCTTGGCCGGCAGGTGCCGTCGGGCGAGCTGCCGATGGCGGCTGGTGCGGTGGTGCAGAACGTGGCCACCGCGGTTGCCACTTACGAAGCGTGCCGATACGATCTGCCGCTGACCGAGCTTGTGGTGACGGTTACCGGCGAGGGCGCGGGCAAGCCGGGCAACCTGCTGGTGCCGCTCGGCACGCCGATCGACCTGCTGCTTGCACATTGCGAGGCGGCGGATAACATCAACAAGCTGATCATCGGCGGCCCGATGATGGGCCTCGCCCAGTATACCGCCGAGACGACGGTGACGAAGGGCACCTCGGGAATTGTGCTGCTGACGGATGCCGAGGAATACGACTACGGCCCGTGCATCCGCTGCGGGCGCTGCGTCGAGCATTGCCCGATGGGCCTGGTGCCGAGCGACTTGAGCATCGTGTGCGAGGCGGGCCGCGTGGAAGAAATGCTCGACCACAACATAATGGACTGCAAGGAGTGCGGCACCTGCGCGTATGTCTGCCCGGCGCGGCGGCCGATAGTTCACTGGGTGAAGCTGGGCAAAGCCGCCCTTGCGCGGCAGAAGGCCAGGCAGGCGTCGAAGTAATGCCCAATCAGCCTACCACTAACGCGATGAACAACCTGCTTGTAAGCTCATCGCCTCACATCCGCGCACGCGAATCTATCCCGAGCATCATGTGGGCGGTGGTTGCGGCGCTAATCCCGGCCGGAATTTTCGGGATCGTGCTGTACGGCCTGCGGGCGGTGGTGATTATCCTGATCGCGGTGGGCACGGCGGTTCTCACCGAGCTGATCATTCAGAAGCTGCGCCGCCGCAAGATGACAATCGGCGACGGCTCGGCGGTCGTCACCGGCCTGCTGCTGGCGTATATCCTGTCGCCCGGCGTGCCTTGGTTCGTGCCGCTGGTCGGCTCGGTGTTTGCCATCGCTATTGTGAAATTCTGCTTCGGCGGGCTGGGGATGAACATCTGGAATCCGGCCCTGGCGGCTCGGGCGCTTGTGCTCTCCTCGTGGATAGTCTGGATGACGGCAAGCTGGGTGTATCCGACCGAGCAGCAGATATTCGGCGACCTGTCGCGCTCCGGCACGCCGCTGGTCAGCTCGGGGCGGGATGTTTCGAAGATAGACGCCACAACCGCCGCAACGCCGCGCGCGGCGGTCAAGGACGAAATCACCTTGGCCAAGGATGCCGACTGGGCGGGCTGGCAGGATTTGAAGGCTGCGGGCGACAAGCCGGCCGACTGGCTCCGCCGCATCCGCGAGCGCAACAAGACCAGCTACGTCGACCTGCTGATCGGCACACGCGGCGGCTGCATAGGCGAAAGCAGCACGATCCTGCTGCTGCTGGGCGGGCTGTTCCTGCTGTTTCGCGGCATCATCCGCTGGCAGATTCCGGTTTTCTACATAGGCACGGTTGCCCTGCTGGGCTGGGCGCTGCCGGTTCGTTTTCCCGGCGGCACAGCGTGGTTCGCGGGCGATCCGCTGTTCGCCGTAATGTCGGGCGGCCTCATGCTGGGCGCGTTCTTCATGGCAACCGACATGGTGACCTCGCCGGTAACACGGCGCGGGATGATCTTTTTCGCAATCGGCTGCGGAGTCCTTACTGCGCTGATCCGCGCCTACGGCGGCTACCCGGAGGGCGTGAACTATTCGATCCTCCTGATGAACACGGCGGTGCCGCTGATAGATCGCTACATCAAGCCGCGCAAGTACGGATACGTCAGATGAAGAACACGGTCAAATATCCGTTGGTTTTGCTGTGCGTGTGTGCGGCTGCGGGGCTGGCGCTTTCCGGCACGTTCGTTCTCACATACGGCACAATCAGCAGCAAGGAAGAAGGCAAGAAAACGCAGGCCGTGGTCACGGCTTTCTGGAACGTTGAGCTGGACGACGGCACGCAATGGCAGGCGGCCGAGATCGCCAAGGTGAAAGGCGACGGCGAAGTCATCCGGAAGGATGCCGTCGAACCTGCTGCATACGAGGAGGCCGAGGGCACGGTCGTCTATGAAGGCCGCGACCCGCAAACGGACGAGCTGATCGGCTACGGCGCACAGGGTGCCGCCGCCGGTTACTCGAGCACCATCAATGTGATGGTGGGCGCAAGGCCGCTTGGCGGCGGCCGCTATCGAATACTGGGCGTTCAGGTGCTGTCGCAGCAGGAAACGCCCGGCCTCGGCGCGCGGATGACCGAAGTGTTTACAGCCGATACACTGTGGACGGTGCTGGGCGCGAAGCTGACCGGCAAGGAACGCAAGGGGCCGGAACCCACCCAGCAGCAGAAGGAGGCTGCGGAGAAGCTGGGCGTGGCGGTTGAAAATATCCAGGTGCGTGCGCCCTTTCAGGCGCAGCTTGCCGGAAAAGTGGTAACGGTGAAGGAAGGCAAGGCCGGCGGGCTGGACCTCAGCAAGACGGGCTGGGCGGAAGTGGCGGCAGGCAAACTGCCGGACGGCGAAAGCACTGTTGTGGCACTCACCGGCGCCACGATTTCGTCCAAGGGGGCGGTCGACGCCGTCTATGACGCAATCAGAAAGATCGACAGAACAGCAACATCATACGCGGACGAACGCGAGTAACTGATGGTAACATATACACCAGACGACGATTATGATTTCACCGAAGCAACCGAGGCGCAACCGGACGGGTCTGACAGCACAATAGACGCCGCAGACCTCGCACACGAGATCGTCGATTGCAGCAGCGAACAGTGCGATTCGGCTCCGGCATTGCCGGAGGCATCTCGAATTCAGGAGCCAGAAGCCGAAGCAGCGGCTGAAGACGAACAACCCGAATTGGCCGCCGCCGGTGCCGAAGCGCAGCACGGCGATCAAACCGAAAACGACGGCGAGCCGGCGCCCGCAGACGATCAGACCGAAAATGATGGCGACGCAGCGCCCTCAGACGAGCAGGCCGAGGCGACGGACGATGACGCGGAGGAGGTCGAGGAGACGGTGCCGATCGACGAGCAGACCGGCAGGCCGGTCGAGCCGATTCCTCCTGCGCAACTGAAGCCGATCGTCGAGGCGCTGCTGTTTGCGGCGGGCGAACCGATCTCGATCGGCCGGCTGCGCGAAGCGATAGACGGTGCGATGACGGCAGACATCAAGGCGGCTTTGCTGGAGCTTCAGACGCAATATCACGAGGAGGGCCGCGGATTCTGCCTGGAGGAGATCGCGGGCGGGTATCAGTTGTTATCAAGCCCGAGATTCGCGTCTTATCTCGAGAAATTCCACAGCAGGCAGTCGCGTGCGAAGCTTTCGGCGGCGGCGCTCGAGACGCTTGCGATAGTGGCGTATAAGCAGCCGATCGGCCGCGCGGATATCGAGGCGATAAGGGGCGTTCAGGCCGGGCCGATGCTGCGGATGCTGATGGACCGCGGAATGGTCAAGATCGTGGGCCGGGAAGAAGTGATCGGGCGGCCGTTCCTGTACGGCACCACGAAGAAGTTCCTGGAGCGCTTCGGGCTGAGATCCCTGAAAGACCTGCCGCAGGCCGAACAACTGCAGATGCCGTGATGCGCGGCCGGGGGCATGTGGGGGTAGAAGTGAGGGTGCGGGCAAGATGCGGGCGGGATACCCTCGTTTTCATGGGGACGGATGCGGGCGTCTGCTGGGAACGCGGCCGTCTCGGCCGCACAAATGAATGCGGGCGGGATGCCCGCGTTTTCATGTGACGGATGCGGGCGGGACGCCCGCGATCCCAGGGGGGCAGCTATCGGCAGCGGGGGGCGTTTGTGTTTGTCCGTGCTGGTCCGTGTCTGTCCGTGTCAGTCCGTCTGCCGGGCGGCTTCGATGAAGCGGCGGATCAGGTCGGCATCTTTCACACCCGGCGAAGATTCCACACCACTTGCAACATCCACACCATCCGGCTGTGCCTGTGCTATGGCTTGCGCGACGTTTTCCGGCGTAAGTCCGCCCGCGAGCATTATCGGGCGGTCTGTATGATCGCGTGCGGCGCGGGCCAAGGCCCAGTCGCACGTGGTGCCTGTGCCTCCGTGCAGATGCGGGACGGCTGCGTCGAGGATGACATAATCGGCGTCGGCTTCGCGCAGCCGCGCGAGGTCTTCTCGGGCCGATATGCTGAATGCGCGGATGACGGACAGGTTGCGGAGGGCATCGCGTGCGCCCGCCTCGGGGCGGCCGTGAATCTGAACGCCGTCGAGGCCGCACTCGAGCGCCGTTTGCGCGATCGCGGCCAGCGGCTGATTCACGAACAGCCCGATCGCGAGGACGGTGTCGGGCAGGTCAGCGGCGATGGCTCGAGCGGTTTCGATGTCGATGCAGCGCGGGCTGGGGGGATGGAAGTTCAGCCCGATCATGTCGGCGCCGGCTTCGGCGGCCGCGCGGGCGTGGTGGATTGTCTTGATGCCGCAGATTTTTATTATCATTAGCGGTGGCGCCGGACGGTTGCCGGGGGCGTCATTCGATGGTGACCTTGTGCTCGCCTTCGACGATCTCGCCGATCAGGCAGGCCTGTTCGCCGGCCCTGGCCAGGCGCCGCAGCACGGCATTCGTGACGGCGGGCGCAGTTATCAATACCATGCCGATGCCCATGTTGAACACCCGATACATTTCGGCTTCGTCTATTTTGCCGAGTTTCCGGATCAGGTTGAAAATGGGCGGCACGGGCCAGGTTCCGCCGACGATCCGCGCGCCGCAGTTGGGCGGCAGCACGCGGGGGATGTTGCCCACGAAGCCGCCGCCGGTGATGTGGGCGATGCCTCGGACCATCTGCATCACGCGATAGTAGCTGAGGATTTTCAGCACCGGGCGGACGTAGATTCTGGTCGGCCGCAGCAGTTCTTCGCCGAGCGTGCAGCCAAGCTCGTCAACGTGGCGGCCGACATCCCAGCCGAGCTTGTCGAAGAACAGCTTGCGCACCAGCGAGTAGCCGTTGCTGTGGATGCCCGACGACGCGATCCCGACGACCTTATCGCCCGGCTGCACCTTCTTGCCGCTGATCCACCTGCGGCGCTCCAGCAGCCCGACGGCGAATCCGGCGAGGTCGTATTCGCCCGGCTGATAGAACCCGGGCATTTCGGCGGTCTCCCCGCCGAGCAGCGCGCATTGCGCCTCGCGGCATCCGGCCGAGATGCCCTTGATCACCTCGAGCATCACCTCAGGCGCGAGCTTGCCGGTGGCCATGTAGTCGAGGAAGAACAGCGGCTGTGCGCCTACGCAGACAAGGTCGTTGACGCTCATCGCAACTAGGTCGATCCCGACCGTGTCGTGCTTGCCCATCATGAAGGCGATCCTGAGCTTGGTCCCGACGCCGTCGGTGCTGCCTGCGAGGACGGGCCGCACGGATTTCTTCGCGAAGAAGTCGTTGGGCTTGAGTTCGTACAATCCGGCGTATCCGCCCGGGTTCTCGATGACGTTCGGCCCGCAGGTCTGGCGGAGGTAGCGCTGTATCTGTGCGGCGAACTGGTCGCCTGCGGCTATGTCTACGCCGCTGTCTTTGTAGCTGAGGCCGCTTTCGGGGCTGCTGTCGTTGGCGGTGGCCATTGTCTTGACGCTCGCGGGATTACTGCTGTGATGTAGCTGTTATCATCTGCCGTGCTGTCTGCTCGAAGCTTGTCTTGCAGGTTCCTTCGGTGATGTTGACGGGATACTTGCCGTCGAAGCAGGCCATGCAGAAGCCTTCAGGTTCAGACTCAGCGCAGGCTTTGAGGCCTTCGATGCTGAGATAGCAGACGCTGTCGACTTCGAAATACTCCGCCATTTTTTCGGGCAGCACCTTGTTGGCGATCAGTTCGTCGCACGACGCGAAATCGATTCCATAGAAGCACGGGTGACGATGCGGCGGACAACTGATCCGCAGATGTATCTCCTTCGCCCCGGCCTTGCGGAGCAGTTGCATCTTGGATTTGGTCGTGGTGCCGCGCACGATGGAGTCGTCAACGACCACGACGCGTTTATCCTTCAAGACGCGCGGGACGGCGTTGAGCTTGATGTTCACGTATTCGGTGCGCCTGCCCTGGAACGGCTGGATGAACGTGCGGCCCATGTATGTGTTTGCGATGAATCCCTGCTCGATCGGAATTCCGCTTTCACGGTGGTAGCCCATCGCTGCGGACGTTGCCGAATGCGGGACGGCGACGACGAAGTCGGCGTTTACGGGATGCTCCTTTGCGAGGCGCCGCCCGAGCCGCTGCCTGAACAGATGGACCGATTCGCCGAAAAGGCTGCTGTCGGCGCGTGCGAAGTAGATCAATTCAAATATGCACCTCGCGTGGCGTGTCGGCGGTGCGTAGCGGCGGGATGCGAGGCCGTTCCTGCTGAGGCTGACGATCTCGCCCGGTTCGACTTCGCGGACGGTTTCGGCTCCGATCAGGTCAAACGCGCACGACTCCGATGCCAGGCAGTAGCTGTTGTCGAGCTTGCCGATGAGCAGCGGGCGGAAGCCGTGCGGATCGCGTGCTCCGACCACTTCATTTGGCGTGATGAACACGAGCGAGAAGGCCCCCTTGACCTCGTTGAGGCTGTTGGCCAGGGCGTCGAGCCAGTCGGGCTGGCACGACTGCGCCAGCAGATGCAGGATGATCTCGCTGTCGGTTGTGGTTCTGAAGATGGAGCCTCGCGACTCGAGCTGTGACCTCAGCGCCTGTGCGTTCACAAGGTTGCCGTTGTGTGCCACGGCTATCTGGCCGCGCGCGTATTGCACCATTATCGGCTGAACGTTTGTGATGTTGCTCGAGCCGGTGGTAGAATACCTGACATGGCCGATGGCGGCGTGGCCGGTGAGCTGCGCGAGGCTTTCCCTGGGCAGGGCGTCGCCCACCTGCCCCATTCCCCGGAGATCTTTTATGACGTTTCCGTCGGTTGCTGCGATTCCGGCGCCTTCCTCGCCGCGGTGTTGCAGCGAGTACAGGCTGTAGAAGGTGTGTTTGACGGCCTTGGGAGTGCCGTAGATGCCGAACAGCCCACAGTGCTCCTTGATTCGGTCGGTCACGTGCAAATGCTCCCGGCCCTTAGTAGGACCTGTTTTTGAGACCTGTTGTTTCATCAAGATCAAACATCAGATTCATGTTCTGAACGGCTTGTGCTCCGGCGCCTTTGGTGGTGTTGTCGAGGGCCGAAACAATTATCACCATTCCGGTTCGATTGTCAAGGGCAACCGAGATGTCGCAGTAGTTTGTGTTTCGAACGTTCAGCAGCGTCACTTTGCCGGGATCGGCGAAAACACGCACGAACGGCGCGTCCGCGTAGAATTCCTGGAGCACGCGGAGTGCGTCGGACGAGGCGGCCGTTGCCCTGGCGAAGATCGTCGTGTGTATGCCGCGGTCCAGCGGCGCAAGATGCGGCACGAAGCTGATAACCACCGCCCGGCCGGCCGCGCCGCTCAGTTCCTGCTCGATCTCGGGCGTATGCTTGTGGCCGACGGGCTTGTACGCGCGGATGTCTTCGTTGTGATCGATGAAAGCGTAGCCGGACGTCCGCCCGGCGCCCGACATTCCCGAGTATGCATCGACCGCGATACCATCCGGCTCGATCAGCTTCTTGCGCAGCAGCGGCACAAGCGGGATCAAGGCCGACGTGGGATAGCAGCCCGGGTTGGCGATCAGCCGTGCAGCGGCGATCTCGTCCGCGTGAAACTCGGGCAGCCCATATACCGCCTCGCCGAGCAGCCCGGGGCATTCGTGTTTGCCGCCGTACCATTTTTCGTATTCGGCGGGGTCCTTGAGGCGGAATTCGCCGCCGATGTCGATCGCCTTCACTCCGCCATCAAGCAATCGAGGCACGAGGCGCATCGAATCGGCCGATTTCTTCGCCATAAACACCACGTCCGTCTCGGCGACGAGGCGGTCGGCGTCGGTCGGGCACAGCTCGATAGATAGCTCCTTGGCGAGGCCGGGGATCACGTCCGCCACGTCCTTGCCGGCGGCATGATCGGAGCAGACGCACGTCAGCTTCGCCTCCGGATGCCCCAGCAGCACGCGGATCAGGCCTTCGCCCGCCAGACCGGTCGAACCGATTATCCCAACTCGTATCATTCCGTTCAGCCTTCCGAATTTCAGATTTCAGCCTTCACTTCAGATATCCGCAGATTACACCGATTACACAGATTTTCTTTGAGAAGCCGTTGCAATGCAGTCCCGTGGCTATGGCCGGCACAATGCGACGCCCCGAATCAGCATAGTATGTCTGCCTTTCTTCTAATCTGCGAAATCTGGGTAATCTGTGGACCTCTTCTCATTCCGTCTTCGTCTCCTCGTCAGCCAAGATGCGTACGCAGCAGATGATGAACACAAGCGGCAGCGCGGCCCCGCGGACAAGCACGTCGGAATATGCCGCCACGATCGGCAGGAACGCCAGCGATGCCGTCGCTCCGCCGGCCACGCCGCGGGCGAATCCGCCTTTCGCCGAGCCGAACAGGCCGACGGCGCTGCTCAGCCCGTAGATGTAGAACCAGATGAACGCCAGCAGGCCGGGCAGGCCCGTCTCCACCGCTGCGATCAGGAAGCGGTTGAAGGTGTCGGGCTGGTCTATGCCGAGGTTGAACGCTTCCGGCTCGTCGGTGTTGTAGCCGTATTTCGGTATGGCGCCGTATGCCAGGCTTTTCTGAAACGTGCCCAGGCCGTGGCCCCACAGTTTGGTGCGGATCGCCTTGAGGGCGGCCTGCCAGCGCTTGTATCGCACGGCAACGACCGGGCGGTCTGCGGGCAGCACGCTTCCGGGCAACTCGCGGCCTTGGATATTCTGCTCGACCTTCCCAAGCAGCGCCTCGCCCTGCTTAGTGAGGGCGTCGCGCTCGTCGATCCGCAGCAGCAGGCGGTGGGCGTCGAAGTCGCGGCCTTCCGCAGCGAGTTTTTCCGCCCGCTCAAGCATCTGCCCGGGCGTGAGCAGGTGGTTGTCGTCAAGGTACACCGCCGCCGAATTCGTGACTATCGCCGAATGGTCCGTCCTGAGCAGCAGCGGCAAAACGGCGACGCCCGCCAGCACCACGGCGACGCCGGCAGGAAGCAATATCCTGCGATTTCGCAGGCCCAGTGCCAGCAGGAGCGCGGCCAGCAGCGCCGCCAATGAGGCGCCGGACAACGTGATGGCGGCCCCCGCGGC
>Ga0307378_10011445_pt1 | contig 11418 bp, 10 predicted proteins | sample UN1MG_FD_202238 | JGI IMG/M metagenome (GOLD analysis project Ga0307378, IMG submission 202238) | Soil microbial communities from Risofladan, Vaasa, Finland - UN-1 | ecosystem: Environmental > Terrestrial > Soil > Coastal area > Acid sulfate soil | place: Finland: Risofladan, Vaasa | collected...
GACTTAAAGTCTCTGAAAAATCAAAAGGTGATATAGAGCGTTAAACAACCGCTCATGGTGAGCTTGTCGAACCATAGCGCTAAACAACCGCTCATGGTGAGCTTGTCGAACCATAGCGCTAAACAACCGCTCATGGTGAGCTTGTCGAACCATAGCGCTAATAATATCTCGCCCTTCGACAGGCTCAGGGTGAGCGGATGATAACAAATACTCAAGGCAGGAGCAAAACCGTGACGAAGAAACCTTTTGAAGGCGTAAAAATAATACAACTCTGCTGGGCGGGTGTGGGCGTCTATACCTGCAATTACCTGAGCCACTACGGAGCCACGACGATACGCGTGGAAACCTCGACCCGGCCCGACCCGGTCAGGCTCTTTGCCCCCTTCGCCCCCACCAACAAAGAGGGGGAGCCGGTCGGACTGGAACGCAGCGCCTTCTTTTCTATCACCCATACCGCCCCGGAAATGGGCATCAGCCTCAACTTCAAGCAACCGGAAGCTATAGAAATATTCAAGAAGCTGGTCGCCTGGGCGGACGTTGTCGCCGAGGGATTCCCTGCCGGCGTTATGGACAAACTGGGGCTGGACTACGAAGGACTGAAGAAAGTCAATCCCCAAATCATCATGTTCCGCACCTGCGGCTACGGGCATACCGGCCCCATGGCTGACCAGCCCGGCTTCGGCAGCATACTGACCGCCGTGACCATGATGGACACGATGGTCGGCTACCCGGACCGGCCTCCCGTCCCTCCCTCTACCTACTACACCGACCAGCTTTCGCCGATGTACGGCTCCCTTGCTATCATGGCTGCGCTCGACTACCGCCGCCGCACCGGCAAGGGACAGTACATCGACCATGCACAGATTGAGGCGGGACTGAATTACATAACCCCGCTTATCCTCGACTACCAGGTCAACAACCGGGAACTGGCCCTCAGGGGCAATAAGAGCGACTACGCCGCCCCGCACGGCATCTATCGCTGTAAAGGCGAGGATAGATGGGTGGCCATCGCCGTGATGACCGACGATGAGTGGCGGAGCTTTGTGAAAGCCATCGGCAGTCCTGAGTGGGCAAAGGATAAAATATACGCTACTGCGGCAGGCAGGGTGGGAAACAGCGATGAACTCGACCGCCGGGTGGAAGAGTGGACGGTAAGCTATCCGCCGGAGCAAATCCAGGAAACACTGCAAAAAGCCGGGGTCGGCGCGGGATTGGTCGCCAATGCTCAAGACCTCGATGAAGACCCTCAGCTTAATCATTATAACTTCTACCGGGAGCTCGACCACCCCTACATGGGCAAGCTGCGCTACTACCACCCGGACCCTGTCAAGCTATCCGCCGCAGAAGCTGATATCAGTCGCCCCGTCCTGTTAGGTGAGCATACCGACTATATCTGCACCGATATCCTGGGCATGCCCCGGGAGGAGGTCGACCGACTGCGCCAGAAAGGCGTCTTCGAATAATTTAACTGAGCGCCATCGTCATTGCGAGCCCTTCGGTTGCACTCAGGATAAACTCCGCGAAGCAATCCCTTAGAATCTGAATAGAGATTGCTTCGTCGCTGCGCTTCTCGCAACGACGCTAGAGAACTTCCAAATATAAAAAATTCTATCAGGCACGCTTGAAGTTACCACTTTGACAGAGTAGTATTATGGCATGGATTTAAGTCAGCTGCTGGAGACTTTTTTGCCCACTTCCGGGGGGCTGCTTGTCATCAGGGCAATCCTCGGATTTATTCTTGTCTTTTTCCTGCCGGGCTTTGCCTGGACGCTCGTTTTCTTCCATAAAGCGAACATACTGGAGAGGCTTGCCCTTTCTATCGGCCTGTCCATCGCCCTGGTAACACTCAGCATCATCGTCCTGAACGTGCTGTTCGATGTTAGGATTAACGGGACCAACGCCCTCGTTACCATTATCGTGATTACTATTATCCCCACAGGGACATACTTCCTCAGGCGATACTTAGCCCGCCGTTCGGAGCCTTCTGACAGTGCATGACGCCATAGTCGTTGGCGGCGGCCCGATTGGAAGCTATGTCGCTTACAGGCTCGCGGCACAGGGACACCGGGTACTGGTGCTGGAAAAGAAATTTCGGGCGGGGGAGAAGGTCTGCTGTACCGGCATCATCGGCCAGGAATGCGTCGAGACCTTTGCTGTCGACGATAAGGTGATTCTCCGCCGGGTAAACAGCGCCAGCCTGTTTTCGCCTTCGGGAAATCGACTCCACCTGCGGCGGGAAGAACCCCAGGCCTGTATCCTGGACCGGGCGGCTTTCGATATCGCCATGACTGAACGGGCACAAAACGCCGGAGCCGACTATAATTTCAACACCCGGGTTACCGCTGTCACCATCGAAAATGACCGCGCTAACGTCACCGCCCTCTGCGATGGAAAAGAATCGAAAATTCCGGCAAGAGCCGTGGTTATTGCCAGCGGCTTTGCGCCCGGCTTTATCGGGCGGCTGGGTCTGGGCGCTTTCCGGGACTTTACAATCGGCGTCCAGGCCGAGATAGAAATACCGGGAATAGACGAGGTAGAGGTCTATTTCGGGGATGTAGCGCCCGGCTTCTTCGGCTGGATTGTGCCGACAACTCCGTCGAAGGCGCGGGTCGGGCTGATGTCGCGGCAAAAGCCCGGGCCCTTCCTGAAGAACTGGCTCGAACAGCTGTCAGCACAGGGTAAAATAGCTTCCACCGATGTTAGGATAAGCTACGGGGGCATCCCTTTAAAGCCGCTGCCCCGGACATACGGTGAGCGGTTGATAGTCGTGGGCGATGCCGCCGGGCAGGTAAAACCGACCAGCGGCGGCGGCATTTACTACGGGTTGATCAGCGCCGAAATAGCCGCCGACACTCTGCACCGGGCGCTGGCGGATGACGACCTGTCCGCCGGGAGACTGGCGCGTTACGAGCGGGGGTGGCGCAAGAAGCTGGGACGGGAGCTCAGGCTCGGCTACTGGGCCAGGAGACTATTCGAGCGCCTCAGTAACCGGCAAATCGACCGCCTGTTCGAGATTGTGAAAGCCGGCGGCATCGACGAAGCCCTGCTCAAAGCCGAAGACTTTTCCTTCGACTGGCATGGCCGGACAATATTAAAACTGCTGAAATATCAGGTGGTAGCCAGGACGCTGGACGTGATTAAATTGCCCTTCACAGCCGGACGGATTGACCGATAGCGCGGTTAATGTTTAGAATAATATAGCTTAAGCAACGGGGGAGATAAATGGTAAACAGCGATAATCGTATTCCCAGTCTGGGCGAGGCCGCCGCACTGTACCTGGCGAAATTATCCGCCAAAGACAGGGACGGCAGCCAGCCGGAAGTGTATAAATTCGCCCGCTGGTATGGCTGGGAGAGTTCCTTCTCCCGGCTGACCGCCCCGGCGGTCGCCAGCTATGCCGAGCAGCTATCGGTCTCGGATACCGACTACGCCAGAAAGCTGGAACTGGTGCGCGCCTTCCTCGCTTATGCCAAGAAGGCGGGATGGAGCCAGACCAACCTGGCCACGCACCTGAAAACCAGAAAAGGTAAAACCGGGCCGCAGGTTGCCACCGGCCGCGTCCCGCGGGAGGCCGTGTCCCTGACGCGGCAGAAATACGACGAGCTTGTCGCCGACCTCGACAACCTGAAGAAAAGGAGTCAAGAACTCATCGGCGAGATGCAGCGTGCCGCCGCCGATAAGGATTTCCGCGAGAACGCGCCCCTGGCCGCCGCCAGGGAAGAACGCGGGCACGTGGAAGGACGGATTAAGGAGCTTGAGGAAACGCTGAAAGCGGCTACCATCATCGACGAGAAGAAAAAACCCGCCCACAAGTCCGGCGTCGGCGATAACATCGTCCTCAGCGACCTTGCCTCCGGCGAAGAACTCCGCTACATGATAGTCGACCCCCGTGAGTTCGACCCTTCGAAGGGCAAAATCTCCATCGCTTCACCCCTGGGTAAAGCACTCCTCGGCCGGAAGGACGGGGACGTGGTGGAAATAAACGCACCGGCCGGCAAACTGCGCTACCAGATTATACGCATTGAGCGATAGTCTATATATGCTATAATAATCCTGTCGTCATGGGGATATAGCTCAATAGGGAGAGCGCCGCGTTCGCATCGCGGAGGTCGGGGGTTCGAATCCCCCTATCTCCACCAAAGAAGATTATTCCACATCAGAATGTAGAAGGTATCCTCGAGCTATCTATATCTTGAGTTGCGAAATCAACTGATTGGCTCTTTTTGATAGGGATTATCGTCGTAAAATTGTTACTTAACGCACGAGGTTGGGCAGGAACAAAACGACAGAAGGCACCAGTAGTAGAAGAGTCACGTGCAGTAAATCGGCTATCAGGAAAGGAATGATACCTTTAAATATTGTCTGCAATGGGACGTCTGGCGCTACTCCAGAAATCACATACACGTTTATCCCAATCGGTGGCGTAATCATCGCGATCTCTATGGCTCTTACGGTAATAATCCCGAACCATACCGGGTCGAATCCCAGGCTCATCGCCAAGGGGAAGAAAACAGGCAGGGTGAGCAACATCATGGCCGAGGCATCAATGAAGCAGCCGAGAATCAAATATACCACCATCACCAGTCCGATGATGGCTAAAGGCGCCAGCGGCAGCCCGCCGACAAAATCGGATAGTACTGTGGGTATAGTGGTTATTGCCACGAAGTAATTAAAAATCATGGCGCCAATCAGAATGCCGTAAATCATGCCCGTGGTCTTAATCGTTTCCATCAGTGCGGTTAGGAACTTCTGCCAGGTAAGCCTTTTCCTGAACAGGGAAAAAACAATGGCTCCGAAAGCGCCTACGGCCCCGGCCTCTGTGGGCGTGAACCAGCCAATGATGAGGCCACCCAGCACAAGGATGATAAGGCCGATTATTTCTACACAACCCTTGAAAGCCGCAAACTTTTCCGTAAGACTGTATCTGGTGCCGCGGGGGCCGAGGCTGGGTTTCCACGTGCAGAGAATATAGATGGTGGCCATATAGAAGATAGCCTCAAGTATTCCCGGTATCATACCGCCCATAAAGAGCTTGCCGATCGAGGTCTCGGTTATTATCCCGTAGATAATGAGTACACCGCTGGGGGGGATGAGGCTTCCCATGGTCCCCCCAGCAGCGACACAGCCGGTAGCCAGCGCCGGGTCATACTTTTGCCGTTTCATTTCAGGGATGGCTACCAACCCCATGGTGCTTGCCGTGGCCAGGCTGGAGGCGCTTACCGCAGCAAAGCCGGCGCAAGCTCCTACGGTGGCCATGGCCACACCTCCAGGTTGATGCCCCAACCATTTTGAGGCCAAATTGTAGAGGTCCTTGCTAAGTCCCGAGACAAAGGTAATCTGAGCCATGAACAGAAAGAGGGGAAGGACGCTCAGAGAGTAATTTGCAATGGTGTCAAATGGTGTCAGTCCCATTTTGATCATGGCCGCTTGTTCGGATATCAGGAACCAGAGGCCGCCAAAACCAACCAGGGCCATACCAAAGCCGACCGGCAGGCCAATAGCGATAAGCGTAAAAAGGGCAGCGAAACATATTATACCGATGGTAACCGGGCTCATTTCTTCACCGCCTTAATTGCTGCAACGAGCGCACCTGTGAGAAGCACCAGACAGAGAAAAATCACGCCGAGCAGGAAGACCAGCCTGAAGGGGGAGTAAGGAACGGAGAGCATCTCGCTTTGCTCCTTCAGCCACCTTTCCACAAGAACGTTATAGCTTGCCCAAGCTATCACCGCCCAAATACCGAGAGAAATGGCGTGTGTCAAAGCCTCGAAGGCCAGCCGGACCCGCCGCGGAAACCGGTCCACCAGGATATTAACGACCACGTGGCCTTTTTCCAGCATGGCATAGACCAGGGCAAAGGAGACAACCACGACCACCATGAGCTCGGTCAGTTCGTAGCTGCCCAGTACCACGCCGCCAAACAGGCGGATGATGACATTCGCCATGATGAGGAGCATCATCCCGGTCAGAAAAGCGCCGCTCAGAAATGCGCCGACGCCGCCTGCCCGACGCATAATTTTTACAAAATAATCCACACTCAACTTCCCACTGCCATTTTCCGCTAAGGCAAGGAATTAATATTTCCGGATTAGAGATTATCTTCGCTTATACGGCCTGTGAAAACAGGTGGTACTCTACTTGGCGTAACTCCTGATCATCTTGTAGATTTCAGTCCCCGGAAGCCCCTTCCCTTCAAGCTTGGAGACCTCTTGGAGCATCACCTGTTCCACAATCTGGTAGAATTCGGTCAGATCCGCCGGCGACAGCTCGATGTACTCAACGCCGTCCTTCAGGCCAACTTCGTAGCCCTCCTGGTCCTGACCGAACCGTCCCTTGTCATCCTCGGCTTCCCAGAAAGCGATGTTTTTCTCGAAGACATCCTGGATGTCCTTCGGCAGCTTGTTCCAGCTGTCGATGTTCATGCCGCGCGTCGGGTAAACGGCACTGCTGAAGTTCAGGACGGTGGCATACTTGGCTACCTCGCCAAAATGAAATGACGCAAAGGTCTCAAAGGGGGCGAGACAGCCGTCGACGATGCCCTTGTCCAAGTTGGTATATACCTCGCCCATGGGCATCGAAATGCCGGTAGCGCCCAGCGCCTTTAACACCTCCAGGAAGACGCCCGTGCCTTTCACCTGCAGCCCCTTGAAGTCTTCAAGCGTACGAACAGGTTTATTGGTGATAAGCTGGTACATGGAGCCTACTGATGTTGCCAGGATCTTTATGCCCTTAAATTCCCCTTCAATCCCCGCGTATTTGGCGGTAACTTCATCATAAATGTGCCGCCGCGCCGCGTAGTCCGGGACGCCGTAGTAAAAACCCAAAGTCCCGGTATGGAGGGGATAAGGCAGGGCGGAATATCCCGGGGAGCAATAGCCGATGTCCGCCACGCCTTTGATAAGCTCGTCGGTAGCTTCCCGAGCGCTGACCAGGGTTGCTGACCAGTACGGGGTAATCTTCACCCGGCCGTTGGTGTCTTTAGACATCTTCTCTATCCAGGCTACATCTGCTACGGAGTAAGTGTGAGTCGCCGGGTTGATGGAGCCATAGGTTAACTCTATCGGTTTGACCGGCGCGGCCGGTGATGGTACAGGTGCAGGTGCGGGTGCGGGTGCGGGTGATTCTTTCTCGGCGCAGGCACTTACCAGCACCATGCTCACCAGCATGACTACCACCATAATAAAAGCTAAGAATTTATAATATTTCATTTTATTCCTCCTGATTATGTATGCTATGTATGCTTAATAGGAGAGCATAGTAAAGCGATGGTTAATGCATTTTGTTAACCTCCTTTCGTTACTCATTTTTAACTTTGCCGGCATCAGTTTGCGACAAGACATTGTCCGGTCATAGATTTGCCGTCAGCTGATTATCACCTCGTTCTCATCCCAGGCAAACCGGGCATTCAGGCCGGCGCCCCAGGTTATCTCCCTGACATATTCGAAGACCTGCTGGCCCCTTTCGTCATCACTCAGTATCTCCGGTTGTCCTTTTTTGTTTACATAGCATGGGAGGTACCTTACCTCAGCGATGTTACCATTTTCGATTATGCACTTGGCGACAATGGTCTGTTTTGCTTCGGGGTGGAAGGGATACGCCGGGTATTCAGGATCCGGCTCGAAGCCAAAGAGTTCTTTTCTTCTCTTGGCCCATTGCTGCGATTCCTGGTCATCGCGAACGGCCAGGGCATGAGTAACCGTCACGAAGTTACCGAGGCCGTGGAAGATTATCTTTCCCTTATACTGCTCTATGCCTTTTAGTATGTGGGCGTGATGCCCCAAGATAAGGTCAGCGCCGGCATCAATGGCGGCATGGGTCACTTCTTTTTCGTACATTGCCAGCTTGATGGGAACGTGACCGATTCCCTTATGCAAAGCAACCACCAGGACGTCACAGACTGGCCTGAGCTTGCCAATATCATCAACCATTGACTTGAGGCTCCTGGGCTCGGCGAAGCTGTAAACCGATGGGGGGCCACCGGGGGTAGCGTGGTCCAGTTCATAGTGGGTAAGGATTTGCACGTAGGCGCACCCGGATTTCTTGTCCGTGGCCCAGGACTCCCTGGGACCGACGCAGTTGTAAGAAAGAAAACCGAATACGGTGCCCTTTCGCTCAAGTAGGGCCGCTCGCTTGGCCGCCTCAATATTCGTTCCGGCTCCGGTGTGCACGATGCCATAACTTTTCAGGCCTGCAATCGTATCCTCTATCCCGGCGTCACCCGAGTCCCAGGCATGGTTGCCGGCCAGCGTTATTACATTGAAGCCGGCGTAAGGCAGGGCGCTCATATTCGCCGGATCACAGGGTGGGGCGAATACGTCGGTAGTTGAACAAACACCGCGGTCAGTAAACATGACCTCTCCCTGCCCGACAAGGACGTCAGCCTTCTTCATCGCAGGAAGCGCCAGGTCAAAATATGTTTCAGCCTGAGGCATATCCAGTATCAGGTCTCCCACGGCCATTAACGCAACTTTATCGCCAGCCAACTTTTCCTCCCCTCTGATTAAATGGTCAGGATAAAATCCTTTCTTCGATAAATCTGGAAACCTGGGACTTTATTTTCTCGTCATCCCATTCCCTCGCATCCACCACATCGGCATAAATGGGCAGAACCGGTATGCCGGCATTCTCAAAGACTATGCCTGTGAACTTTCTGCCTATATCCCGGACGCAGCTTTGAGAGATTACCATCACCGCGCCGTTGACCTTGTGCAGCTTTGCCTCTTTTAAGAGCCATTCGGGCTGGCGCAGCAGTTCGCCCATCACCAGGTGACGGCTGGCCAGTGCCCGCAGCGGGTCACCCAGGCAGTCCCGTGCGTAACCGTCAGCGGCGATGGAGAGGTACATGGAGCAGGTAAAGACAGCGCCATAAGTTTCCTCAAAGTGCTGGTAGAAGGCCGTGTTGTGCCAGAGACCCGCCCCGATCCACATCAGCCGGAGCCTTTCATCCTTACGGACAGCCTGGCCGCTATCCACCCGTGCCTTCACCTCTTCGTAGAAAATCTTCGCCTGGTCAAGCCCCCACTGTGTACCCCGGTGCCACTGGGGATTCATGGTGGCGGCAATCTGGTCGGGAAGGCTGACCGGGCAGGGCACGGTTCGAGCTATCAGGTCACGTGTTTTTTTAAAGTATTCCTCCTGCTTGTTCACCAGTTCCATGATTTGGAGCAACCTGGTGTGGCTGAACGTTCTGCCGGTGGTCACTTCAAGAAACCTTATCAGCGCTTTCAGTTCTTCTGTCCGCAAGTCCAGCCGGTGGGGCTCAATGACTTCATCCCACTGGTGCTGAATTCGTTCCCACCAGCGAGAGTACGGTGATGTACGCGCCGTATGCTCCAGTGCAAAGAAATGGCAGCCGTATTCTCGCGCCCAGAGCTCGAATATCTTGGCGTGCGAGTCGCATGTCAATTCTGCCAGCAATACGGTGGGCTTGGGCAGCCCGCCCCAGGGAGCTTTCTCCGGGTTGTGGTCCATGGTGCAGGCCAGGGGCAGAGAGCAGTAACGGCACAAGTTTCTCTGGTAGCCACGCTCGTTCATCTTGTCAAAATAATACGGAGATAGCCTTTTAGCGGCGATGACCGCCGACCACCACTGGACAGGGATTACCGGAATGTCCATAGTCAGGAAGATTTCGTGGGGCGTATCGGCCTGCGCGATGGCGAAGGGCTCACCTTTCCCGATCCTCTCTCGCGTCTGCTTGAACCATTCTTTCTGGTAAGCAACTGCCTCGGCCGCGCTCCTCAGTTGCTTCACGCTCTTTGCCCTGTCGCCACCGACGGCGGCTTGCGGCTGAAAGGTCCCTGTTTCGCTATCCGGATTACTTGATATTGGCTCTTTATCCATAAGCCTGCCTTATTCAAAAATTCCCAGCTGCCACAGCCTGAAGAACTCCTCGTCGGGAATCCTCAGGAGCTGGGTGCAGACGTATTCGGTGTGTTCCCCCATACACGGAGAAGTCCTTATTTGGGCCTTAGTTTTTGATAGTTTGTAGGGCGGGTTCGGGTGGCTGCAGGCCCCTATTACCGGATGCTCCAGCGTTACCAGAAATTCCCGCTCCCGGAGTTGGGGGTCGTTTTCAAAGATATCCTGCATCGTATTTACTACGCCTGCCGGAACGCCTGCTGCCTGCAGCTTTTCCATTACTTCCTCAGCCTCATGCTGGCGGGTCCATTCGGCGATAAGTCCCTCCAGTGCGTCCTCGTTAGCTTTCCTGGCGCTCAGGTTGCTGAACTTGGGGTCTTGCGTCCAAGCCGGGTTTCCTGTCACCTGGCAGAACGCCAACCACTCTTCTTCCTTAAAAACTGCGATGGCGCACCATCGGTCGTCACCCCGGCAGGGGAAAACGCCATGCGGTGCGGCATTTGCGATACGGTTACCATTGCGGGTTTGCAGGTGTCCATTGGCTTCCCAGTCGAGCAGGGAAGGCGTAACCTGGTGGACACAGGCCTCCAGCATACTGGCGTCAATATACTGGCCTTTCCCGGTTCTTCGCCTGTAGTCTAAGGCGGCGACAATGGCCGTGGCAATGAAGAATGGCAGCACAACATCACCGTAGGGCACATTCGGGCCGACCGGGCCACGATCCGGCCACCCGGTGAGGTCCAGATAACCGGACAACGCACCGCCGGTTCCGTCAACACCCCATTCTCGTGCCAGGGAGCCTGTCTGTCCGTAAGCGCTGCCGGCGACCATGATGATACCGGGGTTGATGGTTTTTACATAGTCATAGTCAAGCCCCAGCTTTCCCAGCGTGCCCGGGGTGAAGTTGGAATTAAACACGTCGGCCCAGCGAATCAGGCGTTCCACGATGATGTGGGCCTCCCGGCACTTGAGATTCAGGCACATGCTGTATTTCGAGGTGTTGAGGTGTGTAAACCACGGTTTGTCATCCGGGTTGTTATTGGCGGAATTAGAGGTCATCCGGTTTGTCCTAGGGAGGTCAATACGCGCCAAGGACTCGAGCCGCACCACCTGTGCTCCGTGGTCGCCGAGTTGCTTGGTCGTCAGGCTGCCTACCAAAGCCCAGCCAAAATCCAGAACCTTTATCCCATCCAGTGCCTGCTTCCCGTTAACAGCGCTAGTTTGCCCTAATCGTTTTTCCATTCAAATAATACCGTTTTCCTTCAATCTCGAAATTTCTGTGCCGGATAAGCCCAGTTCCTTCGCATAGATATCTTCATTGTCCTCGCCGACAAGCGGCGCGCGATGCTTCACAAAGTTTTCCGTTTCGCTGCTTAGAAAGAAGTATTTTGGATAGGATAGTGTGGTGCCCAGTTCGGGGTGTTCCAGGTTTGTCCAGAAGCCCCGCTCTCCAAGCTGCGGATACTCGAGCACATCGGCAGGGTTGTTTACGGCACAGGCATTTATCCGTCTCTGCAATCCTTCATCTGTAATCTCCCTTTTAGCGTGGTTTAAAAAGAA
>Ga0307378_10011446_pt1 | contig 11417 bp, 5 predicted proteins | sample UN1MG_FD_202238 | JGI IMG/M metagenome (GOLD analysis project Ga0307378, IMG submission 202238) | Soil microbial communities from Risofladan, Vaasa, Finland - UN-1 | ecosystem: Environmental > Terrestrial > Soil > Coastal area > Acid sulfate soil | place: Finland: Risofladan, Vaasa | collected...
TGGCAAAAGAAGGGTTTGATCCTGTATATGGAGCCAGACCGTTAAAGAGAGTAATACAAAATAAAGTGCAGAATGTACTGGCTATGAAACTCTTAAATGGAGAGATAAAAGAAGGGGACAAAGTGACTGTTGATGTGACCGGCCCGGAAGGAAGATTACTGGATTTTAAGGTTAAAAAATAATAAAGCTTTATTTGTACTACAAATTATAATATTGGATATTTGATGTTATAATACCAGAAAGTAAATTATACTTGGGAATATATAAAGTATGAAGCAAAAAGTTGGTAGATTTAATGACAGAACAGCGTATAAGGTTGAATATAAACAAAGTACTTCGCAATACATGACAATTTTGGAGCATAAACGAAGTACTTCGTTTATTTTAAGTTGTCCGAAATTCAGCTCAGCGACTTGAAAAGGAGATAGAAATGCGTTTACCTTATGAGGCGATAAAATGAAGAAAATTCTCGATGTCATAAGAAAAACCGTTCAGATTTTGGATTCGGTTTCCTATGAAAACTACTCCGATGGAACGGCTAAAACTTATCTTGAATACATAGAGGGCAATAGAGCTGATGAGGACAAACTAATTTCTCCTATCCTACTTCGCAAATTTCTGGAGGAAGGATTAGGATTTGAGTTGGGGAAAACTATAGCCACTCAGGAAACAAGAGTTGTGGGTAAACCGGATTATATTCCCATCGATACCCGTACCCATCCCTTTGTATTTGATGCCAAAGGCACTGATACTAAGGATTTATCCCAGCATTATCTTCAGATTAAAAAATATATCGAATCTCAAGAATTGAAATATGGTGTTTTAACCAATATGCGTGACCTTGATGTATATACCTCCAGTAAAGTGAGAGAAATTGGGGAATATAATTTTAGTTTTGTGAAACTCTATAAAGATTATAAACAAAATTTAGCGACCTGCATTGAGGAGGAGAATACTAAACGCTTTTTGAATTTCGTAAAGAGTTTTTCCTATACTCAGCTTACTAAAGAAAAGAAGATAGAAAGAATAGCAAAAGCAAAACCTTGGACCGGGTTAGAGGAATTTAATATCAAGCCTTTCACGGATCAACTACGACATATCGTGAACATCCTCCATCGTGATGTAAAAGAGCAGAAATTAGAACTAATAAGTATGGCTAAGGTGGGGAGAGTTTCAGATGAATCTATTGCTTATGAGCTAGAAGAAATTGCTGCCCATATATCAAGCAGAGAACCAAGAAAAGTAGACCCTGAAACCTTTGATAGAATTATGAAGGCTGATGAAGCGTCCCTTTACGGGAAAGCACGAGACGCGTTCTTCCACAGAGTTGCCTATTTTGCTATGACAAGGCTTCTCTTAGCTAGGGTATGGGAAGACATAGGTTTTGTGGACCAGTCCCTTTATGACGGTGGTTTTGCGAAGTGGTATGAAAATTTCAATCGTGAAATCGGAGAAGTTTTACGTTACGCATTTAATCTATCAGCAAAAAGATATCCATGGCTTTTCAATGTAAATAATAACTATTCATGGTATGAGCCTTCAGATGATACTTTAATTGATTCTCTTTATGAACTCTCTAACTTCTATCTCGGTAAACTTGATCAGGACGTGCTAGGAACGATTTATGAAGATTATATTGAAAAAGTTGATAAAAAGAATAAAGGACAGTATTACACACCTCGTGAGATTGTGAGTTTTATTTGGGATAGAGTTGGATTTAACAATCCAAAGGCGTTTTTCTGGCACACCGCTGGGAAAAGAAGACCCAATTTTATTTTTGACCCTGCTACAGGGTCGGGAGGATTTTTAGTTGAGGCGGCAAGAAGACTCAGGGAATATCAAAATTTTGACTGGGATGATCCACAAGATCTTAAGGATATACATGATGCGATTCTTTGGGGTATATTTGGGAGCGAGATTTCTACTTTCCCTTACTACCTTTCTCAGGTAAATTTACTTATTCAACTTACCCCAATAATTAAGAGATATATAGAATTAACAGGAACAAAACCCCGTGAACAACCAACACCTCTTGGTATTCTCTGTAAAGATTCGTTAGGACTTCATAATCCAGAACCAGAGCGCCTCCCGTTAGAATTTGAAGAAAAGAAAGAAAAAAATCGACAAGAAATTCTTCACTTTACCATAGCCGAGAAGAAAATATATGAAAAAATAAGAGAAGAATATGCTGGTAAGTTCTCCTATTGTTGCTCAAATCCTCCCTATGTGGGTGAGAAGGGGCACAAAGAACTTTTCCGAGGCACTCTTTCGTCTTATCTTTATTGGAATGAATATTATCAAGGTAAAATGGATTACCTTTATTGGTTCATTATTTTGGGTTTATCCAAACTGAGAAATTTTGGTAAGTTGGGATTTATAACATCTGCATACTGGCCTACTGCCGATGGGGCATCAAAGTTGAGAAAATATATTCTGGAGAATGCCAAAATAAAAGAAATAACATTCTTTGGGGAGGTGAAAATCTTTGAGCACGCTAGAGGACAACACAATATGATATTTGTTTTGACCAAGTGTTCTGGTGATGAGTACAAAGAAAAAAGGGAAAACAACCACATTAAAATTGTCCAAGTGAAATGTAGAAATCAGAACTTGCCAGGTGATAACATCAGAGAAAATTTAGATTTTCTAACTAAACACATTCAGAAACACATGGATAAACCAAGATACGACGATGAGTTTATAAAAGTCTTCTGGAGCGGAGTAAAACAGGGAGAACTCCCGAAAGATGGTGGGGTGTGGAACATTATTTCTCCTGTCAATATCGAATCAGTATTAAAGCATATGGTTAAAGTAGGAGTCCCTCTAATTAATCTTTGCAATATTAATTCAGGTGCGGATGTGACTATAAGTTGTTTGACGCCTGCTTATGCAAAGGTTCTATCTACTCAAACTATTCAGAAATTCGGGCTTCAAATTGGAGATGGCATTTTTGCCCTTAATGAATCGGAATTTCATAGACTAAATCCTAATGTATGCGAAAGAGAAGTCATCAAACCATTTATAAAGAATTCTGAGATTGCAAAATACATAATTGAAGAAGATGATAAGAAGTATCTAATATACTTAGACTGGGAATCAAATTTGGATGACTATCCTCAAATTAAGCAACATCTTGAAAAGTTTAGGCCAATCATGGAGGATCAAATTGCTCGATATGACGAAAAATACCCTTGGTGGGCTCTTCATAGGCCAAGGGAACAACAAATTTTTGAAAGTACAAAGATAGTTAACCCACAACATGCGCAAGAACCACTCTTTGCATATTCTGAAAAACCCCTATATGCAAGCAGAGATGTATACTATATAACCCCAGTTGAGCAAACTAAGGAAAGTTTGTTTTATCTATTGGGGATCTTAAACTCAAAATTAGTTAAAATTTGGCTCACTTTCAAGGGTAAGAAAAAAGGGGCAGCTTTTGAGTTGAAGACAACGCCTCTTTCTAAGATCCCAATTCATCGTATTAACTTCAATGACTCTAAAGAAGTAAAGATACACGATGAGATAGTAAATAAGGTGAAATCCATAAGGGAAAGGATGGCTGAATTAGCTAAATATTCCAAATACTTCTCTGGTCCAAGACTTACTCGATTGCCATCTGATATTCCTCTGCCAGAGATTAATAATGAAGCAATTATAAAAAGTATATCTCCTGAAAATCTTTATAGCGTACGCACTCATCCTGAACTAAAGATAGAAAGGTCGAAAGATTTTGACCAAGAGAAATTTTACTTAAGCAAAGTAGAGAAGCAACAATTGACTCTTACTGGTGAGGCCCATCTTAAGGTAAAAAGCAAGGATGGGATTTCAATATTCATCAAAGGCCCCTATGATTTATTAAAGCTACTTTTTGATATTCTGTCTGTTTGGATAGGTAAACCTTGGAACGAGATAAAAGAAAATATCTTGCTTCCAGATAAAATCCAAAGTTTCACTGCACAAAGAGGCCAGATATTAAATGATGTGCAAAATATAAGAACAAATATAATAGAACTACAAAAAGAAATCGACCAAATCGTTTACAAGCTCTATGGGTTAAATGAAGCAGAAGCAACAATGATGAATGGTCAAGATGGTGGAGGTAAATAAGGGTGAGTTTATGAAGAGACATAATATGTCGAGCCGAACTCTCCGCTCGCTAACGCTCGCTTTGGTGCTAACGCACTCGGACAACATGTTGTATGCAGTTTCACTCCCTTCGGTCGTTCCAGCCAAATTGCGCAATAAGAATGAATGGAGGTTATCCGAAAGCGATGAATTACAACGTTAACAGAGATAATTTTGATGCGTTGTGGCTTGAGCCCGACAACTCTGGTAAAGGCTATACTAAGTTTCAACACATACCTGTAAAGGAAAAAGGAGGGATCCGTGAATCTGTTAAGTCAGCTCTTATTGAAGCTATCCTCGATCACCATTTCCACCGCCAAAGAATCGAAGGGGCACTGAAAAGGCTGGGATTTGTAGAAGCAGCCAAGTATTTCAGTAGCCATTTGCCGAGAGATGATAAAACACGAAAAGGGAATTTTGGAGAAGTAGTTGCTTCCGAACATCTATGCCAGCGCTACGGTTATGATATGCCTGTTTTCAAGCTTAGATTTATGGATAATCCTAATATGCCAATGCGGGGAGAAGATGTAGTCGCTTTTGAGATAGCTGGAGATAACAAAATTACTGCTATTTGCATAGGAGAAGCAAAAACATTGGAGCGTTACAATCGGGACAAAGTAGAAAAAGCGTACAAGCGATTAGTCATTGCATATCATCCTTACCCTGTCACGCTTTCATTAATTTCCAACATCTTGTATGAAAGAGGTGATCATGATTTAGCTGAGCAGATAGACGTGATTCTTGAAACCCTAGGTTTACGGTTTTTTCCTCGGCATAATTGGTTATTTGTTATCACGGGTGATCAACCACGTGATCCTTTTGGCCCTATTGAAAAAATAGATGGCGTCATTGAAAATCTCAAGACAGTTAGTCTTCATTTACCGCAACTTTCTTTATTTATAAACGAGATTTTTGAGAATCCTGATATTCGGAGTTAAGAATGTCTATTAGAAATCCAGATGCTACATTAAAAAAATTGCAAAGGTTTTCAGAGCGATCCGAGGTTTTAAGTTTACACGCCCAAGCACACGCTAGGGCAATTCTTAAGGGATTAAATGCTACAGAAGCAGACTGGCCATCCTTCAAGAAGGATTTGGATATCCGATTGTATTACGCATCTCACTATCAGATTTGGAAAGCACTTCAGTTGTTGGAGGTTAATCAGCATAAGAAACAAGCTAAAGAAAGCTTGGCAAAAGGGGCAGAAGCTTTAGAATTTTTGTATCGAGATTCAGGCTCTGATCCAATTGTTCGGGATGAGGAGCTGTTTAAAGCCACTTTAGCGTACTATATTTCAGGCCATTACGCTCGCTCTTATGTATTGATGAAAGAGATGGCAGATACCTTAAAAAATTTGCCCAAACATCTAGATTTGATTGCTGCGATATTGAAAAAAGATTTAAAAAGTGCACGTCTAATTACCTTGGAAGCGTTCACTAAAGATGCCTTGACTGATCAGACCATTACAGATGAACTTGTAAAAGGGACTTTAGAGAATGATGAAGCCATTTCTCGCATCCTTTATTATTCAATCTGCAGAGCCATTTCCTTTTACTTAGAATATATTAAGACAGGCGAGCTTCAAATTTTAGAGCGCGCATTCCACATAATAGATGATTCTGTCGCTGTCGCCAAGGATAGTCAGTTCGTAGATTGGTGGTGGTGGTCATTCTGTCTTCGTTTCCTTTTTGAAGAGTATAGCAAGAACAGTTTATGGAGTCAGGTACAACCCTTTGCTTATAACGATGATACGGCGGAGAAGATCAAGCGGTATATTAGGTGTGGTCTGAGAGAGACGCCTCCTATTATTGAGTTATGGCCGTCTCAAGTTCATGCTGTTCCAATGATTAATGATGCAGACAGACAACATTTTTGTTTAAAGATGCCAACAAGTGCTGGGAAAACGCGAATTGCTGAATTAACTATCTTACGATTTTTCCTCGATACATTAACTAACCCTGACAGGAAGTGTGCCTATATTGCTCCGTTTAGATCATTAGCAGTTGAGATAGAAAAGACACTTCGAAAGGGCCTTGCCTCGCTTGAGCTTAAAGTTTCAGAAATATATGGAGGATTTGAATTAACTCCTGTAGAACGTACATTAATTCAGGAGACACAAATATTGGTTGCTACCCCTGAAAAATTTGATGCAATTTTACGGTATATCCCTGAAATAGAAGAAGATATTGGACTAGTCATTATTGACGAGGGGCACATTGTTGACCCAAATGAACGGGGTTTGCGGTTCGAGTTCTTCCTGCATAGATTACTTCAACGGTATAGGGACAAAGATTGCAGGTTTCTTTTTATTTCTGCAGTGCTTCCAAATGCAAAAGAATTCGCGGAATGGATAACTGGTTCTCCTGATCAATTAATTCAATCCGAGTGGCGACCTTCAAGATTAATGATTGGTAGGTTAACTTGGAATGGAAAACGGGCACGGATAGATTATACACATACAGGCCGCAGAACCTTCGGTCAAGATTGCTTTGTACCAAGATTTATTGAGGTGCATGAATGTAGGGGATTGCCCGGAGTTGGAAAGAGACGCCTTCCATTTCCAAAAAATGCACAAGAAGCATTTGCCTTGACAGCCTTATTATTTGCTCCAGAAGGGACCATCCTTGTTTTTGTTCCTCAACGACGTTACGTTGAGCCTTTTGGCAAAACTCTGCTGGAGGTACTTAAGATTCAAAAAGCGCTAGCACAAGCCAGTGGCAAAGATTTTGGGATACCTTGTCCTCCGGAAACAGAAGACGTTCGACAAAGATGTAAACAGATTATAGAGTCTGAGATGGGAACAGATTCACCCTTACTTTGCTTCCTAAACAATGGTTTTTTAGTCCATCATGGTGGCTTGCCACAACGGGTTCGAGTAGCGATTGAGGACTTGGTAAGGTCAAACGGAATCCGCCTTATTGTTGCCACAACCACCCTTGCTCAAGGAGTTAATTTACCTATCAAGACTGTTCTTGTAAGGGGACTCCATCACGGATATGGAACTCCTGTAAATCCGCTCGTTTTTTGGAACATTTGTGGTCGGGCAGGACGCGCCGGTAAAGAAAATGAAGGGCAAATTCTATTTTGTATTGATCAGACAGTTCCTGGTGGACAGAGAAGAAGATATGAACAAGCTATGAACAGCGTACTTGATAAATTAGAACAAACCACTGTTGTCAGTGCGACCCGTCTATTACTACAACTTATTGTTAAAAAGTGGCGTGATGCCCATCCCCAAGTTGATGTTGCTAAATTGTGTATTCATCTTGCCAATAATTCCTATGATTGGGTGTCTGAGGAGTCACGAAATGAAATCCGGAATTGGATAGATACGTTGGACGGGCATCTCTTGGCCTTGTCCGAGGAATTTGACGTTGACCCGGCAACGCCGGATCGCTTGCAGAAAATTCTCGAAGGATCATTACTATTCATCCAATTGCGAAATGACCCTACTGCTCAAATCAGCACAGACCTTGCTGTTGAGATCTTGCGTTCTCGTATACGTTATATTCGATCACGCTATCCCCAACTCACTATACGCAGGCGATTATATAAATTAGGAATGTCTCTGTCAGACTGCGAGACCATCGAAACCCATAATGAGGAATTATACGAACTATTCAATGAAGCATTGTCTTGGAATGATTGGCCTGATGAAAAACGATTTGATTTATTATCACGTATCTCACAATTTATTTTAGAGCTTAATGAAATCAAGCCCAAAGAGATTCCGGAACAATGGCCGAAGATTTTGTCTTTATGGCTAAAAGGCATCAATACCATTGAAATGGTTAAAGATGATGAAATAAAATCATTCATCAGTGATCCAACAAAGCTCTGTCTATTTCTGGAAGATATTTGTGGGTATCGCTTACCATGGGGAGTAAATAGCATTTTAAACTATCTCACAATTTTTGCTGAGGAAAGGGAAGAAACTCTTCCTTTTATTTGTTCATATTTTTCGGGTATGTTCAAATATGGTGTTAATAATGCAACAGCAATATGCATTCTTCCCTATTTAGATCGAACACGTGACCTTGCATTAATTGCAGCAAATATCTGCCCCCATAGTATCGAACATCCTGAAGAGATCGTCAGATGGTTTAAGAATCTGACTGAAAAAGATTTGACCAACAGTGGAATAGAAGATGCTATTGCTAAAAGAATAGTTAGTGTACGTGATTCTTTTCTTATTTTTGGGTTAGAAAAGAGAGGTCTAGGTAGAATCAAGACGATTAAAGTTATCTCAAAACATGTAGAAGCAATCAAAGAACTTAATGTAGGAGATAGAGTTTTAGTAGTTCCTCGTCTAGAATTATCTAAAAAACACTACCAGATATTTAGTTTAGATGGAAGAAACATTGGGGTTTTCCGAAGGTGTGAAAAACCAGTTCCACAATGGTGGGCTGAGTTACACCTTGTGGATTCTACTATCACAGACATTCAAGAGCAGGGGGACGAACGTTATTTGCTCTCAATAAGAGTTGAGGAACTTTGAAGTGTGTAAGCTTTAAGGAACAGTTCCTAACTTGCCAATTACTTTGTCTCTAAAAGTGATCGCAACTTCATATAACACCAGATATACAGCTTCACTTCGTTGCTCCCAAATGCCTAATGGCACTTCGTATATCTGGGAAAAGTCATCTGAAGTATGAAACAGTAGACCACGCCAATTTCCATTATCTTAATTCTGATAATCATTCAATTTTTAATTATTATGATAGGAGTTTCAGTAAAGAAATCTATTTCTTTTTGTGAGATAAGATTTTCTCCTTCAAATACTTCCAGTTTTTTCGGTTCAATGTAATTAGATTCATTTAAGATTAAGCTGAATTTCACTTTGCCAGCATTATCTGATTCGTACGTTTTTCCGTCAATTTTAACCAGGACTCCTTTGGCCGGATAATCATTTTCATCCTTAACTATCACATCATATTCTTTTGTTACTTGGGCGTCTTTCCACTGTAAATTTTCTCTAACCCCTTCGATCTTTAAGCTTCCTTTAATAGTAAAATCATTCTCCATTGAGTGGTGTGGTATATTTCCAAGTATTTCTCCTGCAGTGGTCCATAACCCGTTTTCAAAGATCATTGTTCCAAAGAAATTCCTTGGAATAAATTCACACATATGCGAATCAATTAAGGAAACAGTAGATTGGCCGCTTGTCTGCAGAAAAAGATAATCGGAATTACTTATAGTTACATTTGAGTCCATTATAGTAAACGGCCACTGACCCATTACAGTGACATCTGTTAGTTCAATATCTCGATACTTAAGGCTGGAAGGAATTCCTACCTTTAGATTTTCAAAACTAACATTCTCATTTGTAAGGTCAATAAATACTTTTCTAAGTTCAGAATTGGATATCCTTACATGAGCATCTGGGTTAAGGAAGAACAGCCAGCCCCTTTCATAAGGCCCGTGTTTAAGATCACCTGTGAAATCGTCTTTTAGAGTAGTTGTCCTTTTCAGAACAAGATTGTAATCGGCCTCTGGAATTATATCGTGAACATCCCATGATTCAAGATAAACTCCTGATTTAAGATCACTTATATTCAGGTGCGCACCTGCAGGAACCCACAGTCCAAGTGCTCCGATTGTAGAATCGATGAGTGTTATATCTCCCCCGGCTACCTGCAGAAGACCACCTATAGTATATACCATTTCTGAATTTTTCATGGTTAGCTTAGCTCCCCTGGACATATCAAAATAATGAATAGATGTGGGGGAATCTGTAATATTTACATTTCCATGGTTCATCACACATACAAGGCCGCTACGTGGGAAAATAAGGGAATTTTCTATCTCCAATGAAGCATTTTCACTCACGAATATATAAACATGTATAGTGGCCAAATCCCCTCTGTCCATTGCTAACTCGGAATTTCTTATTATAAGTTTAGCCTGGTCATATATGTAAATATTACCCTGTTGCAAGTATTTTTCATTTTCAATTATCAATGTTTCGGTTCCGCTTATTACCAAATCTCCGGAGTGCTTTGTCCACTCGGATTGACATTCCTTTTTAGAAGCGGTTTTGCAGCCAAGGTCAACAAGATTGAATTCATACTCATTGGTAAGCCCTTCGCCAGGGATATCGAACTGGATGGTTCCACAGCAAGGAAAATTAACATCGACTAGACCGGTGACCCAGGGTTCAGTTCCAATATAGAGGCCAGTTGGAGGCTTGTCCAAAGCCATGTTAGGACGAACAACTGGATTTCCCGCACCGCCTTCCATAGATACCTCTTTACCATCAATATACATTGTCCAGTTGCCCCAGGATGGAAATCTATTAAAAGTTATTTCAATAATTTTAGAATGCCAGGACACATCAGTTATCTTAATAGCGGGAGTAGTCTCTTTAGCTACGGTCTTCTCTTCTTCTTGTTCCTCTTCGGTAACTTCCCCATTCCCTTCAATTAGAACTTCTTCTGATTGAACGGTCTGATTTTTACAGGATATAAGAGAAATTATAAGTAAAATTAATATTAGTATTGGAAGATATCTGAATTTCACTTTTGCCCCTTTCTAACTTTGCTCACACATTCATCGATATATCTATCTATAAGATCATTTATTTTTTAAAATCTTTATATTTTTTTACCAATTCTAAGAATTCTTTAGGTGTCATGATGATTATTGATAGGTTTGCTTGCCTTATAGCTTCTGTTTGAAAGTGTTTTCGGTCCAGAGTAATAAGAAAAGCAGCTTTTCCTTCCAGGGCGCTCGCCAGCATATGCTGATCCTTTAAAGCAATAATGTCATCATATTGACTTAGGCTTTCTTTAGCTGGTGGTCCAATAATCTCTGGATTAAGTTTAGCTATTTCTTTATAGAAACGAAGGATAGCTTCAGAAGATAGCTTTTTTCGAATATTTCTCTGAGCCTCTAAAAGAATCCTTCGGGTTGTAACTGCAGAAAAAAGAAGTCCTCTACAAACTTCCAAAATTAAAGAAGAACCGCCACTGGCAGACCCTGCGGCGGCAACAAAAATAGAGGCATCCAAAAAAACTTTCTTCTTTCCAGCCATATTATAGTTTCCCCTCGGAAAGAAGTCTTTTTACAGTTCTTGCCGTGTCTTTGTCTATTTTATCATCCTGTAGAAACTGGGAAATTTCCTTATCTGTATATTCCCTCAACTCTTCCTCGTTAAATTCTCGGGCCACAGCAGGTGTAATCTCTATTTTATTTCCCTTTAGAGAAAGATTTAGAATAGTATTGGATCCTATTCCGAGTTTCTTACGAAACTCTATCGGAATAGTGATCTGTCCTCTGGATAATGGCTTAAC
>Ga0307378_10011447_pt1 | contig 11416 bp, 8 predicted proteins | sample UN1MG_FD_202238 | JGI IMG/M metagenome (GOLD analysis project Ga0307378, IMG submission 202238) | Soil microbial communities from Risofladan, Vaasa, Finland - UN-1 | ecosystem: Environmental > Terrestrial > Soil > Coastal area > Acid sulfate soil | place: Finland: Risofladan, Vaasa | collected...
TTCCTGGGTCAGATCGACGAAGTCCGTATTTACAACGGAACGTTGACACAAGAGGAGATTGCATGGTTGTCCGGCCGGACCAGGCCGTTTGACAAGCCGCTTTAATATACGTACAGACACTTTGGCCTGTGCCAAGTTAGTGGATTCGCAGCATTAAGAGCGACTCCGACCGTAGCGGTACAGCGTTGGTACCGGGCTGCATAGTCAGCCGGTGATTTTGCATCATTTCGGGGCCTTTGCCGATTGATTCGGCATAGGCCCCGTTCGTTTGTGTGCCCGGCAGGGCACACCTACTTGGAGTTGAGGCGAAAATTTAGATTTTATTAGGGACGTATATTAATTTTTTGCAACTTCCTCTGACGTTATCGAAGGTGTTGGCGGATAATAAAAAAGAGGCAAGTGGTGCGAAACATCTCAGCCTGGGAATATAATCCCCAAATTTCTTTTCTGTCCATTTAAAATAATTGTATTGCGGCGGAATAATCTGTTATAATTCCACGAATAGAAAATCCGCAGCAATTTCGAATTTTCGAAGCATTCAAAATAATTTTACGTTTAAGATTAGCTTTGCTATAATGCCCGAAATGGATTTTGGGCATTTATCTGAGTATAGTCATATTGAAAGTATCGGATTAAATTTTTATTCATTTTTTAAATTTTAGGAGGCTAAGCTATGCAAGGTATTTACTCCCGCCGTAATTTCCTAAAGACCGCAGCGGCCGGCGGCGCTGCTCTGGCAATTCCCGCCGCAAGCTATTCTCGCATCATAGGTGCCAATGACCGCATTTCAATAGGTCTGATCGGCTGTGGTGGACGGGGGGTCGGCACCCACATGCCCGGCGTACATAAGCACCAGGACAGCCAGAACTTCGAGATTACCGCCGTATGCGACCCCTGGCGGCTTCGTCGCGAAGAGGCAGCCGCCCTTGCCAAAGAATGGTATGGACGTGAAGCCCGAAAGTTCTCGTCGTACCGCGACCTGGTTGCTCTCAAGGATGTTGACGCCGTTATGATTGCCTCGTGCGACCACCAGCATACAACTCACCTCAAGGCGGTTGCAGAGGCCGGCAAAGACACATACTGCGAGAAGCCGCTGGCAATGAGGCTCGACAGGCTCCGTGACGCCTGCGACGCCGTCAAAGAGGCCAAAATAGTCGCCCAGATAGGCACGCAATTGCGAAGTTTTCCCAGCTTCACCGGATGCCGCGAGCTTTATAAGTCAGGTATCCTCGGCAAGGTCGGACGAATTGAACAATGTCGCAATAGTGCAGAGCCCTACTGGTACAGGTACGTCAAGGACGTTCAGGCCAGGGACGTTGACTGGGATGAGTTTCTGATGGATCGCCCGAAGCGTCCGTTCAATCCGGTGCAGTACTCGGGTTGGTATGGCTACCGGGACTTCTCCGACGGGCCCGTGCCGGGACTGGGCAGTCACTTTATTGACCTGGTGCACTACATTACAGGCGCGAAGTTCCCGACGAGCTGCGTCTGTCTGGGCGGGACTTTTACCTGGAAAGACAAGAACAACTTTACCTGTCCCGACCACGTCCAGGCGTTGTGGATTTACCCCGAGGGCTTTATGGTCAGCTACTCGACGAACTTCGGCAACGGCAGCGGCAACAGTTTCAAGATATTCGGCGACGCCGGTGTCCTCGATATGGTCAACTGGAATGAGCCGATTTTGAGTGCCGATGGTGCAATCAGTACGAAAAAGGGCCCGATACGCGGCAAGATTCCCGTAAAGGATATAGAGCGGCCGGACCATTTCCTCGACTGGCTGCAGTGCCTGCGGACGCGCAAGACACCCAACGCCTCTATCGACGCCGGTTACCAGCATGCGGTGGCGGTTATTATGGCGATGAAGTCGTACGACACGGGCCTGAGAATGATTTACGACGCCGAGAAACGTGAGATTAGTCGTGGTTGAGACTGAGCCGGCCTTTTAATTTAGATTAATTTTTCGCAACGAGTAAGGAGAAAAATGCAGATGAACTCTTTTAACAGATTGTCCCGCAGAGATTTCCTGGGCCAGAGCCTGAGGCTCGGGGCGGCAGGCCTTGCTGTTTCATATACAACTGGGGCGTCCGCCTCGGCAGCATCGTCACAGGCACACAACAAGTGGCAGATCGGCTGCTATACGCGGCCCTGGGCGAAGTATGATTATCGCGTGGCACTCGATGCCATCGCTGAGGCTGGATTCAAGTATGCCGGGCTGATGAGCACGAATACCAAGACGCGACTTATAATCTCGGTAGACACCACGCTCGAAGAAGCCGTGCAGGTTGGCGAGGAGGTTAAAAAACGTGGGATGAAAATCCCTTCACTTTGGGGCGGGTCAATCCCGGTGGACAAGTCACTTAAGGCAGGTATCGAGGGCCTTCGCAGACTTATCGATAACTGTGTCGCCTGCGGTGCGGGCAATCTGCTCATGGGCGGCATAGGCAAAGAAAAGCTCTATGATGCGTACTACAAGGCCATTGACGAGTGCTGCGATTATGCCGCCGAAAAAGGTATCGGCATGAGCCTTAAGCCCCATGGGGGCCTCAATGCTACCGGGGCACAGTGCCGCAAGACCATTGAGAAAATCAACCACAAGAGCTTCCGAATCTGGTACGATCCGGGCAACATCTTCTACTACTCGGAGGGCAAGCTTGACCCGGTCGACGATGCCGCCTCTGTCGATGGACTTGTCGTCGGCATGTGTGTCAAGGATTACAAGCCCCCCAAGGATGTATCGGTGACACCGGGGACCGGTAAAGTAAATTTCGGTGCTGTTCTGGCACGCCTTGAGCAGGGTGGCTTCAACGGCGGTCCTCTAATCGTGGAATGTTTGGATCCGGGAGACCTGAAGCAGACACTCGCGGAGGCCAGGAAGGCCCGGGAGTTCCTGGAAGAGCTGACCGGCCAGAAGACATCTTCAAAAAGCGGGGCCTCAGTCCGCGGCGCTCAACTGACTGCGGGCCTGGGAGTCACCGACATAACCCCTCCGGTCAATTATCGCATGAGCGGATACTTCAGCGAGAGACTGAGCACAGGGACATCAAATCCGCTTCGTGCCAAGGCGATGGTCCTTCGCCAGAATAACGAATCTGCGGCCATGGTGTTTTGCGATATCATCGGTCTGCCGTTGGCAGTTTCATCGCGAGCTCGCAAGCTTGCCGCCGAGAATACCGGTATACCGGCGGCGAACATCCTCTTGGCCGCCACACACTCCCACACCGGACCGCTTTATTTTGGTGCACTGAGAAAGCACTTCCATGACCTGGCGATTGCTGAGCATGGCAGCGACCCATGCGAGAAGGTCGATTATCAGTTCGAGCTTGTCGTGGAAATTGTAAAGGCCATCATGGTTGCCGACGCGGCTTCAAAGCCCGTCCGTATCCAGGCCGGCGTAGCAGAACAACGAGGTTTGTCGTTCAATAGACGGTTCCACATGAAGGACGGGACGGTCCGGTTTAATCCCGGCTCGCTTAATCCTGATATTGTTCGGCCTGCGGGCCCAGTCGATCCTGAAGTAGGTACTGTATTGTTCCGCGAGACCGGCGGCGGTCATAGTGCCACTGCGGCACTCGTAAACTTTGCCATGCATCTCGACACCGTTGGCGGAAAAAAATACGCAGCCGACTATCCTTTCTACCTGGAAAAGTCACTCCGTGAAAAGTATGGTGACCAACTCGTTCTGCTGTTCGGTACGGGTACCTGCGGCGATATTAACCACATCGACGTTTCGAAAAAGGAACGCCTCAAGACAGAATTCATAGGCAGGACGCTGGCTGAAACCGTTATTGCAAAAATGGAATCTCTGCAATCCGTTGGCGAGCCGTCACTGGCTGTGCGAAGTGCGGTTGTCGAGGTGCCGCTTCAGCGCTACGGGCCGAAGGACGTTGCCTGGGCCCGTGAGAACATCAAGAAGGTCGGAACAGGGAAATTGTCGTTTATCAAACAGGTCGAGGCGTACAAGATACTGGCCGTCGAGATGCGTGGCAGCTCGGTAATACCGCTCGAAGTTCAGGTGTTTCGGCTGAATAATGAGGTAGCCGTGGTTGGTCTGCCGGGCGAGGTTTTTGTTGACCTGGGTCTTGCTATAAAACGAGCCAGCCCGTTTGCGACTACGCTTGTTATAGAATTGTGCCAGGACGCACCGGCCTACATCCCCACGAAGAAGGCATTTGCCGAAGGCAGCTACGAAACGGTAAATTCCCGGATCGCTCCCGGGGGTGGTGAAGTAATGGCCGAGGCGGCAATCCGGCTCCTGAAGTCACTCGGTTAGATGTGAACCGGCAGTAGCAGGGAAAGACCGAATGAGATTTACAAAATTGCATGGATTGGGCAATGACTATGTTTATGTCAATTGCTTCGAGGAAAAGATCGAGAATCCCGCGGAATTGGCAAAAGTTGTCAGCGACCGGCATCGAGGTATTGGAGCCGACGGATTGATTCTCATAGCTCCCTCAGAAACAGCGGATGTGCGGATGCGAATTTTCAACGCCGACGGCTCAGAAGCTGAAATGTGCGGAAATGGAATCCGGTGTGTGGCGAAATACGCTTATGAGCACAAATTAGCCGTGGCCGGCGGGGCTTTTTCCGTGCCTGGCCAGCAGTCCTTTCCTGCTTCGTTGGATATAGAGACAGGCAACGGGATTTTGAGAGTTGGCCTTGCTATCGACAGTGATGACAAGGTACAGCAGGTATGTGTGAATATGGGCCGGCCGATTCTTAAACCGGAAGATATACCTGTGAATTTGGCCGGCGAAAAAGTTGTTGAACAGCCAATCGATATTCTCGGGCAGAAGTTGCTGATGACCTGCGTTTCGATGGGCAATCCGCATGCAGTGTTTTTCTGTGATGATGTGGGGTTAGTTGAGCTTGAGAAACTCGGCCCGGCTATCGAAAACCACGGCCTGTTCCCGAACAGAATCAATGTCCACTTTGTTCAGATCGATACGCCGACGGAATTTACAATGCGAACCTGGGAAAGAGGCAGCGGCATTACGATGGCTTGCGGCAGCGGTGCCTGTGCCGCTTTTGTGGCAGGGGTGCTTACAGGCAGAGAAGAACGATTATGCACAGCACATTTACCCGGCGGTGATCTTGGTCTGAACTGGTGCGAAAAAGATAATTGTCTCTATATGACCGGGCCGGCTGAAGAAGTTTTCGAGGGTATCTGGCCCCAAAAGTAACTCTCATATGCAAAGCCTGGGTGGGCGGCAGAATTGCAGAGCAATACCGCATCTGTTGGAAGATAACTCTGTGCCCACGGGAGAACCGTAGGTGTCATCTATTCTCAGGACTTTTGCGAACCCCGCGACCTTACCGCCAAATTCAAGAAGGCTTGATGTCGGTGGTATGGACAATTCTATTTGTAATAAGTTGCCTTGCTTAAATGTGTTGGCTGTGGTCTTAAAATACAAACCGCCGGGACTGACATTTACTGTGTAGCCGTTATAGTATTTGTCAGTTGTGGAACCAACTTTCCGGCATGAAATATCATACTTTGCCCCCAGTCGCTTATACTTACGTTTTTCAGACCGATCCATCATTCGCATCCTTGCATCACACTGTCTTGTCCATTTTTTCCTTACGAAGTTAAGTAATGTTGATTAGAGCAAAATTCATTCCAAGACGTACAACAGACAAATGCCCCATTTTAACTTTTACAAGTGCTTACTTGATATAACGTTAAATTGAAATATCAGGTCAGTATCGATAGAATGAATAGAGAGGCGGCTTTTGGCGTTTATTAATAGCAACATCAGTGGCGGGCTTTATTCGCAGTTGCCTGAATATAAGGACAGGGTGGATTTGTTTAGCTGCTTATTTAATAAAAAGTTACGTTTCCTACTAAATATGCAACTCTTTTAGTCCGAAAAAAGGAACAGGTGCGTTGTTTTTTTGCAACGCCTATGCTTGACAATAGAAAAGTTAGGTCTTATTATTATAGTTATGCCGGAACATCCAAAACAACAATCTGAAGGGTCGGGTAAAAATAGCGATTCGCTCAATGAACAAGCTAAGAATGACCACTTGAGATTTGAGTTACTTGGCAAATCAATCATCCAGTCATTGCCGATGGGAATTGTCGCTTTCGATTCGGATTTGAGAATTATCGAGGCCAACCCTCAGGCGTCAAATCTAATCGAACTGGGTGATGACATCGACAAATCCCTGGCGAAAGGTACGGATGACAAGATATGGATGGGCTGGACGCAACAATTAAAGGCAGTGATTTCAGGAGGAAAAACAGGCTACTTTGAGGAAGTAAGCTATACATCTGACGGTAAAACAAAACTGTTGCAAATTGTTTGCACAGCCCTGAAGGATATTACAACAGCAAAAAATATCGGCGGTATCGTCTTAATCGAAGATGTCACCGAGAAGGTCAATATACAAAGAAGATTGGCTAATGCTGAAAGATTGGCTACAGTTGGCAAGCATGCCTCTAAGGTCGCACACGAGTTGAATAATCCTATGGATGGGATACTGCGATATATTAATCTTGCGATAAGAATTGTTGAGCAGGAAAACCTCGAAAAACCTAAAGAGTACCTGATTCAATGCCGACAGGGACTTATGAGAATGGTTCAAATCGTCAGCGAGTTACTTGAATTCTCTCGCAGCACTTACACCCCGTTTGAATATGTCAAAATAGAAAAGATTATCGAAGATGCCTTGAAAACAATGGAATCAAAAGCAGAGAGTTCTAATATTCGGATATTACGAAATTACACACTCGGCATGCCGCAGATCAGGAGCGGCAATCTGTTTCAGGTATTCTGTAATCTTACGAAGAACGCCATGGATGCAATGCCGGATGGTGGGCAACTGAGAATCTCAACACATCAGGCGGCGGAAAATACCATCGTAGTGGAATTCTGCGACACTGGAACAGGTTTGCCGACGGAAAGCGCAGAGGCTATATTTGAGCCATTTTTTACCACAAAAGATAAAGGCAGAGGGACAGGATTAGGATTAGCGATTTGCAGAGACATAATTGAAAGCCATCACGGCCGAATAACTGCCGAGAATGCTCCCGAGGGTGGTAGTATTTTCACTATCTACCTGCCAGTAAGAGGGTAAATCGTAAAAGGATTCATAAAAATCGGTTGGGAAGTTCTATGAGAGAGAAGAATATTCTTGTTATCGACGATGATAAAATCATATTAGACTCACTGTGCGAGTTTTTGTCGCTCGAAGGGTTTCGGACCAGCGGTGCTGAAACACTAAAGGGTGCCTTGGCCAAATTGGAACAAGAGGGCTATTGTCTGGTTTTAACAGATGTCAACCTTCCGGACGGAGACGGCCTCGAATTATTAGGGATTATCAAGAAAAACTATCCTCAAACAGTAGTCATCGTGATAACCGGATATGGCACCATCGAAAGTGCGGTTAAGTCAATTAAGCAAGGCGCCTATGATTACCTTACAAAGCCGATCATCGACGATGAATTGCGACTGGCGGTCGAAAGAGCACTTAAACAACAATCTCTTTTAAGTGAAAACGAGAGTCTTCGATTGCAGCTTAAGCAGAAACACCGCCTGGAGAACATAATCAGCCATAACTATAAGATGGCGAAGATTTTTGACCTTGTCGAGGCCGTCGCCGAAAGCAGGACCACAATACTAATGGCCGGGCCTTCGGGCACAGGCAAAAGTATGTTGGCAAGAGCCATACATCATCGTTCGAGCCGGTACAACAAGCCATTTATCGAAGTAAGCTGCGGAGCGCTTCCGGAGACGCTGCTCGAAAGCGAGCTTTTCGGGCATGTTAAAGGGGCTTTCACTGGTGCCGTGAGCAATAAGGAAGGTAAATTTTTAGCGGCGGATACCGGGACCATTTTTCTTGACGAAATATCCAATGCATCGCCTGCTCTTCAGACTAAACTTTTACGTGTATTGGAAGACAGGCAGTTTGAACCGGTCGGCAGTAACAAAACCAAAATCGTTGATGCACGCATTATACTTGCTTCAAATCGAAATCTCGAGGAGGAGGTACGTCACGGAAGATTCAGGGAAGATTTGTATTATCGTATAAATGTAGTAACGATAGACCTGCCGCCCTTGTACGAGAGAGTGGGAGATGTTCGGCTGCTGACCGACCATTTTTTAAGAATGTACTCCACACAGCACAACAGAAATAAGCTCGGTATTACCGATGAGGCGATGGGGTATTTGGAGCGTTATTTCTGGCCCGGTAACATTCGTGAACTGGAAAATGTAATTGAGCGGGCGACTTTGCTCAGTAAAAGCAAATTCATCGGCCCGGAGGATTTGCCGGACTCGATCAAGCAGGAACGACACCGGCAGGCAAAAAAATACGAGTCAATGAGTCTCAAGGAAGCCTTGTCCGGGCCGGAGAAAGATATAATCCGGCAGGCGCTTGAAACGAATAACTGGAACAGACAGGCAACCTCCAAGGCACTTCAAATCAACCGTACGACTTTATTCAAAAAGATGAAGCACTACGGACTGTATGCAGAGGCCGAGCGATTGGGTTTAACCTGACAATTGATTTTTGGAAAGGTTAAAAGCCGCGACAAATTGCATTAACTCATTCCGTTGCCTTCAGATAAAATCGAAAATTGAAGACGGAGCTTTGTTCGGCCGATAATATACCCCTGCTTTTTTGCGGAGGGAGGGGAGAAGGAAGAGAAAAGCAGGGGCAAAAAATGAAAAAGCTACACTAATTATAGCACTTTTCCTGCTCAGGTCAACAAAAAACTCCATAAATATCAGAAGAAAGGAATTTTTTCCGTGACAAATCTCTTCCAAATCCGGAAACTCAGCCACGATGTGACACCGGCTCCGGTCTGGCTCGGCAAACCAATAAACTGTCCGGCCTTATTCTGTAATTTAGGCCTTGAAGAATACTCTGTGGCGGTATAAAAACCACAGAAGTAACCACTTTGCCGCCAAAACGCCAAACGGCAAAATCAGCGGCTTAAACAGCTCTGCATGCCCAGCGACCCCCATAAGGAAAAACTCGGCAATCTGATCAAAATTGACAAATCCGTCCAGGCAGTATATCGTAATCGGATTCATCCCGATAACTATGAAGAAAAACGCCCACTTCTTGAATCCTTTTACGTCAATAATCCAGTAAAACAGTGCCAGCAGCAGCAGGCTCAGGCCGCCTGCGACCAGTGTGTAGGAACTGGTCCAGATAATTTTGATGATGGGAAAAACCAGCCCCCAGAGCAGCCCTATCAGCAGGATGACTATACCGGCAACGGCCAGGCCGGCCGCCTTGCGATTACCAGACCGGCCGGACAGCAGCCAATGGCCTGCGAGCGAGCCCAAAAGAACGGAGCAAATTGCGGGAAAAGTCGAAATAATCCCCTCGTTATCACCATGCACGTAATAGAGCACGCCCGGAATTAGCTGCTGGTCAATATATGAGGACAGGCATCCTTCCATGGTGAGATTGCCGGCTCCGTAGTTCGGTACCGGAATCAGCATCGTCGCAATCCAGTACAAAATCAGGACAGCAGCTACAATAATCGCCTGAGTTCGCCATTTCGTAAGCAAAACAATTACAGCCGCGAAGAAATAGCACAGTCCGATTCGCTGGAGCACACCCGGCCATCGCATCTGGGCCCAATCGAGCTGCAGGAGCCCGTTCAGTATCAGGCCCAGTAAAATAATTACGGCCGAGCGTTTGAGGATATGAAGCAGCAGTATCGGACGACTCTGCCCTCGCTCGATTCTCCGGCTGAGAGAAAAGGGTAACACTACCCCCATAATGAAAAGAAATAATGGAAATATCAAATCCTCGAAATGAAATCCCTCCCACACAACATGGTGCATCTGATGCTGAATTGTATCTGTTACCGGGTGGCTATATACCTCTGCTATTTTCGCGAATAAACTTCCGCCCCCGATAATCCAGAACATATCGAAGCCTCGCAGCGCATCGACTGAGGCCAGACGGCGCCCGATCAGGTCCTGCTGTTCATTAGCCAATGTCCATTCCTTTCAAAGCCTTGAACACTTTTAGATTTTGATGAACGACTTCTTGCGATACATCCACCACAATATCAGCCAGACGATTGCAAAGACGGTCGAGGCATGAATCAGAGCGTACCAATTACCGCTGTATTTCTCCAGTCCCTCTACAAACTTACCACCAATAGTGTTGAAACTGATAATGTGAGTGGCCATATAGACCGCAATTGCGTTCATTCCAATCACCACAAAGCCGAAGGCCCATTTTTTGAAGCCCAGCACATCTATCACCAGGTAGAACAACGCCATCAGCAGATAGCACAATCCGCCGGAAAAAAGGACAAAGGAGCTTGTCCACAGGTGCTTGATGATAGGAAAGAACAGATTCCATATCAGGCCTGCTACGATGCAGCCGCCCCCTGCCGCCAACAGCCAAAGGACTTTTCTTATACCGACTGTTTCCGCACGCAGCAAGTACCCTGCCAGGACTCCGAGCATGACTGTGCAGGCAAATGTCATACTGCTTAGAATCCATGCATAAGGCGGGTCGGTTCCATCGATGAAGCCGCCCAGAATGATTCTGTCCAGATAAATGGCCAGGTTCCCATCCGGCGTCAGAACTCCTGCGCCGTGGCCGGGCACCGGGACCAGCGCCATCAGGGCCCAGAACAGCAGCAGCAGAATTGCTGTCGTGCCTATTTGCCATTTAAGACGCAGATTGAGCATGATGATTGACGCAATGAGGTACCCTGCCGCGATTGCCTGGAGGGTATTGGAGTAGAGGTGCAGCTTTGACAGGTCGTATTGGAGAAAATGCCCCTGTGCAATCATGCCGAGAATAAAGAGAATCACCGTTCGCTTTATAATATGCAGATAAAGCCGTGTCTTGCTGTGGCCGGCGGCGATGCGCTTGTTTAACGAAAAAGGCATCACCACGCCGACTATGAACAGAAACAACGGCATAATCAAATCCTCGAAACGGAAACCCTCCCATTTGACGTGTTTAAGTTGCGTCTGAATCCACGCTGTCGAAGGACGATTGAACACCTCGTTCAGGCTGGCGAAGATTCTCTCGCCCCCGATGATCCAGAACATATCGAAGCCGCGAAGTGCATCGATTGACATTATACGCCTCTGAGGCTGGGGTTGCTGTTTACCTTCCGTTGATCTTGTTTGCGTTTCGTCCATAATCAGTTCCCGTTAATCCTTGTTCAAGCACATTCAGGTTGTTTACACCAATTTTTGAGTATTCTATCAACGCCCACCCTGTGGCGCAAGAAAAATAGCTGACGTATACCGAAGAATATCTGTTATATCCGGCTGATGCACACCTGCCCGGGCCAAATCCCGGCCACTTCGGCAAAATCTGCCCTGAATTGGCTTTGTTTGGCTTTGTTTTTTTGGACTCTAAAAGCGGGCTTCGTTTTCATAATCCTTTATTATAATGGAGTTTACATTCATTTGGGCATTAAGCA
>Ga0307378_10011448_pt1 | contig 11416 bp, 2 predicted proteins | sample UN1MG_FD_202238 | JGI IMG/M metagenome (GOLD analysis project Ga0307378, IMG submission 202238) | Soil microbial communities from Risofladan, Vaasa, Finland - UN-1 | ecosystem: Environmental > Terrestrial > Soil > Coastal area > Acid sulfate soil | place: Finland: Risofladan, Vaasa | collected...
TGACCCTCTTAAGAAGAGCTTTACAGATTCTAAATCAGGAGCTAGAGAAGCTTGGTTATTAACTACTCCTCAAGAAGACCAACCTATTGAGGAAGGAGAGAAAGAACAACGTACTGTAGCAGCAGCTCCTCTTAAAGCTGAACATGCTGCTCCAGTTGCTATGGGTGACTACGCTCCTTGGTGGAGACAAGATGTTGTAAAGACAACTGGTGCTGCTGGTGATTTCTTTAGAATAGAGGAGTATGCCCCTTATACTGCTATACCAGGAACTCATGAACCTGACGTTGCACTTCTTAGTCCTGAAAGAGCATTAGCTGCTAATACAGAACAAGCTAATTTAATGTCTCAATATTTATCGTCATTCTCTGGCCCACAAAGATCAGGACAGATGTCTGAGATGGCAGGTAAAGCAGCGGCTAATGCTGCTAATATTATTTCTGATACTCAAAACAGAAATGTAGCTATTTATAATGCACACGAAGGAGAACTTTCTAATATTAGAAATAGCGCATCTAGGGAAAAAGCAGGATTGAAAACTCAAGATTGGGATAAACATACTATCATGAATCAGCAGTTTGATAACTCTAGAAACATGGCCCGTCAAAACCTAAGACAATCTTACATAGATGCTGTTACTAATAAGAACTATACAGCCAATCTTAATATGATGAATCCTCAATATGCTGTAGATCCTAGTATTGGCGGTAAGATGTTCTTCCATGATCCTAGAGCGTTAGAAGCAGACATGAGTAAAGAAGAAGATAACTTTAGTAAATGGCAAAAAGCTTATGATAAGTATCCTTCATTGAGAGAGAAGCCTGAATTGATAGCTAAATTACTAGGATTAGATATTGAAGAAAGTAAATCTCCTGGGAGAAAGACTCCAATTTCATATCCTGGAATGGGGTAATAAACTTTATAAGTGTATAAACTTACCAGATTTTTTATTATATTTATACCATAAATTATGGCTACATATCTTCAAGGAGTTTCAGATTATATTCCTCAAATACAACCGTTTCAACCAGATTATAACTTTCTGGGTAATATGCTTCAACAGAAGCAGACACAGTATGACTCTAACTATAAGCAGCTTAGTAAAACTTATGGGGCATTATTAAATTCTCCAATGCTTAGAGATGAGAATATTTCTCAACGAGAAGAGTTCTTTAAAACTATAGACCAGGATCTTAAGAGGATTTCTGGTATGGATTTATCTTTACAACAAAATGTGGATCAGGCCAATCGTGTATTCAGTTCTTTCTATGAGAATAAGGATATGGTTAATGATATGGTATGGACTAAGAACTATCAGAATCAATTAGAAACAGCTGAAAATTATAGAAACTGTTTAGATCAGGAGAAATGTGGAGGAAAGTATTGGGAGCCTGGTATAAATGCATTGCATTATAAAGCTGAGGAGTTTAAATTTGCTACTAAAGAAGATGCTAGAAATTTTGGACAAGTTAGATATACCCCAGGGGTTAACATAGTAGAAAAAGCTATGAAGTATACTAAAGAGCTTTTAGGAAAAGACTTCGGAGTAGAGAGTGTTAATTGGAGTAAGGATGGTAAATATATAATCACTACAAAAAACGGTCAGAATCTTACCCTACCTCTAGAACAATTACTATCTACACAATTCGGATCAGATCAGAACATTCAAGATATGTTCCAGACTAAGGCCTATGTAGAACGTAAAGCTTATACTAAAGAAAGAGCTAAAATATTAGGTAGCGAAGTAGCTGCTGAGAATGAATATCTATCTACAATGCAGGGGGTAATTAGAGAAGCTAGAGCTAATCAACAAAAAGCTCTTGAGGATTCTAATAAATCGCGTAACTTTAAGAAAGCTGTAGAAAGAAAAATTGAAAAAGAAGGCAGTACTGGAAACGATGAGTTATCTGCAGCTTTAACAGCAGCTGGAATATCTAATGCAGTTGCTGAAAAGAATTCAGAACAAGTAGGTAAAGTAGGAGATATCTTAGATTCACTATCTGATCAATCATTAGATTTAAAAACAAGGTTACAAAGACTAGATGCTATTAAGGCTAATGCTTTAATGAGTAATGAGTTTAAAAATACTGCGATTACTGTATCTGCATTAACCGGTTCTACTTCTGTAAAAGAAGATCCTTATGCTAAGAGTTATTATGATTTCTCTTTAGATATGGCTAAGATGAAAACTCAACATGGTTATAATATGGAAGCTGCAGAAGCCAAAGATATAAGAGACTTATATAAGTGGCAGGCTAAGAAAGAATATGAATTAAGAGGTTCAGCTATATCTGATGAGAATGATCCTAAACAAGTAGAGGTGGTTACAGGAGCTGTTACATCTAATGAAGATGTCTTAGGTGAGACTCAAGCTTTTATAGATACTGAAAATCTTACTAAGAAAGAGGCATCTGAGAAGTTTGTAAGTACTTATACTAATTATTTAAAAGCTCTTGCTGACCCTTCTAATAAAAATATTAGTAATGAAGAAAAGGAAGTTGCTAGAAATACGCTATCGACTATCTATGGTAAAGCCTATAATAAAAATCAGAATAACTTTACCCTTCCTGATGGTTCTACTACCGATGATTATACTGCATTCTTTATAGGAGATAATATCACTGATGTTTATAATAGAGCTTCTGAACAAGCAGGTACTAATAAAGCATTACATTCTGATTTTATAAATAAAGAAGGTGTTAAATATCAACAAAGCATTGCTACTGCTGATGAATTAATCAAGGTTAGTAGTAAAGCGTTTGCTGAAAATAATATTTCTGTAATGAAGCATGGTATTTCTACTAGAGCGGTTGATGCAGAAGATTTAGTAAAGTGGACTAATCTATTTTCTCCAACAGGTAAAATTAAAAACATTGCAGAATATACCAGAGACTATGCTGCAAAAGGATTAGGAACAGCTGATGATGCTCAAGATTCATATGAAGATATGAATGAAGTATATGTTAATCTTTATAATAGTGGTAACCCTGGAGCTAAAAGTCCAGATGGTAAATCAGTACCTGTAGTTAAACCTTTATTTGGAACACCTGCTTTATCTATGATGGGTGGTGGTAAAGTTGCTCAAGGATTACAATATGATTGGAACACAAGCAGCCCAGCTTCTACAGGAATGAGAGGGCTTGTTACTTCTATTGACGATGCACTAAATAGCTCAGGAGCATTTATCTTAAATGGTAATGCGGATAACATAGAAGTAGCTATGGCAAATAATAATGATGCAGGAGGTATTCAAGCAAGGAGAGCGTTAGAAGTCCTAAAGCAAGATATCTTATCTGGTAAATATAGAAAGACAGGTAAACCTAGCGAGCGCGTATTAAATGGTTCAGTAGTATATCAAGATGTAGCATTAGGTAGTAAAGATTACGTAGGGGTTACGGTTAATCTTTCTGAAGAGTTTCTTAAAGAACATAAGGGTAAAAAGAATAGTCCTACTTTTGCAGATGCTGTTGGTGAAACTGTTACAATGTATATTCCAAAAAGCGATGCTAAGAATGATTTTACAGAGAGTGTAAGATGGAAACCTAATGATATTATCTTAAAGCATCAACCTATAGTTAGAGAAATCAAGGGTGGTGGAAAGTTTACAATAGGTCAGGAAACTGATAAAGGATTTTTGACTACTGTAGAATTAGATACATGGTATTTAGATGAAGCTACTAAAAAACCTCAAAGAAGTACTAAGGTTATAAGTAGAGCTTATCCTTCAGATACCGGTGGTGATAATCTAGTAAAAGGAATATCAGCATGGGTTAACTCTATGGCTCAAGCTAATAGTGATTGGCTAGAAGGAAAACAACCTAAGATCTTTAATGTGAATGAGCTTCCTAGTGTAAAAGAGATGACTCAAAATAATAAGACACCTCAAAATGTGGTAGACATATTTCAACAAAAGCTATACTCTAATCAATTATAACATGAATGGAGAACCAGTATCTATTCCCGACATTAACCTATCATTACCAGAGATAGAAGCATCAGTAGACCCGGCGGCCTCTATGAATAAGGAGGCTATGTATACACCTCCTCCTCCTCCTATACCCCCAATTCCTAGCGGGGTTCCTATTAATGCTAATATTAATACTCAGTTACAAGGAGATTTTAATACTGGTCCTAATCCTGGAGCTAAATCTAATAGTCCTAATGGTACTGCTGATTATGCAGATGCTATCAGTGATTATATGGATCAGACTTCTGATACTTGGGCTAAAGATAAATCCAAGTATGGTAAAACTTATAGTTATGGTTCAGGACATAAAGCAGCTAACTTCGAAAGATATTACCAGCACCCTAAGTTTAAAGAGCTAGGGTTTTCTCCATATAGGGATAATGAGACCTTGTATAATGAAAGAAGTTCTTGGTGGGATGATTATAATCGTATGCGTACTCAGTGGGCTAGTTTAGCTTGGGAAGGTTTCAAATCTCCATTTGTAAATGAAAGAGGATCGGCTGAAGAGATGGAAAAAGGCATGGCTGTAGGAACTTCTACCAGAGAAGGATTAGCTGCGTGGTCTATTAATTTCAGTTTAAATACCGCATATACTATGGGTATGATGGCTGAGATGGGTATAGAGAATTTAGGATTATTAGCTATCGAAGGTGTCACTGGTGGTTTTGCTACTCCTGTTGTAGGAGCTAGAGTCCTTATGAATTATGGAAGACTTAGTAAAATAGTTACAGGAACTGCAGATATGGTCAGATCATTAAAATCTGTAGAAGCTGCTAAAGGTTTCTTTAATACCGCTAAGTTAGGTGAGATCGGAAAAGGTGCTTTAAATATTATTAATCCATTAGAACATAGTCTTAAGTTTGGTAAAGATGCTGTAGGTGCTGTTAAAGCAGGAAAGACATTAAAAGGTTTTGCTACAACGGTTAGAGGTTTTGGTGCTTTCTATAGAGATGTTAGAGCTATAAACGTAGCGCATGCTGAAGCTAGACTAGAAGGTGAGATGGGTGGAAATGAGTATGAGCAAAAACTTATAGATGATTACTATGCTACCTATGGAGAAATGCCAAACGTTGAAGAAGCTCAGAAGATTCATGATAAGGCATTATCAGTAAAGACCAGTGCAACATTAGCTAATGATGCTACAATATACCTTACTAACAAATTAGTATTCGATGACCTACTTACAGGATTTAATCCAGCTAAAGCGGCCAAGAAGTCAATAGAGAAGGAAGGTAAAATTCAATTAGAGAAAGCAGCAGCTAAAGGATGGATGCCTGGTAAGGAGGCTTACAAAGGTGTTGCTAAATCTAAAGGTAAGTTAGCTCGTGAATTTATGTTAAAGTCTCCATACTTACCATGGACTAAACAATATTTTGTTGGTAATATAGGAGAGGCACTTCAAGAGAATGCCCAGGATGTAATATCTGAAAGTGTTCAAGATTATTATGATAGAGTAAATTCTCATCCATCTAAAGCTGGATTCTGGTTATCTATGAATGCCTTAGGTAAAGCTACAGGTAATCAGTTTTCTCATCAAGGATTAGAAACATTTTTATCTGGATTCTTAATGGGTTCTATAGCAGGAGGTGCTCAACAAGCAGTCTTCCAATATGCCCCTACAAAAATTGCAGAAAAAACCAACATTCTTAAAGAAGAAGCCGAAGTAAAAACTAGAGCTGAACTTGAAGCTAAAGAGCAGGGTTTTACTAGTGAGCAAACTAAGACACATGTTAATACTGCATTAGAGAAAGCTAAGAAGATCCGTAAAGAAAAAAGCGCTACTGATACTGAATCTCAGAATACTATAAATCAGGTTAATGATTTATTAAATCAAGGTCTTGCTTATGGTGAAGATAATGCAGATCATGCTGCTAGTTCTAGTCTTTATTCTGAAGCTATGAAAGATGCCCAAGAAAGAGGAGATGAAAAAGCATATAAAGATTTAAAAAACGCACAACAGTCTGATCATTTCTACCAGTTAGCAAGAAAGAATAAATCAGCATTAGCTACAGATTTTATTGAAGATGTATTATCTATGGAAGATGATGATCTAGCTAATGCTTATAATGTAAAAGACTCTGAGGTAGGTAATGTAAGAAAGAAGTTATCTGAGTTTAAAGATAATATAGAAAAATATAAAGCTAGGTTTGATAAAGCTCAAGAAGAATATCCAAATCCAGCAGACCCTTTTGCTTACGACCCTATTAAAAATCCAGAAGCATATAAAGATGAATTAGCTAGATACAGAGCTCATGAATTATTCATGAAGAATATGCTTTATGCTACAGATATGTATGATGTTATAGCTGAGAGAATGTCTGGTATTTCTCAATCTCTTACTGATTCTAAAGTAATATCTCCTAGTATAGGGGGTAAAGCTGTCTCAGAAACTTTAGCTAGAAACATTAGTATTTTAGTTGATCAAAACCAGATGGCGGTTGAGATGGAATCTTTAAGAATGGAGATTAAGAATGAAGGTGAATCATCAAAAGGTAAGAAAGCTAAGAAGACTTTAGATTTATTAGAAGCCTATGAACTATCTCGTAACTACCTAATGGAAGAGTTAAACGATGAGTTTAAGACTAGTAGAAGTCCTGAAATAAAGAAAGCTAAGTCTGACATGGTTAGGATTGCAAAAGGAGTTAAGGTTAAAGATAAGGCTTCCGGAAAACAATACACTGTAATATCTACTAGTGGTAAGAAAGCCATTATCCAAGATGCTTCAGGTAAGACTCGTAAAGCTAATCGTAAGGATCTTATAGCTATGAAAGAGTCTAAAGTTGCAGAAGAAGAATTAGATTCTATAGAAGATGCTCTTCAAATGATGAAGAATTCTTTTGAGAATTATGTGAGACATGCAGCTAAGATTAATGATGGGCATATATTCGACGCTAATCTAAACAAAGCCTTCAATGAGATTAAAGATTTCTACTATCTATCAAGAGATCACAGTAAAATTGTTAGTTCGATTAACGCATTCAATAACCCAGAATATGCTGACCGATTTGTAGAGATTGCTACTGAAATAGAGAAGAAGCAACAACAAGAAAAGGCCGCGAACCTTGCTAAGGCTGTAGCTGAATATAAGGTTCGTATTGATAATAATAAAATTCTTAATGAGATATTTGATCTAGGTCTTATGGTTAATGACATTGCGTCTTTTAATGAAGGAGGGGATCCATTATTTATCGATGTTACAAGCGGTAGACCTATTAGTAATACTAGTGAAAAGTATAAACAGGCAATTGAGATAATAGAAAAATACAAAGGTAAGAAGACTCCTCCTGTAACTAAGACACAACAAACATCAGAGCCGGCTACTACTCCGACTCCTACGTCTAGAATTAGCAGTGCATCTACAACTAAAGAATTAAGAGACTCAGGAGCATTAGACTCTCTAGTGAATGCTTATATTGAATTTGCAAAGAAACAAGCTAAGATTGATGGTAGGGATGTTACAGAAGAAGAAACTAATCCAGATTTGATTGTAGCTACAGAGGCTTTTAGAACCTTTCTTGAGCAGAATACTACTGCATTTAAGATATTCAATTCTTTTAATAAGAATGTGGTTCCAAGTAAGAAGGCCGACTCTGTGAAAAAAGAAGTTAAGAAAGATCCTTATGCTGTAGGTGAAAAGTTTAATCTAGAGATGGATACTATAGAGTATCCTAACTTTAGTGAGAATGTCGAGGTTATTGGTAATGAAGGGGTTGATGATAATGGTGAGTATCACTATGTAGATTTACAGAGGGAGAATGGTGAATATCTTACTATTGATTTATTATCAGAAGATGCTTCTACTTATAAAGTATTACCTGTAAAGAAAAAAGATGATGTTAAGACTGAACCTACTATAGATCCTAGAAAAGATATAGTTATGAATAAGCTTTCTGATAAAACAGGAAAACTTCACATATCTACAGTGTCTAATGAGGGGTATTCTGAAGACTATGAATTCGAAATAGAGAATGGTAAAGTAATTAAGGGTGTATTTAGAACAACCTTCGAGACAGAGAATAGAGGGGTAGAAACTAAAAATAGACCGGTTACCGATCCTCAAAAAGAGATGGAGGATATATTAAGTAGAGAAAGTGTTTATAATAAATATACTACATTTAGAGAGCGTATTAAAGGTAGGCTTAGTGATAATCAAATCTTAATTTCAGAGCTCGCTTCAGATTCTTCAGATGTAAAAACTAATACTGATATTGAAGATCATATTTCTAAATTAGATAATATAAATAACCTAGAAGATTTAGAAGCCTGGTTTATAGATAGTAAACCATTAAGAAAAGCCAATGTTGATATTACTAGATTATTTACTGACAAAAGAGATGCTAAAAAACAAGAATTAATTACTACATTTACACCTCAAGATTTAACAGTAGGGAATGTAGTATTACTTAATAATGATGAGAGTTGGATTGTAGATAAGATTTCAGATAAAGGCGTGACAATCAAATCAATAGATGGTAAAACAAAGAAGATGATACCACAAAGTAATATTAAATCTGAGATTAAGATGATCTATAAAAAAGGTATGGATAAAGTAGATGATATTATAGTTGAGAATTTAACTCCAGAAGATAAGAGTAATTCTAATCTTAATGTACAAACAGCTAATGATGAGGATGCTAAAAGAAGAGCATTAGAGAATGGCGCTAAAGCTGAATCAATGACTAAGGCTGAAAGAAGAGCTCTTGCTAAGAAAAATAAAGGATGTAAATAATAATAAGATTAACCATTATGATTTGTTCATTAACTCAAGATCAACAAGATGCTTTATTTATTCTAGTAGCGGGGGATCTATATGATAATATAAAAACTAACACTCCATTTAATCTTGAAGCTTATACTAAAGAGATTTATGATTTCTATCTAGAAGATAATGGGGATCCTGATGCCGCATTAGATTATGTGCGCCTTATTCCTGGTATTATTAATACGGTAAAAGGCCTTAGTAGTGAGAAAGCTAAAGCTCTTCGTAAACTAGGTTTAGACTCTAATCAATTAGACGATCTCATTGAAGAGTTCGAGAATGAAGAAACAGGATTACAATCAGTTAGAAATAGAGTAGCTCCAATAGATAATCCTATTGAGATATTAAACGCTAGTCAAGAATTAGCTGAGAAAATACAAGCTCAACCTGAAGAAAAACCTCAAGTTATTGACAACGAGAAAGAGATTAAAGCAGTAGAGAAGTTCGAACAAAATGCAGGATTTGGTAAATTAGTTACTACAGGTTCTGAGATAATGGGTGGATCATTCAGTGCTCAGAAAAAAAAAGAAGGTAGTAAATGGTATAAGAAGATAAATCTTTTAGAGGCTCCTTATTTTTCTATTCAAAGAGCAATTCTTAAATCTGTATTCGCGTTTCAAAATAAAGGTAAATCAGACAGTAGTCAGATTGAATATCCTGGTGTAGGAGGTTTATTCCTAAAAACAGTTAGTAATAAATTTCTTCTTAAGCATCATCCTGATCAAATCAAGAAAGATCAAGATAGAACTTCTGATAAATTTCTAGAAGGTGTATCTGGTATTATTGTTGATAAAACAGGAAAGCCTGTTCAGTTTGATGATCAAGGTAATGTAGTAGGAAAAGGTATTATTGCCTACTATCCTCTACATCTTCCAAAAGAAGGTAAAGAGTTTACAGCATTAAGAAATATTCATCAGCATCTTTCTCAAAACCCAGAAGAGAATAGTATTACTAATGTTATTACAGGAGGATCATTTGGTATAGCTACTAAGAATGAACCTTGGGAAAGACCTACTCCTTTAAAGAGTATAGCTTTTGCAAAGTTTAATGATTTCAAACCCGCATTAACCGGAGAAGAAGATATAGTTACACCTAGTGGTAAAATTATAAAGAAAGGTTCTGTTGTATACTTTAATGTTCTAGAGAATAATACACCTATAGAAATAACACTACCTGCAATACCAGAAGGACTTGTTGATACGATTTCTTCTTTATTTGTTGATGATCTTATTATAGATGGTAAACCTATTACTTTTGCTCAAAGAAAAGAATTAATTGAGCAGTATATAAATACAGACCCTAATACCAAGACATATGCTGGTGTTACATTTACAAAAGTTCCTGATGTATCTACAGGTCCATATTTTATTACAGTAGGTAATAAGACTATTAATATAGGACCTACTACTAATAGAGCCGATATTAAACAAAAGATTGTTGATGTATTAAATCAAAGCGGTCTTACTAAGTTTACAACAAGGAAACCTTTATCTGATATTACAAAAGGTGGTTATAGTATAGTTACTGATATAAATAAAGTTACTCCTGATGTTGTATTTCATGATGTAAGCGGTCAGTATAAACCTAAAGAAAAAGGTACATTATATATCGCAAGAAAGAGAACCTTACATGTTAAGGGCAGCTTAATTAATAGTGATATAAAAGTTCCTACTATTACAGACGGTGTAGTAACTCTAGGTACAGAAAAGTATAACCAATTTCTATTAGATAACTTTGAAACCAATAGTGAAGTTACAGGCGAGGGTAAGTTACCTCAGCTTAATTCTAATTTTACATTTGCACCTGCTCAAGGTGAGATTAATAAAGTAATGACTCCAGTAGCTAAAGCTACTACATCTGCTCAAAAAGAATACAGAGGTCTTCAAGTTATTAATACCACAGATATTAAAAATAAGCAAGGTGGTGTGGGAGCTGCTCAATACGACGCTAAGACTAAGTCTATTAAAGTAAATAGACCTCTTCTTCAAGACAAGTTTAAAGAAAAAGCTTGGACTAATATGAGAACTCTGATTGAAGATATAGATGGTAAGAAGATTCAATCTTCTGCTAAAGCTTTACCTACAGATCATTTTAAGACATATGAAGAGTTTGAGAAATTTGTAATAGAGCATGAATATCAACATAGTATTTATTCAAGACAAGATTTTAATAAAGAGTTCCCAGGAAAAAATACTGAGGGTGATTATGAAACCGAGATAAATAATAAAGCATTAGCTTCTATAGGATTACCATTACCTTCATCTACTATTACACAACAAGGTCCTGCTGATACATTTAAGAAAGGAGAGGTTAAGGCCTCTAGTATCTTAGATATGTTTAAGAATAGAGATGATTTAAAACATAAGCTTGCTAATCAGAAGTTTGCAAATGCAAAAGTTCTTCAAGAGCATTTAGACGCTGCCGAAAAGTGGTATGGTTCTCATCCATTATCTACTCATTTCCCATATGAAATTATGATGGGTATTATAAATACTCAACAATTAGGACCGGTAGCTACCTGGACTAATAGTGGGGTAATATTACATCATTACTATAATGCTAAAGGTGAGCTTAGAACAGATATTAGTGGTGACTTTACTGATCTTTATCATGAGGCTTGGCATGCATTTACCCAGACGTTTCTTACACAAGAACAACGTGTAGCATTATATAATGAAGCTAGAAAGCTTAAA
>Ga0307378_10011449_pt1 | contig 11416 bp, 11 predicted proteins | sample UN1MG_FD_202238 | JGI IMG/M metagenome (GOLD analysis project Ga0307378, IMG submission 202238) | Soil microbial communities from Risofladan, Vaasa, Finland - UN-1 | ecosystem: Environmental > Terrestrial > Soil > Coastal area > Acid sulfate soil | place: Finland: Risofladan, Vaasa | collected...
CCACTATCGCCATGATAGCGGCTTTCTCCACAGTACTCATGCGCCGGCACCGTTGTGGTCCTCCAGCAGAGGAATAGCCGTTTTTTTGAGATGGTATACATCCAGCGAAAGATCAGCCACCAGGTGCTTGAGCTCGGCGTTCTCCCGGCGCGTGGCATCCCTGACGGTATCCCGTGTGAGCCGCTCCTTCCCAGCCTCCATGAAGTCCTTGGTCCAGGCGTAGTAGGCTCCCGGCTTGATGCCTTCCCGGCGACAGAGTTCATTGACTGCCACTTCCCGACGAAACCCCTCCAGCACGATACGGATCTTCTCCTCCGGGGTGTATTTGCGCCTGGCTGTCACTCTAACCTGCTGCATGAAGCCTTTGGTTTGCTGGCTTCTGGCCTCGGCGGCATCAGCTTTACCTTCGATTTTCTGGGACACATTAGCTCCTTTCTTTATTGAGGTCAGTCTACTACCTCACACGGAGCTTACACCACCCCCACAACTGTACGGTTTTCGTAACCCCTTTTGTGTCCCATTATCGCTGACGGTCTACATTTCAACCATCAAACACCCAATCTGCGGAATTCATATGTTCGTGTTGTGGTTGTTGTTGCGGGCTATTGGGCTTGCAGAAGTCTTTACCCGAACCACTCAATCATTGGACCAGCAACTACTTCGCTGAAGTCGACCCTGATATCTGCAGTGGCTGCGAGACCTGTATCGATGTTTGCCAGGTAACAGCCATGAAGTTCAATGAAGATGACAGGGTATCCTTTGTTGACCTTAACCGGTGCATTGGGTGCGGCAACTGCGTACCGGCCTGCCCGGATGGGGCTATTACCCTCCTCAACAGGGAATCAGAGGTTATTCCTCCTAAGGACCACGAAGATCTACAGGAAGTCATCATAGGAGATAAGTAGAGAAGGTGACTATTGGAGCAACTGTCTGCAATCAGTGAACAATCTCCTGCAGACTACTTTGACCTGGACGCTCTGAATACCCTGCTCGAGTACAACAGAGAGGACGTGATGAACCTGCAGGTCTTGAAGGACAGGTTGCTCACCCTGCAACACTCGCAACAGCAAGCACCGGTCAGACTAAAGACCCGGTCGTCACGCCCCTTTTCCTTGACTGTCATTCCACTCTCGGAAATAGTGAACTCTGGACTCTGACTGGGTGACACTAACTCCAGAGGTGGACTATTCGATGGGGGTAGATCAGTGGCGGATAGAGGGATGCTCAGCCGGAAGACGATAGTGGACCTGGAAGAACGGGGAATGGAGTATATCCTGGGAACCCGGATGCGCAAGCAGAAAGAGGTAAGCGAAATGGTCCTGGGACGTGCCGGTCGATACCGGCTTGCTGGGGGGAGGAAAGTGGCCCCGTTCGTAACTTGGGGTGCGGCGGCTCCCTTTCCCGTAATACCCCACAGCTTGCTGTGGGGTTCTTCACTCGTAGAGCAGAAGAGAAAGGGAGGTTTCGAATGGAAAGGCTGAGAACAGAGTGCGGGGGTTACACTATTCACAATGCCGGGCTTCCTATCTTTGCCCGGAATTTTTCACGTGACTCTCTCATTTCCGGTCTTATAGCCGGCGACGGGGACTTGCTCCGGAATCAGCTTTGCTACTCTGCGTTTAGGCAGGCGGTGGCTAAGGATCCATACAGTGGGGCAGAACCAGGCAAGATTCACCACGAAACCACCATCGAAATCCGGGGTCTATCTACTGAGTTTAATAGGAAAGATACCCTGTTTTATTACACTATTCAAACACTATGGTTAAGTTCTTGATTTCACAAGTACATTAGCCCGTATCTTTGCGAAATTTCAGCTATGCACATTCCAGTGAAGGAGATAATCACTGCATATATGATTACATCGAACATAAATCAGTTTGACAGTTATAAGCCAGCCTTTTATCATTAACTTACTACGCAATGTTTATACGATATTTAACCCAGTCTAAACGGTCAGTCCTGACATTCGAATGTATATACATGTACTGGTAAGAAGCGACCTGCATAAATAATCCAGCATGACGTTTATTCCCCATCCCTATTCAATAGTGAAAGGAACAAGCGGTGAGTAAAGAAGTTGACATTTCTGCTTGGGACGGACTTAATGGCCACGATGATGCAAGTCAAATAGATGATACGATAAGGCTGCTGGAACTTGTAGAAAAAGACTATCAAGGGACCAGGAAGCAACTTGAAAATCTGGGTCGTACTCTGGCTGAAAGAGAAACCCTGGTCAGCCAGAGAATTCAAAGTGCCAGAATAGCTTCAGGGAATAATTCCTGCCTGTGTTTAATGTCTTATCAATCCAGAACCATGGGCAATCAATTAGGAACAGCAATTCTCGGCATGATCGAGCAAGACCGCACACTACCCAGATTAATGCGACTAGAGATACATTGCCTGGATGGATTTCAGGTTAGTGCCGATGGAGTCAGAGTGGAGCGCTGGGAAAGTATCAAAGCTAAATCCCTTTTCCAGTATATAATGACCAAGCCACGGAAGTCTGTGTCCAAGGAAGTGCTTATGGAGGCTTTGTGGCCTGACTGCGATCCTAAAGTATCCAGCAACAATTTGAAGGCGGCGATGCACGGTCTACGGCAAACATTCAGCAATCTCTTTAATATGGAGCAGAGCTTTCCGTACGTTGTTTTTACTCAGGGAGCTTATCAGATAAATCCCGAGATACTATTGTGGCTCGATGTGAAACAGTTCGAGTTGTATTGGGAAAAAGGCCGGCGCTTACAGATCGAAGGGAAACAGAATGAAGCAATGCAAGAGTTCAAACTGGCTGAGGAACTATATAAGGATGATTATCTTGCGGATGACCCGTATGAAGAATGGACATTACTACGCCGGGAGGCATTGCAGGATATTTACCTGAATATTTTAGGCAGACTAGCCGATAACTATTTAAACAGCATCGATTATGATAATTGTATAATCTACTGTTTAAAGATTCTAGATAAAGATCCCTGCAGAGAGGACGCATATCAGCGGATAATGCGCTGTTACAGTCGATCCGGATTACGCAATCGAGCTCTTAAATGGCATGAAATCTGCCAAAAAGCAATTAAGGCAGACCTCGATACAGAACCCGACCACGAAACAACTCGATTATACCAGCAGTTATTAAACAACGAATCCATATAGACATTGTTCCCGGTGTCTATAGCGATTACACTTTTCCTCATTCACAAATGCTCAATTCTCTCCATTTTACCTACCCCATTTCTATCGGATTTTCCGTAAAAACCAGAAATTAACCCAAAATTAACCGCGCATTCACCGCCGTCATCTATCATTATGGCGGTCGTTCCGAGATATATTTCTCAGAGAATAATTGCTGTGGTACTATTTCCATTTCCCGTGGAAGGAGAAATGGGCGTTAGTGTTATGAGTAATTTTATACTACCTGTAAAACCACTTAACCAGGATAATAAGTAAAATGAACCGCAGCGAAACGATGAAGACTGAAATAAACCACACCTTTAAGAATGGATTGGAGCATGTTTTCGCGGAACTTCAGAGGATTGAATTAAAGATACTTTCAGGAGTGAAAAGAACCGGTATAGGAAAGAATCGGACCGGTAAAGACACCTTTCCCGGACCTTATACCATAGAAACAGAAAGCAATAGTGTCGCAGAATCACTAATATCCGATGCATTCGACCATTCAGACAACGATCCCGAAATGCGTAATATTTCCCGGTCACTCGTTAAACTGGAGTCCGATGTCTCTCAGAAGAAACGAGATAGTCAACGTGCCGGCGTCTACCTTCCTTTGTGCGAACTGCAACGATTGTTCAATTTATCTGCTTTTGACATTGATGTTATCCTGATGTGCCTTTTACCAGAATTAGACCCTCGCTTTGAAAAATACTATGCGTATCTACATGACGATATCACAAGGAAAATGCCCACGGTAAACATGATTGTCAGGTTACTATGTGTAAGTCTTGAGGATACAATCGAGGCAAAAAAATCATTTGACCCAGATGCACCGCTGATAACGAACAATCTTGTCCATATATATAAAAGCACTGTTCAGAATTCCACTGCATCGGCGGCGAAATTCGTTCAGATTGACGAGCGTATTGTCGATTATCTTACCGAACGAAACAGAATTGACTATCATTTACAGTCATTCACACATATATATCAACCAACGGCCAAGTTACAGGACCTGGTTATACCCCAGTACCTTAGGGAACGGTTGTTAAAATTTATCAGCCGCAATCAAGAAACAGCACCTGCTTACTACTTCCATGGAACAAATGGTATGGGAAAACGAACAACTGCTGAAGCGATCTGCTGCGAATCAGGAATGCCTTTACTTCATATAGATGTAAAACGCATGCTGGCTGCCGATATACCGGTAGACCAAGCTATTCCCCTTATCTTCAGGGAAGGGCGATTACAGAATGCTGCCATTTACCTGAATAGGAGCGACCTTCTTTTTAACAACGGTAATACAGATGTACACAATACAGGCTGCGATACACTCCTGTCCGAGTTGGCTAACTACCCTCATCTGAGCTTTCTGAGCAGCGAAAACAACATGGAGCTGATGCACCACCCCCGCAATAAATTACTGGTCGATATAGAATTTACTTTGCCCAATCACAGTGCACGGAAACAGCTCTGGCAGAGACAGTGTCGGGATACTTTAGCAATAGCGGATGATGTTGATTTCGATGACCTTGCGAATAAATTCCGCCTTACCGCAGGCCAAATTGCCGAAGCTCTGTCTTCGGCTCGCAGCGTGGCCATGTGGAGAGATCCCGAGAATGGACTTATTACCAGTAACGATTTGTACCTGGTATGCCGCCGGCAATCACGGCAAAGACTGAATACACTGACCAACCAGGCAGTTACACAGTATAACTGGGATGATATTATCCTGCCCAAAGACCAGAAGGAACAGCTTATAGAAATCTGCAACCAGGTTAAATACCGACATCTCGTGTACAACGACTGGGGTTTCGGGAAGAAACTTGTTCGGGGGGAAGGATTGAACGTACTTTTTGCCGGTCCTTCAGGTACCGGTAAAACCATGGCTGCTGAGATTATGGGAAACGAACTGGGTATAGACGTGTATAAAATCGACCTGTCAAATATTGTAAGCAAGTATATCGGCGAGACAGAGAAGAACCTCGACCGTATCTTCCGCGAGGGAACAACGGCGAATGCCATTATCTTCTTCGACGAGGCTGATTCACTGTTCGGGAAACGTTCTGAGGTACGTGACTCCCACGACCGATATGCAAATATTGAGATATCATATCTGCTCCAAAAAATGGAGGACTATGATGGAGTGATTATACTGGCGACAAACCTCCGTAAGAATATGGACGAGGCTTTTACCCGCCGAATGCACTTCGCCGTGGAATTCCCAATGCCGGAAGAGCCTGACCGTTACCGTATATGGGCGAGTATGTTCCCGGAGAAGGCGCCCCTTGGACAGGATTTAGACCTTTCTTTTTTAGCCCGTCAATTCTCTATAACTGGCGGCAATATAAGGAATATTGTCGTAGCCTCTGCCTTTCTTGCGGCACAGGACGGCGGTTTAATCACTATGGAGAATGTTATCCGGGCAACGAAACGAGAATATCAGAAAATGGGCAAACTATGTACGGAAAACGATTTTACAAAATACTTCGATCTGGTGAAGAGGTAAAGCTATTTAATGTTACTTCTCATTAAGAAAATAGAAACAGAGAGATTAAATGATAAGCGATCTTGATGAGACAATAAAACAACTATTGACAAAAAAAGGTGCAATTGATGCGGCTGAGATAGATATTAATTTCGAGACACCGGACCGGGAGTGGGCTGCATCTATTTCTAAACCGACGATTAATATATATCTCTATGACATCAGGGAGAATCACAAGCTGCGTGGCACCGAATGGGCAATTACGAAAGATGAGAATGGAAATGCTACAAAGAAAAAAAACGCCAGTCGGATAGATATTTCTTACCTAATAACCGTATGGACTAATGATATTATGGATGAGCATCGGCTGCTATGGCACGTGCTATTTACTCTGTTTCGCTATCATGAGCTACCGGAAGAGTTGCTATCCGAAGAGTTGTTACGTACGAAATATCCCATCAAGACTAACACCGCGCAACCGGACGGGCTCTTCAATAATCCCGCTGATTTCTGGTCGGCCCTGGACAATGAGATTAAACCATCCATCTACTATGTTGTTACCTTACCTCTCGATACCGATATGGCATTTACGGCTCCTATGGTCAAGACGAAGGTACTCAAAATTACACCACCAGATACGGATGGCGAGAGTCTTATACAAATCACCGGCAGGGTACATAAAGTCGGAAAACCACTGCAGGGGATAACCGACGCCAGGGTAATTGCCAAAGAAGCCAAAATGACTGCGGTAACCGATAGTGAGGGATACTATTTCTTTTCAAAGCTTGACGCCGGAAAATATACTTTCCAGGTCCTGATGCCAGGCAAAGACGCTGTTGAGACTGTCATAAACGTACCTGGCAATAACTACAACCTGGAAGTATAAAATGCATGATATTGACCTTAAAGGAGGTGGTGCATGGAGTAACCAAGGGTATTAACGGGTAGAGTTGTTCTTGAGGTGCCGTAAGGGACAACCAGCAACCCGGTACGGCACAAGTATTCAAAGAAAGGAGACAATAACTATGTCACCAGAATATCTTTCACCTGGTGTATATGTCGAAGAGGTGGACAAAGGTACCAAACCTATTGAGGGTGCCGGGACCGCCTGTGCGGCCTTTGTTGGATTCGCCGAACAAGGACCGGTCAATCAACCTACCTTTGTTCCAAATTTCACGGAGTTCGTTAACACGTTCGGCGGTTTTACAAAAGGGGGCTATCTGGCCCCGGCGGTCTACGGCTACTTCCAGAATGGAGGGGGGCGCTGCTATGTCACCCGGCTTCCGGGAGGCGAAGGAGAAGCAGATGAGCCGAAGGCAATCGCCGCCCTGCCCAGCGCAGCAAAACCATCTATTGAAAGCCTAACAATTACCGCCCTGGAGGCCGGCCCCACAGGAACTGGAATTTCCATCGAGGTAGCCAAACCCGGTGGTGAGGGAGTACCCGAGGACCAGTTCAACTTAATCGTCCGTCGAGGTGATACCGAAGAGACATTCGAGAACCTCAGCTTCAGCAAAGGGAAGGCAGCACGTAATGTTGTGGATATCGTTAATAAGGAGTCCAAGTTAATCCGGGTAGCCATTAAGGAATCTGATCTCAGTATGGCAGAACGAGTACCGAGCCCCGGGAAGTACTCACTTGCAGTCGGCGAAAGTACATCAACTGCTCTGGTACCGGTTTCCAGCGACGTTATCATCGGCGATGCTGCTGAACGCAGCGGACTCTCGGGCTTTGAAGTAGCCGATGATGTCACCATGCTCTGCATTCCCGACCTGATGGCGCTATATCAAGCGGATGCCATTTCAATGGACGGAGTAAAAGCAGTCCAACTGGCAATGATCGCCCACTGTGAACAAATGAAAGACCGGTTTGCCATCCTGGATTGTCCCCCGGGACTGAACCCCCAGAAGATGAAGGCATGGCGTGCGGACGAAGCGGGCTATGACACAAAGTACGGTGCCGTCTACTATCCCTGGATAAGGATAGCCAATCCCTGGGGTAACGGTGACAGCGTTTTAGTACCACCGAGCGGATACATGGCCGGTGTTTATGCTCGTAGTGACACCGAGCGTGGTGTTCACAAGGCACCAGCCAATGAAGTGATACGGGGTGTCATGGGTCTGGAGATGCAAATCACCAAGAGCGAACAGGATATCCTCAATCCTATCGGTGTCAACTGCATTCGCGCCTTCTCCGGTCGCGGTATTCGGGTCTGGGGAGCGAGGACACTTTCCAGTGATGCGTCATGGCGATACATCAATGTAAGACGACTGTTTAACTTCGTTGAGAAGTCTATCGAGATGGGCACGCAATGGATAGTCTTCGAGCCTAACGATGCAGACCTGTGGGCACGTATCCGACGAGATATTACGGCTTTCCTGACAAATGTATGGCGGACCGGAGCCCTGTTCGGCGCGACTCCCTCGGAGGCGTTCTATGTCAAGTGCGATGCAGAGAACAACCCGCCTGACGTGCGTGATCTGGGACAGGTAATCATAGAAATCGGTATGGCACCGGTAAAGCCAGCCGAGTTCGTTATCTTCCGTATAAGCCAGTGGGCTGCCGGCTCAGATACATCTGAATAATTAATAACATACCATAATAAGGAGGGAAATAATAATGGCTATTGCTAATGAAGAGGCCGTCCGAGAGGATCCATTAGTCAGTTTTCACTTTATGATTGACGTTCAAGGCGAAATTACCGGCTACTTTGCCGAGGTCAACGGCCTCGGGTCAGAAAGTGAAATCATCGAACAGAAAGTAGTAAATGAAAAAGGCATAGAAATAGTTAAGAAAATCCCCGGCCGGCTGAAGTGGGGTGATATCACCCTGAAACGCGGCATTACATCCAATCTTGATATGTGGACCTGGCGCCAAAAAGTCGAGCAAGGAAAAGTCAACGAAGCGCGTAAGAACGGGTCCATCGTCATGTTCGACCAGGAACTTGCCGAGAAAGCACGCTGGAACTTCATAAACGGATGGCCGACCAAAATATCCGGGCCGACACCTAAAGCCGACGGCAACGAAATAGGTGTCGAAGAACTGACAATCGCCCATGAACTCATAACACGTGTAACCTAGGAGGTTTAAGAAATGACGCTACAAACTGAATTCGCGTTTACCCTGCCGAGGGGATATATCGACGGTGACGGCAATCTGCACAAGCAGGGCACGATGCGACTGGCGACGGCCATGGACGAGATTGGTCCTCTCCGTGACCTCCGTGTGAAAGCGAACCAAGCATACCTGGCAGTTCCACTACTAGCACGTGTAACAACCAAGTTGGGTAGCCTGTCTGATATTACGACGGGGGTCATAGAAAACCTGTTCTCGGCAGACTTCGCCTATCTACAGAGTTTTTATACCCAGATAAATGAAAACGGGACGGCTAAAATTCCAACAACCTGTCCCGAGTGTAATCATGAATTCGAGGTGGACATCGGCCCGGGGGGATAGTGAGCTACCCCCTCGATCAATTGCATGAGGAGGTAGCTTACATCGCCTACCATTTCCACTGGCCACTCGAGGATATCCTTGAGATGGAGCATCATGACCGCCGACAGTGGACGGAGAAAATAGCCGAAATCAATCGAAAAATGGCGGATGTTTGATACAGTGGAAGACAGACACTATGACATACTGAAGTGGAAAGGAAATAAATGAGCCAGTAAGGAGGAGTAACACCATTGGTAATGCCGATAATTGGAAGCTTTTTTACCAAGACGGCTCGAATAGACGACCCTTTTGCTACCTTTAAGTTCCACGTTGAGATAGGTAATATCATCGAAGCCGCTTTTACCGAGTGCTCTGGCCTTGAAATGTCTACTGATGTTTTCGAATATGCAGAAGGGGGCGAGAATCAATTCGTTCATAAATTTCCAGGCCGAACCAAGGTTTCCAATGTTTCTTTAAAACGTGGCTTTGCCACATCGAACGAACTCTATAACTGGTATAAAAATATGGAAGAGTGTCTGAGAAAGGGGAAGAAATTCGATTGTCGACAGGTCACGATAACGCTTTACAGCAGTGTGGAACAGGGCACTAAAGCAAGATGGACCCTGGACAAAGCCTTTCCGGTCAAATGGGCAGGCCCATCATTTAAAAGTGATGAGGCGGCAGTCGCCATAGAAACACTGGAACTTGCCCATCACGGCATATTGATGGATTCGGAGAGGATACAACGAATCGGACCCAGTATATTCTCCAGAGTGATGAAAGCTCTGCAGTAACGACAGGGATGGAGGAAGCTATCATAGAGGGTAGATTGAAACAAACAACCGGATATATAGTTAAGGAAAAGTATTAAACAGCGAAATAAATTATGGCAGTACCAACACAGAATAGAGCCGGAGATAATAAGGCGCCGAATTACACGCTACCGGAACATATTCAGGATAATGCTGAGGTGATTGCTGCTCAATTGCCGATACAAATAGGTACGCCACCATTACCTCTTAATTATCCGCAGCAATCACCTCAACTGGGCGAAAGCAGCCGACAACTGGCCGGACAGAAAATCGACCGCAGCCGCTGGAGTTCTACCATATTACATACCATGAATTTACCTTCAATATCAGGTGCGCTCAATTACATTCTTAAACGGGCTGCATTTATTCCGTCAATATTGTATCGAAAGATAGACCTCCCCCTGTTTCGTCGAAGGCGCAAGCCGAGGATTGTCTCTCCTCAATCAGGCGCAACTTTCTCAGACAGCCAACAAAATGTTTCGAACCTACAAACAGACGAACTCTTCACTGAGATACCGCTGCATTACTCAGACGACAAAGCAGAAGAAAATCAATCATCGCGCATATCAGATGAAGCTTACCCGGCTATTATCAGAAACCTGTTTTCACCTCCTGCGACTGTAAACAGAATGGTCGTTATAAGGCATGAATCAGGTATCATAAGTCCTACTACCTTAATGCCGCCGATGGTCGCACCATTAGAAATTGTTAATCAGGCGAATGTCACGGATGATTCTGCAACTTCCCATGACAACCGAAGTCAATCTCCCGTCAACGATATATTCCAGATAACGGGGAACCGGCATATTGTGAACAACCAGGCACGAGCCAATCCGAATAAGTCTACTATGCCCAGTAAGCACTCCCGATATATGCATACCGACCAAATATCATCCCGCACTTTAAGTCCTTTCAAACAGCGCATATCCCGTCAACAAGAGATTTCAGGAAAAAATAAAACTGGTAATCCAGTCCAGGAGAACTTAGATATTTCGGCGCAGGATTCGTCGCCACCAGATACAATTAATATAAAGCAAAAACCAATAATAAAGTCAGTCAGACAGATGAAACCACATTACTTCACAGATAAATCTTATGCCAGCTTATCAGAAGAGGTGCCTGCACATTACGATACCGGCTCATACCATATAGCAGGTACGGGGCAAGCAGCATTATCGAAGGCCCAAACCTTGCCTGATACAGCATTCGAACAAAATATTCCCACCATCAATAGAGCCGACTCAAGGAAGGCTGGGCAATCTTCAATATCAAGAGTGGCAAACAACCTCCGTAAACATCTATTAAAGTCCTCGGCAGTTAATAAGGTAGAATTATCTGAGGAAATACCTGACAATTATCATATTGATGCACATCCGGTAACAGGCGTAGAGAAATTAACGTTTTCGAAGTCTGAAACAACGCCCTCTACCACATCCAAACAGAATAATCACACTGTAAATCGAGCCGTTTCAAGAAAGCCCGGCCAGTCCTCAATAGAGGAATTGCCGGGTAA
>Ga0307378_10011452_pt1 | contig 11414 bp, 7 predicted proteins | sample UN1MG_FD_202238 | JGI IMG/M metagenome (GOLD analysis project Ga0307378, IMG submission 202238) | Soil microbial communities from Risofladan, Vaasa, Finland - UN-1 | ecosystem: Environmental > Terrestrial > Soil > Coastal area > Acid sulfate soil | place: Finland: Risofladan, Vaasa | collected...
CCGGCCTGAAGGAGACAACGCCGCTCGAGGGTATTTCGGACGGTCAGAGTCCAGGCGCGCCCGTTCCCTCCCCTGGGTGTCGAGGATTCGGATCATCTCCTCGTTCCAGACGAGGATCCGGCTGCCCATGGCGCAGGCGGAGGGAAAGTCTCCCTCCGCGAACCAAGTGATCTCGCCTGTGACGGTGTTGAAGGCGTAAAGACCGCAGGCGAACTTGCTGATGCCCCTCCCGCGAACCCCATAGCCGACACCGCGGGGCACATCGTCCTCGGTCGTGTTGTACAAGGTCTCATCTCGGTAGGAGACAAACAGGACGGTATCGGAATCGGGTAGCCAGCACAGGCCGGCGTCCGATGCCCAGCGGTCGGCTTGCGCAATCAGCTTACCTGACTCAATGTCGAGGACAACCAGTTTGCACTTGTCATCGAGGACGTAATAGCTCGAACCATCTCTGTACGCGGCGACGCGCGAGAACCAGAAAAGGAACGCGATCTTCCGCCCGTCGGGGGAGATCGACAGATCCTGCACTGCCTTCCACTCCCCAAACTCCTCCCTTGTGAATGCCGACACGTTGATCTCCCGAAGCGTGTCGAACCGGGGCAGCGAAGCGATGGCCAGTTTCCTGTCTCCCCCATCCTTCCATGGGAAGTAGGCGCACACTTGTCCTTTGACATCCCATTCGAAAGGGTCCAGAAGCGGGCAGTCCGGGAGCGAGTGCCACACCCCCTCCCTCAGGTCGAAGACCCGCAAACGGGGATTCTTCCGGTCTGCCTCCAGCGCATAGATCCGTCCAGATGCCCGACTGAGGAGTTCGGGGTCTTTCCAGTTCGTCAGTTCCACCTCGTCGAGATGCCCTTGATAGGCGATCCAGACGATGGGATAAAGCAAGCATGCTACGGCATAACTGGCGAGATTGACGCCAAACCCGAGGGCCCACGCCCGCTCCCACGTCACGGGTACCTGCCTGTAAAGCAGGCGGAGCAGTGGAACCTCAGTCAAGACGTTGACGAAGAAGAAGGCGGCCAACACAACCACAATGCTCCCCTCCCCCCCGAAGGAGGAACACTGGGCAAGTCCGAGCAGCAACAGCCACCCGGTGCCGCGGGATGCCACATTGAGAATCCCGCTGCGCCAGAGCGTATCCAGGAACCCAACCTGCTTGATCCTCCACCGCAGCAGCACGCCTTCAAGAAGGATAGTCACGCAGATGATAACCGTGGCGGGGAGCCAACCCTCTGGAAAGAGCGGGATTCCGCCCGCCAAGGCTGGGGACGGTGCCAAGCAGAGCAAGAGCGGCACGAGATAGAGGCATCGTCTCATTTCACGTCTCTTGCCGGGAGGCCGTTAGCTCGTTCCGCACCAAGGGCCCGCCGCACCGTCCGCATCTCTATTGGCATTGTACCGCACCATCGGGATGCGTACCAGCGGTTCCCCGGTTCGCCGACGCTTGGGCGCAGAACCATTGCACGGCAAGATGCCCGTTCGACTGCGCTGGGCGAAAGCATGGCACCCGGCGTTCCTGCCGGCGGATCCATCGAGTTTACGCTGTACCGTCAACGGCAGGCGGCCGTATAGTGGGCCTGTTGCGGCGGGAGAGGCTGGGAGACGCGCTGGCGGGTCCTGATGGATCGGGAGCAGTGGCAGCCGGCGCAGAACATGCTTTCGCAACGGCGCGAAAGCATGGCACCCGGCTGTCACCCTGAGCGAAGCGAAGGGTCTCGCCGTGGGAACGACGAAACAGCAACGACCACGGCGAGATTCTTCGGGTCGCCGAGGCGACCCTCAGAATGACAACGCTAAACACGTACCAGCGCGAAAGCATGGCACCCGGCATGGCACCCGGCCGCCAGCCGGAATTCCGCGAAGGGACGTTTTCGATGCCGAAGGGAAGGAAGCCCATGAGAGTTCTGGTTTGTGCTGCAACCCTTTGCGTGTGTGCGTGTATGCTGAGCGCGAAACCAGCGGCGAAAGCGGGTGACGCGGTGAAAGGATCGCAGGCCGAGCGGGTCAAGGCGGTGGCGGCGATGTTGCCGGAGAAGCCGGCGGGGTTCGGCCGCCCCATCAGCGACCGGGCGGCGTGGGAGGCGCTGGCGAAGGCGCCCGCGTTCGGCTCGACGGTGGCCCGCGCGGCCGCCCTGCTCTCGAAGCCGCTGCCGGAGCAGCCCGACGACCTGTACCTGGACTTCTCGCGCACGGGCAACCGCAGCCGGTGGCAGAGGGTGGCGGGCGAGCGTCGCGGCCGCATCGCCGAGTTCGTGCTGGCCGAGTGCTTCGAGAACAAGGGCCGCTTCATCAAACCGCTCGAAGAGACCATCGCCGCCGTCTGCGCCGAACGGACGTGGGTCATGCCGGCCCACGACCGGAGTCTGGCGAACTTCAAGGGCACGGCCGTCACGATCGACCTCGGCGCGTCGCACCTGGGGGTGGACCTGGCGACCGCCGATCACCTGGTCGGCGAGCGGCTCAGCGCCAAGGCGCGCGGCCTCCTGCGTGAGAACGTCCGCCGCCGCATCCTCGACCCGTACCTTCGGATGCTCGACGGCCGCCAGAAGAAAGACGGGTGGATGTCCACGACGAACAACTGGAACACCGTGTGCCTGGCGAACGTGACGGGGTCGGCCCTGGCGGTGGCCGAGTCGCGCGAGGAACGCGCCCGGTTCGTCGTGGCGGGCGATGAGTACTCGTGGAACTTCCTGAAGGGCTTCACGCCCGACGGCTACTGCAGCGAAGGCGTCGGGTACTGGGGATACGGGTTCGGCCATTACCTGCTGCTGGCCGAGGCGACGTATCAGGCGACGGGCGGCGGGGTGGACCTGTTTGCCCGCAAAGAGGCCCTGGCGCCGGCGCGGTACGCTTCGCGGATCGAGATCACGGGCGGCGTGTGCCCGGCCTTTGCGGACTGCAGCGTCACGGCGCGGCCGGACCCGCGGATGGTGCACTTCGTGTCGCGGCGTTTCGGCCTGGGCGGCGAGGCGGCCGACGACGCCACGCTCGTCGGGCCGAACCGCGGTCTGTTCGGAACGGTGGCGTACTCGTTTCCGAACTCGGCCACGAAGGCGCCGCCCGCGAAACAGGAAGCCCCCGGCCCAGGCATCCGCACGTGGTTCCCGGACGCGGGCGTTCTCATCGGCCGGCCTGTTGAGGGATCGGACGGCCGCATGGGCGTCGCCATGAAGGGCGGACACAACGGGGAGCATCACAACCACAACGACGTGGGGTCGTACATCGTGGTGGTCGGGAAGCACCCGGTGCTCGTGGACCCCGGGGCCGAGGTGTACACGGCCCGCACGTTCAGCGGCCGGCGGTACGAGAGCAACGTCCTGAACTCCTACGGCCATCCCGTGCCGCGCGTGGCGGGGAAATTGCAGAAGACCGGCAGCAAGGCGCGCGGCCAGGTGGTCCGGACCGAGTTCACGGACGCCGCCGACACGCTGGTGCTGGACCTGCGTTCGGCGTACGGCGTGAAGGAGGTCGAGCGGCTCGAGCGGACGTTCGTGTACTCGCGCGCCGGGGCCGGGTCGCTGACGGTGACCGACGACGTGGTCTTCGCGACGCCGCAGGCCTTCGAGACGGCGCTCGTGACGCTGGGGAAGTGGGAGCAGGAGAAGCCGGGAACGCTCGTCGTGCGAGACTCAGGCGACGCGGTCCGCGTCGAAATTGCCGTGACGGGCGGCGAGTTTGAGGTCGCGGCCGAGGCGATCAAGGAAGACGTGAAGGCGCATTCGCTGCCGACGCGCATCGCCGTCCGGATGAAGCAGCCGGTCGCGAAGGCGAGGGTGACGATGACGGTGACGCCGGTCAAAGGGGAAGGCTCCTGAGGAGCAGGAACGTGATCCTCACGGCCTCCGTAGCCTTGGCGTCGTTCATCACGTTCGCGGCGATTGCCGCCTGGGGCTACGTGCGCGAAAGCGGCAGCCGACGCAGTCGCAGGCTCGTCTTTGTGGTGCCTCTTCTGGCATGGTTCGGGGTGGGGCTGGTTCTCGTGGCCACGTATTGGCCGAGGATGCGGCTCTCCTGCGCCATCCGAGGGGGGGACCTGCAGACGGTCCAATCCCTGCTGAGCGAGCACCCGGAATGGCTCGAGTCCAAGAGCATCGACCTCGACGGCGATACGCCGCTCGGCGAGGCCGTCATGGCGGGGCGGCAAGAGGTGGTGGCGTTGCTCCTTAAGCAAGGGGCAAGAACCGACCCGCAGGTGGTCACTCCGCCGCTTGTGCAGGCCGCCTTTTACGGCCGGGTCGAGATTGGCGAGATGCTGCTGAGACATGGCGCCAATCCCGATCAGACCGGGCTCCGAGACAGGAACCCTGCCATTGAGTTGGCCGCGTGGTTTGGCCACGAAGCCTTTGTTCGGCTTCTGCTCGCACACGGCGTTGACCTCGATGCTGGCGACATGGATGGGGACACAGCCCTGATGTCGGCCTCGGAGCGGGGACACGAGAGGGTCGTCGACCTGCTGCTGGGGCATGGGGCAGACGTGAGCCTGAGCAATCGCTTTGGCTGCACGGCATTGCACAAGGCGGCCGCCGGCGGGTACGAGAGCATCGTGGTGGCGCTTCTTGCGCACGGCGCGGACGTGAATGCGTCCGACTATCGCGGCACGGCGATTCACGTTGCAGTCACAAAAGGCCACGCGGGGGTCGTTCGCCTCCTGATTAGGAGCCATGCAGATCTCACGACAGCCCCGCCCCTCTCTCGCGTGCGGGACCAGGAAACACGGCAGGTGCTCAAGGAAGCCGGAGCCGAGCGATGATGTTGCCTTGCGGCGGACCCGAGAAACGCACGGCCGGGCAAGACCGGCCGTGGCACACTGTTGGCGGGCACTCGCCGTGGCGAGTGGCACGCGGCGGACAAGTCCGCCGGCTGACGGCGCGCGTCAGGGAATGGTGCGGAACGGAAGCCGCACGCCCCCGAGCGGGTCGAGGGCGCTGAGTTTGACCGTCGCGTTGAGGCCGAGGTCGGCGATGGCGAAGCGGACGGCCGGCGCATCGCCGCCGGCCACGGTCAGGACCTGCGGGCGCATCCAGTCGGCGGGCGTGAAGGTCAGGCGAGCCGGCGAGACCGTGATGCCCGGCGCTCCCCCCGAAACGGTCACCGTCACCGGCGCGAGCGTCGGCATCGCGAGGAGGACGCGGACCCGGCCGCGCTTGTCGGCGTCATCCGGCAGGACCCACACGGCGTTGCGGTAGCCGGGCACCCATCGCTCGGCCCCGTACTCGCAGGCGCCGATGTCGGGTGCCTTTCCCTTGAAGCCGTCGGTGATGCCGGGGATCTCGCGGCCGGCGTCGATGAGGGGCGAACCTTCCTTCGGGCAGAAGTCGAAGCGAGCCGGGTCGGCCGGCAACGGCTCATCGTCGCGCATCGTGAGTTGCTTCGGGTCCAGAAGCATGCTCTGCGGCGGCTGGTAGTTGTGCGAGAGGGTGCCGGCGGGCGGGTGGATGGCCTTGACCCGGCGCATCTCGTGCGGCATCTGGCCGGTGAGCACGGGGGCCACGTTGTTGAAGGCCTCGGAGTGGGCGTTCTGCTGCTCCAGCAGGTGGTCCCACTGGCTGGGGCGGAACGATTTGCGGGGCGTGGGCGACGACCAAAGCAGCAGGTCGATCAGCGGGTTGCCGAAACACGTGTTGTTATGGACGCGGTTGCGGTCGCCCTTGACGACGATGCCCTTCTGGGGGCAGTTCCAGACCACGTTGTGGTGGACCAGGAGGTCGCGCGTCAGGTCGTCGCCGCGGATGCCGTTGCCGCCCCAGTTGAACGCGTTGTGGTCGTGGACCCAGTTGTGATGGATGGCGGTGCCGGCCAGGCGGAGGCCGCTGGTCTGGATGAGGGCGCCGTCGCTCTGGCACAGGCCGCCGTGGTGGACGTAGTTGCAGGCGACCTCGACGGTCCCGCGTCGCGGCAGGTTCAGCCCCTCGGACGAGCCGAAGGCAAACACCGTCAGGCGCCGCAGGTGCGACCCGGCGGAGGCGGAGGCGTTGACGGCCAGGCCGCCTTCCAGGGCGTTGAAATCGAAGTCGTGGAACAGGCAGTTCTCAAGCGTGTTGGCCTCGCCCCGCATCGTGACCACGGAGCCGTCGCCGAAGACGCTGCTTGAATCGCGCACGGCGTTGCCCGTGCCGTGGATGAGCGTCTCGGCCGGGGGTTCCAGGCCCGCCGGCCAGGCCGGGTAGCGCAGGTGGCAGTCGCGCACGATGCAGTGGTCGCACTTCTCGAGGCGGAACGTGGCGGCCAGGAAGTGGAACCCCGCCAGGACCAGGTGGTCCACCTTCTCGGCCTCGACGGCATAGTCGCGCTGCTTGACGGTGACGCGCGCGTCGGCCGGGCTCGTGCCGGCGGGCGTCCACAGGTGCAGGACGCCGGTGTCGCGGTCGAGGTGCCATTCGCCGGGCGCGTCGAGCGCCGCCAGCGGCCCCAGGAGCCAGTAGCGGTCGAACCCCGCCCAGTACCGTTTCGGCGGAACGTGGACGTCCATCTCCTTACGGTACTCGAAACGGTCGCGGCCGGCGGCGTGGTTTCGGACGAGCCGGCGGTACGTCCGGAACGAGCCGACGTTCAGCGTGGCCACGCCGCCGGTGAAGTCGATGCCCGCCTCGGCGAGCGCCGCATCCACCATCAGGCCGTATCGGCTACCCTCGCCGGCGGCGGCCCAGACGGCCTTCTCCCACACCTGGTCGGGGAACCGTTGATTGGGCCAGCGTGCCTCGACCATCATGCGGCCATCGAGGAAGAGTTGGTGGAAGCGTTTGTCGGTGCGTGCGCGGTAGATGGCGCCGGTGGTCTTCTCCCACGTCAGGTCGAGCGGGTCGGCGCCGGAGAGGACGACCACCTCGCCGGGCATGGCCATGATGTGGATAGGCGCCGTCTCGGTGCCGGAGGCCTTCAGCCGCGCCGTCTCGCGGTACGTGCCTTCGCGAACGATGACGGTATCGCCGGCTCGGACGCCGTCGAGCGCTTTCTGGACCGTGCGAAACGGCCGGCCGCGCGTGCCGGCATGCGAGTCGTCGCCGTCGGGCGCGACGTAGACCGCGGCGGCGTGTACGGTCGCAGCGGCCGCGACCAGAAGGCAGACGGCGACTCCGGCGACGGAGAGAAACACGAGCGACATCACGCAGCGGCGTGCCTGGTTCATGGCAAGTCCGTTATGGATCGGGTTTGGATGACACAGGTGAGCGAGGCCGTCCGGTCCGGGCCGCCTCGGCGGCCTTCGCTGCGGCCGGCGTCGGGCCTTTGCCGGCCTCTTTCCGCAACGGCCGAAGCAGCAGCGCCTTGCCCGAGAGCATGCGGAGCCGGTAACGCTTGAGCAGAGTGTTGCCATAGGACTCGCCGAAGCCGACGCGCTTGGGCTCGTGAAGAATCCAGTAGCCCGAGACGCCCGTCACGGGCCCCCGCCAGTGCAGGTGCGGCCTGCCGTCGAACAGGACGGTGATGTCGCCCAGGTTGCCGCGGACGCGAATGGTGATGTCGGCCGTATGCTCCTGCTTCGGCAGGACGAGGCCAGGCTGACCCTTCTCCGGCTTGGGCTTGACACTGCCTATGCCGGCGTGCTCCTTGTTGGTCCAACTGACGTCGACCGGCTTCGATCCAACCGGCACGTAGACGCTGACGGACGAAATGTCGGTCCCCCCCGGGCGCATGAAGGTGACCCGCACCTGGTAATCGCCCTGGGGAATGCAGGGCATGGCCACTTTGACAAAGTCGTGCCCTTCGACCCACAGCCCGTCGTCGCGCCAGCGGCACTTCTGGTCCTTCTTGTTGAGGTCTTCCTGGATGTTGACGAGCGGCAGCAGGTCGATCCACCGGCCCGGCCCCACGACGCGGGTCTCGGTGACGGCGGCGAGTTTCGCCAGGTCGGCCTCCACCTTCTCGAGGGCGAGCGTCGCCTGGTTGCGCGCCAGGTCGTCGGCCTCGTGGAGGTCGAGGAACCGTTCGTAGTACGCCTTGGCGCGGCGGAGGACGGCAGGCTTGCCGGCCTCGGAGGCCTCTTCCGCCAGGCCGCGGTACCACTCGGCGAGGTCCAGGCAGGCCAGTTCCGGCGCGGCCCCCACGCCTTTGGCAGCAGCAAGAACGTACTTCTTCAGGTCCTCGGCGCAGCCGTCGTTCAGGAAGGTGGTTGCCCGTTGCGGGTCGTCGAGTTCCACGACACACAGGCGGACGAGGCTGTTGCGTGTAGCGGCGTCGTCGGGGGCGGCCTGGAGTTTCTTCTCATACGCCTCGACCTGCCGCTCGGCCCGGAGGCGCTCCGCGAGGCGGTCCATCCGGGCCTGGATCTCGTCCTGGCGGTCCGACCGGACGGCCCGGGCCAGCCGCGACGCCCGCTGCATCAGGCCGGTGGCTTCGGACGCGTCACCGCCCTCAAGGTGCGCATCGGCCGCTACCAGGAGGCTCTCGATGAGGGTCTCGGCCGCGCCGATCTTGTCCAACCCCTTGGCCGAACGGTGCTGCTGCTCGCGCAGGGTCAGCAGGCGCTCGTACGTCTTGGCGGCCGTGTCCGGCGCGACTTCGATCGTCAGCTCGGCGGCGTCGACGGCCGTGTCGTACCCGTCGGGATGCGTCGAGCCGAGGTCGATGGCCTTCTCGCACAGGACGGCCGCCAGCGGCGGCCGGACGTCCTGGCCGCGGGCCGTCTCCAGCAGCCGGGCCGCCAGGGCCACGTCGTCCGCCTTGTCGCGGGTGCGCGTGACCTTGTCCACGTCGTTGCCGTAGAGCGACTCGAACATGGCGCGAGCGTCGGGACCTTCGGCTGCAGGCACGGCAAAGGCGGCGAGGAACACGAGGCATATGGCGGCCAGCCCGGTACGCACGGCTACGCGCATATCTGTCCTTTCCTCCCCCCATCCTGGCACCCCAGCGGGCGCGAGACCCAAGTCTAGCCGGCCGGCGGGGTCAAGGCGATTCGGCGCGCCGTGCCCCCGTTACAGCAACCTGCCCAGGGGATTCCGGGGAGGATTACGTGGACAGGATTCATATTCCTGTCGGGGCGGCTATGATCTTACGCGTATCGTAATGGTTGGGCGCGGGCGAGGCAAGCCTGGCCTGTGCGATGGCCGGCCGGCGGCCTCGCCGATGACCTCGAGGTTGCGCACGACGGCATCGAGCGTCTTCGAATCCGCCGCCAACTGCTCCCGGGTCAGACCTGCCACGTACTGCTCGACCTTCTGCGCGGCCGCCAGCATGTCCTCCAGGTACACCTCAGGGCGCCGGGGCATAGACGGCCTCCTCGAGGATATCCTCCCGCAGGGCGGGTTTGAGGGCGTCCAGGAGCACCAGGTCCACCGGCCGGTCGAACAGATCTTCGAGGAAGGCTTTCAGGTCCATGTAGGCGTCGAAGGTCTTGGTCTCGAACTCGACCAGGAAGTCGAGGTCGCGCGCCTCGGCCGCGTCGTCACGGACCGCCGAGCCGAAGAGCGCCAATCGCCTCACCCCGAGCCGGCGCAACGTCTCACGGTTGTCGGCAAGGCGCTTCAGGATTTCGTCTCGCAGGTTGGACATGGGCCGGTCCTGTTCGTTCTCGTATCCGCTCGCCGGGCGATTGTGCTGCGAGGGAACGGCCCTGTCAACCATGAAAGACCGGCGGCCGGGCCAGTCCGGAGCCTCCTCGCTGCCGCATCACGTGCGTTTTCCCTTGGGCTGGTAGTCGGGGTTCGGCTTGGGCATCTTGGCATTTGCGGCCTTGAGGTGCGCGACGAGGCGGGCGTCGAGCCGTTTCACCACGTCGGCCTCGCGGTCGGCGAGGTCGGTCGTTTCGGAGAGGTCGTCCTTGAGGTTGAAGAGTTCGTAGGTCTTGGCGTCGTAGCGTTTGATGAGTTTCCAGTCGCCGGCTCGGATGATGCTGTACGGCACGACGCCGCCACGATAGTGCGGGAAGTGCCAGAAGATGGCGTCGCGCTCAAGCGACCCCGTCTGCTTCAGGAGCGGCATGATGCTCTCGCCGTCGATGGGCCGGTCCTTCGGCAGGCCTGCGCCCGCGGCCTCGCACACGGTGGGGAAATAATCGACGCTCGTGACGGGCACGTCGCAGGTGGTGCCGGCCTTGACGACGCGCGGCCAGCGGACGATGAGGGGTTCGCGGATGCCGCCCTCGTAGGGGTACCCCTTTCCGGACCGAAGCGGGGCGTTGTTCGTCGGGCCCAGGAGGCCGCCGTTGTCGGACGTGAAGATGACGAGGGTGTTCTCGGCCACGCCGCACTCATCGAGCGCAGCCATGATGCGGCCGACGGCGTCGTCCACGCTGTGGACCATGGCGGCGTAGGTGGGGTTCTTCTGGTTCGTCGGCGTCTTGGCCTTGTACTTTTCGACGAGGTCCTTCCTGGCCTGGATGGGCGTGTGGACGGCGTAGTGGGCCATGTAGAGGAAGAACGGTCGCTTGCTGTGCTTCGTGATGAAGCCGACGGCCTCGTCGGCCTCGCGGTCGGTCAGGTACTCGCCCTCTTTGCGCGGCTTGATGGTGGGGATCTGCCCTTGCCGCGGGTTCTTGTACGGGTCGAAGTAGGACGGCGGCTGTCCGTAGTCGCATCCGCCGATGTTGACGTCGAAGCCCTGGCGGTCGGGGTACTGGGCGTCGGGCCCCAGGTGCCACTTGCCGATGTGGCAGGAGGTGTAGCCGGCGGGTTTGAGGGCCTCGGCGATGGTGATCTCGTCGAGTTCCATCCAGAGGGCGTTCTGGGGGCAGAGGACTCTCTGGTTCTTTCCGCCCGTGTACCCGCTCGGGTTCTTCTTGTCGGCCGGGATCGCGCCGCCCTGGAACCGCGCGCGGATCCAGTCGGTCACGCCCAGCCGCGCGGGGTACCGGCCCGTCATCACGGCCGCCCGTGTGGGCGAGCACACGGCGCACGCCGCATAGCCGTTCGTGAACTTCATGCCCCCCGCTGCCAGGCGGTCGATGTTCGGCGTCTCGTAATACTTGCTGCCGTAACAGGCGACGTCGGTCCAGCCCATGTCGTCGATGAGAATGAGGACGACGTTCGGCCTGTCCTTGGGCGGCGCACCCGATGCGCGGGAGCGCGGCAGGGCGAGCGCGGCGGCCGAGAGGCCGACCGTCTTCAGGAAGTTGCGACGGTTCACAGGCTTCTCCTTTCTGCGTGGCGGCGCCGGTTCGGAGAGACCGACAGGTGCCGTCCTGCAGGCCTACAGGGGCCGGCTGCGGTTCTGGCTTTGGTATTGCTCGAGCAACGCGGAGAGGCGTTCGACGACCTCCGGCCGCTCGCGCCAGAGGTTCTTTTCTTCGCCGGGGTCGGCGGCCATGTCGTAGAGTTGCCCCGGTGGTTCGCTCGGTCCTTTGCCGTCCCGCGTCCAGCCGCCGGAGCCCTGGCCGAGAATCAGTTTCCAGTTGCCCTGCCGAACGGCAAACATCCCTCCCGCCGAATGGTGGACGATGGCTTCCCGAACAGGCTTGTCCCGTTTGTGGCCAAGCAGCG
>Ga0307378_10011453_pt1 | contig 11413 bp, 8 predicted proteins | sample UN1MG_FD_202238 | JGI IMG/M metagenome (GOLD analysis project Ga0307378, IMG submission 202238) | Soil microbial communities from Risofladan, Vaasa, Finland - UN-1 | ecosystem: Environmental > Terrestrial > Soil > Coastal area > Acid sulfate soil | place: Finland: Risofladan, Vaasa | collected...
AGTAATGTAAAAAGGCACGAAAAATCCCTCCCAGGTAGGCTATAATAGCCCATCACATCTTTCCTGGGAGCGACAGTGTTAGTTAGAAAGAAAATCGATCATTTCGATCGACCAATCAATTGTCTGTAATATTGTTCTCACCCTTCAACTGAGCTATAATTCGTAGTAAGTAAGCCACTCAGGGAGTTCCAATATGAAAAAAGTGTTTCTCCTGCCGGCTTTGCTTCTTTTGTTCGCACATCCCACCTTTGGCATCTCTTACCGCATCGCCCTGTCTGATTTCGCCGTTCATAGCAACAATCCCAAGTATGAGTTCATGGGAAAGGGCATTTCCGAGATGATCGCTGTCGAATTGGCAAAATCTGTAGGCGTGGACCTGATCGAACGGGAAAAGCGGGCGGAGGTACTCGAAGAGATCGAGTTCGCCTTATCCGATCTGGCGGATGCCACCAAGCAGGTCGAGGTGGGAAAGATGCTGGCCGCGAAGTACCTCGTTTTCGGCGAGATCATAGACATGGACAAGGAAGTCCTGATTAGCCTGCGGATGATCGATGTGGAATCCACCAGGGTGGTTTGGAACTAGCAGATCGTTGCCAGCATCTCGAACTATGACTACATCACCGGGTACTTCACCCAGTCGATCCTGAAGCACTTGGGTCTACCGGTTGGACGAACCACGGTGGCGAAAGTCGAAGCCAGAGAGGATAAGAACTAAGATGTCGTGGTAGCCTTTTCCAAGGCCGTCGATCATTATGACAGGAAGGAAAACACCGAAGTCAAGGAAGAGCTGGTCACAGCCCGCCGGATCGATCCCAAGAACGAGGCGGTCCAGGTGTATCTCAGCAAGCTGATCGTAAACCTCTCGAAGTTCAAAATAGAGGCCGCTGCGATGCAGCTGCCCAGCCAGAACCCGGCATACCTCGGAATCCTGCAGTATGCTCAAGTCTCTGCAATTTTTAATATGCCCCCCCCCCCGCGATGTATTTTACCTTGATAATTACCAACTCGAATATAGTGGTGGATATCACCATGGGATCCTGGGTGTTAGTTTACCACTCGGAAGGCGATTCGGCTTTCAGACGAACCTTTTAGCTTATGGCTTCTCCGAAGATGTCGCTGATCACTGAAGACATCTACGGGGTACCTTCCCCGAGTACCCATGCTGGGGAAGAGGATTGGGGTGTTCAATTCAACTTCGGATGGGCTACAACCGACTGGTTGTCGATCGGTATAGGCGCATCCGTATTCATGGAGTGGCTCGGCGGCTGGGGTGTGGAAGGAGGAGAACAGCACCCGCCGGGGCAGTTACGGAGCGCGTACTCCTTCGGGATTCTTCTCAAAAATCGGAAATCCACGGTTGTGTTTGACATCCTGTCCGGCTTTTCGTTTGGCCGGCAATGGCTTCTTCATGCTGAGGATTTGAGAGAATATCTTGATTCCGGCACGCCATTTACTATCGGAGATTGGGTGGCCTTGCCGTTAGTGATTGAAGCCACGCTTACTTTCGCCTTGCAAGACCGGCGTGCTTTTCTGGTATTGAGGCAAAGTAACGATATCTTTGTCGATCAAGCTTCCTATAGCGGATGGCTCACTCCAGGGGCTGAGCTCTGGCTCGCCAGGTGGTTTGCCGTTAGGGGAGCGTTGGACCTGTCAGTTCACAAAATGGAAAATGTGATCAAATACGGCATAGGTGGTATAGGGTGGATTACGTTCAGGAGCACCCGGCGCGGCTGGGATCTTGATTTAGGTGGTTCCTATCGAAGGGAGCCCATCAGATCCATAACCGGTGAGGTACAATACCAGCCCGCATGGTACGTTAATCTGACCAAAAACTTACTCTCGAAAGCACGGTGATCCAAAAGTTTTAGCAATCGGGGATTCCATTTTTAACGCCCCTTTATCAAACTACAATATTTACATGATTTCGGGTTCATAACTCTCGTGATAATTGGGGAGTCCTTAGACAACTCAAGCATTAGTCTCGTGATAAGAACGCAAGTCTTACACGGATTGTGTAGAACTCAGTTTTCCCCCAGATTTACTGAGGTTTCGTTCCGATAATCGAATGTGGCAGCCACGGTGCAGGTATACGTGTTACGTTTTACTCAGCATAGAGCGATAGGGCATCCCATTGATAGGTTGCGTTGCCTTTCCCGTCGTCTGCCACAGTCATCTCAATAGTGTGCCTGCCCTTCTTGAGTGCACCGAGCGCCAGATTATAGACGCCGACGCGATAGCCTTCGCCGCTTCCAAGCATCGTGTTCGTCACGAGGTGCGTTTGTTTCCCATCGACTGTCACCACTGTTGTTTCGTCTCCCCCTCTGGCCAAGTGCAATATGACATTGTTGTAGGCTTGATCCAGCCTGAAACTGATAATGATGCGCTCCACACCACTGTCTGCATATCCACTGTGCGCTCGGTTGAGATACTCTGGGAACGCTTCAGTTGAGCAATCCACCCCAACACGACAACGGTATTCGGTAATACCCGTGAACCCGCTCGAGCGGAATTCACGATCGCTCTTATCCTCCTGACCAATCGCGAAGATGACGACAGGCTGGTCGGTGTCAGATGATTCTTGCTGACCCCGACTCCACAACGGTAGCGTCACGAGCAGCAGTGACACCGCGATCCCGATACTAACCTTGGTTTGAATTTGTTTCATGGTATATTTGCCTCCACTTGTATTGTTGTACAAATTCTAAAACAAACCTCAAAATTGTGCCAATTTTATGGAACGTGATTTGCTTGACGTGAAAAGGTTTATAGCCGCGGGAGCGAATGTTAATGCTTTCGACATGGACGGGTGGACAGCACTAATGCTCGCATCGGAATTCGGCAGGTTGGATGTTATTAGGCTGCCAATAAATGAAGGAGCGTATTTACAAGCAAGGGACAAAAACGGATTCGCAACTTTGATAGTATCTGTGCTGTTCAGGCATACGGAGATTGCGAGATTGCTTATACGGGAAGGAGTCAATTGTAACGCACATAACACTGATGGAGGCACAGCATTAAGCCTTGCTTGAACGAAATCCACAGGTAGCAAGAGCGCGGATAGAGGGAGGAGCGGACGTCAACACTCAAGCCCGGGAGTACCAACCCTGTGCGGTCTCATCACACGGACAGGTCCGCACCGTAGGGAAGGACGCCGCCGATCGATTCCTGATTGAGGAAAAAAAGCAGGAGGCGTTCCAGACCGAGAGCCACCCCGGAACACTTCGGCAGCCCCTGTTGACGGATGATCCGAACCAGCTCCCAGTCGCTGGGGTGGAGCTCGAGCCCCTGCCGTTTCTTCTTCTCCTGTTCTGTGAAGAAGACTTCGATGCGGTCAGGGTCGGTCTGCTCGGAATAGCAGTTGGCCACCTCTACGCCGGCCAGGTACAGCTCCCAGCGCTCCGCCCACGGAGTGCCGGGTTTGTTACGGGCCAAAGTGGGTATCAGGGCGGGGTAATCGTAGAGGATCACGGGTCGGCGGTGGGGTAGGTTGGGTTCAACAGCGCTCAAGAAGATTTTGTGGAAGAGATCCTCCGGGCGGTCCTCCCCGGTAACCGTGAGACCTAGCTTCAGAGTCGCCTCCGCGAGAGAGTCGTAGTCCGAGAGCCGTTGCAGATCGAGCTGCAGGTATTCGTGAAACGCTTCGGCCATGGACAAGCGCAGGAAAGGCCGGGAGCAGTCCACCCGGTGGTCGCCGAAGGTTAGAACAGGATCTCTGTCCGTTTTCTCAAAAAGGTGGGAGAACAACTCCTCCAGCGTGTACACGGACTGCAAGTAGTCCGCCTGCAGGGTATACCATTCCAGCATGGTGAACTCGGGGCTGTGCAGGGGGCCGGCGGGTTCGCTGTTGCGGAAAGACTTGCAGATTTGGAAGATGCTTCCACTGCCCCCTGCGATCAGGCGTTTCATCCACAGTTCCGGCGAGGGGATGAGAAATGCATCCCTTTCCGTGCCGCCCGCCGAGCGGTAGCAGGTACGAAACACTTCCAGACTGCCCTCCGGAATCAAAGTCGGGCAGAGCAGGGCTGTGTCCACCTCGAGATAATCCCGGTCCAGGAAAAACATCCTGACCAGCTGAAGGAGCTTTGCCCGTTCACGCAGGGTTTGCAAGTTGATAAGGGTCATATCGACTTCTCCCATTGGACGGAGAGGTGTTGGGATGACTATATTCTCAAAAGCATCGGTTCGTGAAGGTACCAAGGAGACAATCTTGAATCCAGATGATATTTCACCCGGCTATCGCAGCGCGGGTTTCGAGGCGATATCCAACAAGGACATGCGGGAATACAGCTCTCGGGCATTACATTTTAGTCATTTAAGCACGGGGTGCGAGGTGTTTCATCTCTGGAACGATGATCCTGAGAATCTGTTTGCCTTTGCCTTTCGTACTCCCCCCCAGGACGATACCGGAGCGGCTCATATCCTGGAGCACTCGGTTCTCTGCGGCTCGAAACGGTTTGCCCTCAAGGATCCTTTCGTTGTGCTGTTGAAGAGCAGTTTACAGACCTTTCTCAATGCCTTTACGTTTCCGGATAAAACCGTATACCCGGCTGCCAGCATGGTTGAAAAGGATTTCTTCAATCTCATGCTGGTAACCGGGGACGCCGTTTTTTTTCCCCTGCTCCAGCGGGAGGTGTTCATGCAGGAGGCTCACCACCTCGAACCGTCCGCAACGGAAGATCAGGAGGATGAGCTGATACGAACCGGAGTCGTGTACAACGAAATGAAGGGAGTGTTTTCCAGCCCCGAATCGATCGTGGCCTATACCTCGATGCGCAGCCTCTTTCCCGACACACCCTACGGTTTTGAATCCGGCGGCCATCCTGAAGCGATCGCTTCCCTGACCCATGGGGAGCTGCGGGCATTCCACAGGCGGTTCTATCATCCGGGGAACTGCCGGATTTTTCTTTACGGAAATATCCCCACTCCTCAAACTCTCGAATTCCTCGAGGAAAATTTCCTGAAATCATTCGGCCCGGCGCAAATCGACTCCCACCTGGTTCTGCAACCCCGCTGGCAGGAGCCGCGAATTGTAGAGCAGACCTTTCCCATGGAAGCAGGCACACGGGAAAATCTCAAGAGGAAGTCTTCTGTCACTCTGAACTGGTTGACCGTACCGGTCAAGGATCCGCTCAAACTCCTGTCCTTCGAGGTGCTTACGGAACTGCTGATCGGCAACGAGGGCGCCCCTGTGCACAGGGCTCTGCTGGAGTCCAAATTGGGAGACGATCTTTGCCCGGCTGCGGGTCTGGAGACGGAGCTGAACGAGCTCACGTTTTCGGTAGGTCTGCGGGGCACAGAACCGGAATCGGCCGGTGCAATTGAGTCTGTAGTATTCGAGAGCCTCCGAGCCCTGGTGGATCGGGGAGTGACGGAAGAAGCGCTACAGGCCGCGCTGCACCAGGTCGAGTTCGGTAATCGTGAGATCAAAAGGGGAGGGCGGCCCTACTCCTTGACACTTATGCGGCGGGCATTGCGCGGTTGGCTGCACGGCAGTGATCCGGAGACCACCCTCGAGTTTCAGCGCTGGATGGATGTACTGAAATCGGAGGTCGCTGAAGGCGGATATTTCGAACGGCTGATAGAGGAGTATCTGCTTGCCAATCCTCACAGAACCACCGTTGTGCTTCGGCCCGATCCGGAGCAGCAGAAACGGGAAGAAGAAGCGGGGAAAAAGGAGCTTTTATCCCTCAGACAGGCCATGGGCCGGGAAGGCCTCCGGCAGTTGCAGGTGGATCTGGACAAGCTCAAGATGTTTCAGGAGCAGCAGGATCCTCCGGAGATCTTATCACGGATTCCCGCCCTGCACCTGAGCGATCTGCGCCGAGAGGTGGAAAAGATCCCCACCGAACGGATAGACCCCGGTCCGCTTCTTTTCCACGATCTGTACACCAACGGTATCGTCTATCTCGATCTGGCCTTCGATACCTCGGGGGTCAGAAAGGAACTGCGGCACCTCTTGCCTCTTTTCAGCCGGGCGGTCCGAGGTAGTGGTCTGCCCGGGATACCGTACTACGATGTTGCTGGCAGGCTTTCCCTGCATACGGGGGGCTTCGGCGCTTCCTTGAGTGCCGATACCAAGGTTGCCCCGCCGGGAAATATCGAAGAAGGGTTGGTTTTTCGGGTAAAGATGCTCGAGCAGAATGTTCCGGCAGCGGTTGCCCTTGTGCGGGAGCTGCTCCTGTCGGCGGATTTTCAAGACCTGGAGAGGATGCGCACGATCGTCCTGGAGATGCGCAACGACCTCAAGGCGTCTCTGGTGCCCGCGGGCAGTCATTACGCAGCTCTTCGCGCCGGGGGACGTCTTTCACCGGCACTGGCGATCGAGGAGCAATGGAAGGGGATCTCGCAGTACATCTGGCTCAATGGGGTCTGCCAGGATCTACAGCGGGATCTTCCCGATCTGGGGTCCAACTTGAGCACACTCAGAGCATCATTGCTCTCCCCCTCCGGGCTTACCGTCAATCTGACCTGCGGGCGGAGCGCCTTGGACCGAGTCATTCCCGTTGTTGAGGATTTGGTTGCAGCCCTGGGCCATTCCCAACCCGGGCAGTTGGCATCCGGCGAATCTGAAGGTCCGAATCCGATCGGCGCACAGGTCCGCCCGGCTTTGGAGACCCTGGTTGGGTCGATGAACGTGAACTTCGTTGCCCATGCGATTCCCGGCAGTTCCTTCGGCAGTGTAGAAAATGCCCACGAAACGGTTTTGGCCCACTACCTGGCTACCGGATTTCTCTGGGAACGGATCCGCATGCAGGGCGGCGCCTACGGCGCCGGTGCATCTGCGAACGGGCTGGAGGCTTTGTTTGGTTTTTCTTCTTACAGGGACCCAAACACTCTGGATACGCTGGAAGTTTTTCGGGAGGGACTCCGCTCTGCCGCCGGAAGCGAATTCGACCGGGCGATGTTTGAAAAAATTGTCCTTGGTGCGGCGGGAAAGGAGGAGCGGCCCATGGCGCCGGGAGAAAAGGGGTTTGTCGCTTTGAAGCGGGAGCTGCTCGGAATCCGGGATGACCAACGTCAGGCGCGAAGGGATGCCTTGATCGACTGCACGCCGGTGCAGATCGCCGCGGCGGCAGAGCGTTTGCTGGCCCGTTTCGACAGCGGTGTTACGGCGATTGTCACCCACCCACGGGCGGTGCAGAGGGACAAACAGCGCTTGGAAAAGTTAAAGGCCGTCTCGGTTCAGCTCCCGGACTAATCTCCACGAGCCTCTGCGGGGATCGTCACGGTGACTGTGGTTCCATGACCGAAGACGGATCGAAAACGCATCGTCCCCCCATGATCTCGAACGATGCGTTGGGATACCGAAAGACCAAGCCCGGTCCCGCCTTTTTCCCCACGGGTAGTAAAAAAAGGATCGGTCACCCTGGCCAGACTTTCCGGAGAGATGCCTGCTCCCTGATCTGCAACCTCGATACAGAGGAGCTTGCTAGCGGTGTCGAAGCGGGTGGAGATCCGCACTTGCCGCTGTCTGTCCGGCAAGGACTGGCAGGCGTTGTGCAGCAGATTCATAATCACCTGCTCCATCCCGATTCGGTCCGCGGGAACCGTGGGAATATCGGTCTGGAGAACAAGGTCAAAACGATCCGTTGCTCTGGCGATCATGTGCCGCGACAGATCCACCACCGTGCGAATCACCTGGTTCATGTCGGTGGATTCCCTCTTGCCCTTCGTTCCTCCCCGAACGAACCTCTTGAGCTCTGAGACGATGTGGTCGATCCTTGTGGTGCTGGCCCCGATTTCAGAAATCGCCGATCTGGAGGCTTCTTTGAAATCCTCGTAGCTCATCCCGGACAGGCGGATATCTTCATCGATTTCTTCAGCCGAATCCGCCAGGGCGAAGAGATGGGGTAGACCGTCTAAGAGGAAGCGGGAGTTCATAACGATGACCTGGTTCGGATTGTTCACCTCGTGGGCTACGCCGGCAACCAAGGCTCCGAGGGATGCCAATTTATCCGTCCGCATGAGCTGCTGCTGTTGGGCCTGAAGGCGTTCGGCCGCTTCTTTGCGCTCGGAGATGTCGCGGATGATTACGACATTCGCCGCTTCATTCTGCCAGGTGGTACGCGCGCCGGTAATCTCCACGGGAATCACCTTGCCGTGGCGGGAAACGATGCGGGTCTCGTAGCAGCGGGGGGCATCCCGCCCGGCCATTCTTTCACTGAAACGATGGCTGACGGAGGCAAGCTCATCCGGGTGAACGAAGTCTGTGAAATGCATTCGTCTCAGGCCGACGGGGCTGTATCCGGAGATCTCGGTTGAGTGTAAATTGGCATAGAGAACCTGCCCTTGATGGGAAAGGATCAGGATGGCGTCGTTGGCGTTTTCTGCAAGCGCTTTGAAGTTCCCCTCGGCCGCCCGCAGGTACGAGACCATCTGATTGTATCCACGGGCGAGCTGCCCGACTTCATCCTCCGACGGTACCGGAACGAACATTCTGTAATTCCCCGATGACACCTGCTGGACAGCCTCGAGGAGAATACGGAGGGGTTTAAACAAGCCTCGACGGAAGGCCATTGGAAATCCAAGGACAACCAGGATGGAGGTGATCAGCGCGATAAGTGCGATTTTGGAGCAGAAAAGGTGAATCGCCAGACGGTACTCTGTGTAGGGCAATCCCACCCGGTAGGAAACGCCTCGATCGGTGATCGTGTAATACAGGTAGAAACTGTCGGTATCGTTCAAATCTAGATAGAGGAAACGGGGAATCAGTCCTCGACGTTCGGGGAGCAGACCTTTGCTGCCGGGTTCGCTCCCCAGACGAAGGATCGCCGTATCCGAAAGCTCCCGAGAGGAAAATTTAAGTGTGGCGGGGGAGGCGTTGGCCGGCAGGATGAAGGCGATGCCCGGAGAGAGTCCCGTTAGATCCTGATTTTGAATCGACATCCGGACCTGGTCGATTTCTCTACGGTAGCTGTCCGCCAAAGAACCGCGGACAACCGGCATCAGGGCACTGGCTGTAATACCGAAGGCCACCATGATTACAGCCAGCGGGATGCCGATCAGCTTGGTTAGATAGCTCGTCGGTTGTGGAGAATTGTTGACATAGACAACAAAGATGAGAAGACATACCAACAAGGAGCCGGTATTGAACACCAGAGCGTAGGTACCGCGGGTGATTACACCAGTCTGGAACAGCGTATAGGTCAGGGCGATGCCAGTGGTCGCCAGGGTCAGCAGAGCGAAACTGCGGGCCGACAGGGCCACTCGTCCGCCGGGACGGGCGATACAGCGAAATGCGCCGAACAAGCGGTTGACTACACCTGGTTTGACCGGTCTCCGCTCCTGCTTCGAGGAGCGGAGGACTTTGCGAAGCAGAACCACGGTCGACCAGAAGTAGCCGATCAGTACCAGGAAGCTGACCCTGGGCCCGTACTCGTAGGTAAAGTACTCCGCCGTGAAGTCGTACACCGATTCGATATTCGGGACTACAAACAGGGAACCCCAGACGGTGAAGGCTGCCGCCGTGGAAAGAATCAGGACGATCCGGGACTCCCGAGGGTGATGGTTCACCCCGTAGTGGTAGGCGAATTGGACAAGACAGACGACCCCGAAGACAATGAGGTTCGAGAATTGGCCGGTGTTCAAGGAGGCGCTCGAGAACACGGAGTAGCGCACCGTGTAGGAGAGGAGAAGCACGAACAGGCAGCCGAGATATCCCGCCAGATACCAGGTATCGGGATGTTTTGCCTTCAGAGAGAGCAGGTAGCCGGTTATGACGGATAGGAGCAGCGTCGTGGTCAAGGATCCTATAGACAGGGTGGCGAATCTGAGCCAGCTCACGCCGCACCTCCTCTGGACCTCACGACAGGGCTCGACTCCTCGCTTCCGTATTGCCGCCTTTTCGCCGCTTGAGCCTTTTGCTGAGCGCTTGAGGAGTGATCCCGAGCAGTCCTGCCGCGATCGCTTGATTGCCCTTGGCCCGAGATAGGGCCTCTTCGATCAACCGCCCGGTCATTCCCTTCAAAGTGGGAAGCTTTTCCGGAAAGGAGAACGCCTGTTCGGCGGCGGGAAGGTGGATCTCCCCGCCCGTGTATCCCATGGCCTCGCGAAAGGGTTGAAGGGACAGCATTTTTTCCCGCTGGCGGCTTACCGCGTTGAAAATCATGGAGCGAAGCTCCCGAACATTGCCGGGAAAGTCGTAGGTTTCCAGGAGGGTGAGCAGCTCGGGGGGTACGGCCAGTTTCTTCCTGCCCAGCTGCTCTACGGCCCGGCCGTGGAAATGATCGATGAGCAGGGGTAGATCATCCCTGCGTTCCCGCAGAGGCGGGATGCGAATCTCGTAGGTTTGCAAACGATAGTAGAGATCGCGGCGGAAATGTTGCCCCGCAACCAGGTCGGGCAGCAGGCGGTGGGTGGCGATGATGAACCGTGCACTGGTTGTACGCGGCAGGTCCGACCCTAGGGGGTAGTACTCCCGGGATTCCAGTAGCCGCAGCAGCTTGATTTGGCTGGCTGCGGATAGGTCCCCGATCTCGTCGAGGAAGAGCGTACCCGAGTTCGCCTGCTGTACGAGTCCTTTGCGGTCACTGTCCGCGCCGGTGTATGCACCTTTCGTGTGTCCAAAAAGTGTATCGGCAAACACGCTGTCGTCCAATCCGGCGCTGTTTACCTTTACCAGAGGTCCCCGCAGGGCGCTGACTGCGTGGATCGCCTCGGCAAAAAGTTCCTTGCCCGTGCCGGTTTCCCCGGTGATCAGGACCGTTTCTGCTGTTGGGCCGATGGATTCGATGAATCGGAAAATCGCGTGGACACGATGATTGCGGGTTACGATGCAGCGAAATGCCTCCGGATGGCTGATCTTGTCTGCCAGTAGACCTTCCCTGAGGGAGTTGTAGCGGCGGGAAAGACGCCGCATGTCGATGGCCCGCCCGACACCGCTGGTCAGCCTGTTCGGCTCGACAGCCTTGATCATGTAGTCAAAGGCTCCTTCCTTCATACAACCCACAGCCATGTCGATGTCTTCTGATGCGGTGACGATGATGACCGGGATATGGGGGTATAACTCGTGGATCTTTCTCAGCAGTGCATCCCCGGTAATGTGAGGCATGGAGATGTCCAGCAGGACGGCCTCCACCTCCTGCTTCTCCATAAGGGGGAGAACCTCCCGGGAATCGCTGCAGGTCAGTAGATTGTCAATCCCGGCGGATTTCAGCACTTTTGCCATGCTTGAGAGAACTGCCGGCTCGTCGTCGACCAGGAGCACAGGTACTTCGGGGTTCTCGCCGCTGTTCATAGCACCTCCCCGCCGTTCATCTCCCCGGTGTATGCGGTATTTTTAAGTATGTCCCTCAGGGATTCCGTAGGCTACCCAAACTATAGCCTCAACTCCATTGATAGGTCAATGTCACTCTGTCTGCTTTGTACGTCAAACGCCTTCCTAAATTCATCCTTCTGTGCTACTAATGACAGA
>Ga0307378_10011454_pt1 | contig 11413 bp, 10 predicted proteins | sample UN1MG_FD_202238 | JGI IMG/M metagenome (GOLD analysis project Ga0307378, IMG submission 202238) | Soil microbial communities from Risofladan, Vaasa, Finland - UN-1 | ecosystem: Environmental > Terrestrial > Soil > Coastal area > Acid sulfate soil | place: Finland: Risofladan, Vaasa | collected...
CGGCACGTTCGGCAACGCCAGCGGCGTCGACCGCGCCGGCGGGCACGCCGTCATCAAACCCTCCGGCGTGCCGCACGAACAGCTCGCGCCGGAGCGCATGGTCGTAGTCTCGCTCGCAGACGGCCGCGTCGTCGAGGGCGACCTGAGGCCAAGCTCCGACACGCCGACCCACCTGGAGCTGTACCGCGCCTTCGAGGCCGTCGGCGGCATCGTGCACACCCACAGCGTTCACGCGACGGCCTGGGCGCAGGCCCAGCGGGACATCCCCGCCCTGGGCACGACGCACGCGGACTTCTTCAACGGCCCGATCCCGTGCACCCGGCTGCTGAAGTCCACGGAGATCGCCGCCGACTACGAGACAAACACCGGCAAGGTCATCGTCGAGCGATTCGCCGAGTTGGACCCGACGCAGGTGCCGGGGGTCCTGGTGGCCCATCACGGGCCCTTCGCCTGGGGCCCGACCGTGGCGGAGGCCGTCGATGCAGCCGTCACGCTGGAGCACGTGGCCCGGCTGGCGTCCGAGACGCTCCACGTCGAACCCAACCCGCAGACGATCCACCGCGAGCTCCTGGAGAAGCACTTCTCCCGCAAGCACGGCCCTGGGGCCTACTACGGGCAGCGATGACCGCTGCACACGCCCGGGACGCCGGCCGGCGAGAGGTGATGCCGACCGCGCCGAGAATGATTGCGCTGGCAGAGGCCGCAGATCGTCATAGAATAGACTGGTTTGGGGAGCACTGACATGATCGGACTTGGCGTCAACATCGACCACGTGGCCACCGTCCGCCAGGCCCGGCGGACGGTCGAGCCGGACCCCGTCTGGGCGGCCGCCGAGGCGCAGCTCGGCGGGGCAGACTGCATCACCTTTCATCTCCGCAAGGACCGCCGGCACATCAACGACCGCGACGCGCGACTGCTCAGGCAGACCGTAACGGTCAAGCTCAACATGGAGATGTCGCTTGACGAGGAGATCGTTCAGATCGCGCTGAAGACGCGGCCGGACCAGGCCACGCTCGTGCCCGAGAACCGCCAGGAGATAACCACCGAGGGCGGGCTGGACGCCGTGGCGCAGGGCCAGCGGCTGGCGGAGGCGACGCGGGCGCTGAACGATGCGGGCATCGTCGTCAGCGCGTTCGTCGATCCGGAGCCGACGCAGATCGCGGCGTCGAAGGACGCCGGCTGCCAGGCCATCGAGATCCACACCGGCGCATACGCCAACGCCTGGCTGCTCCACGGCAGCCAGGGCCGGGCCGCCAAGGTCAGCGAGGCGCTGGCCGAGATCGGCGAGGGGCTTCAGGCCGGCCTGGACGCCGGGCTTACCGTCCACGCCGGCCACGGGCTGACCTACGACAACGTGGCGCCCATCGCGGCGATGAAGGGGTTCTGCGAGTTCAACATCGGGCATTCCATCGTCTCCCGCGCGATCTTCGTTGGCCTGCGCGAGGCCGTCGCCCAGATGAAACGACGGATACAGACGGCGGCGGAGTAGCGGATGCCTCCGGACAGGCCGGCCATCCTTGTCGAAGAGATCCGCGACGCCGTAGCTTCTCACCGTTTTCGAGTCACGGACCATGCCGACGAGGAGGCGGCCAACGACCGCCTGCACCTGGACGACATCCTGCACTCGGCCGCGACCGGGGAGATCATCGAGAGCTACCCGGACGACAAGCCCTACCCGAGCTGCCTGGTGTTCGGGCGGTCTGCAAAGGGCGATGCGATTCACAGCGTCTGGGCGTACAATAGGGCCTCCCGCTGGGCGGTCCTGGTGACCGTGTACCGTCCGGACCCGCGAAGGTGGAAGGACTGGCAGACGAGGATTCGATGATGACCCAGCCATTCGACAAGTGCCCCTCTTGCGGGGGCGAGCTGGCCGAGAAGGAACTCGAGAAGATCCTACAGGGCGGCGGCAACACCGCGGTGGTGAAGGTGCGGGCTCAGGTCTGCCTGCACTGCGGCGAGCGGCTTTACGACGAGCAAACGGTTCGCCAGTTCGAGCAGGTTCGCAGCAAGCTCCAGCGACAGGACACCAGGGGGTTCCGTCCGATCGGTCAGGCGTTCGAGGTGAGGACCGAGCCGAGCGGCTGACGTTTCGGCGATTCGGTTCCCGACGCGGGGAGTTGAAGGACAGGCCATGACGGAACGCATGAAGCTTGAAGGCTCGATGGTGGCGATCGTAACGCCGTTCAGAGACGGCGCGGTCGATTACGACGCGCTGGGGCAACTGATCGACTTCCAGATCGACGGCGGAACGATGGGCATCGTGCCCTGCGGCACGACGGGCGAATCGCCGACGCTGGACCACGACGAGCACGACAAGGTCATCGAGTTCACCGTCCAGAAGGTCGCCGGGCGGGTGCCGGTCATCGGCGGCACGGGCAGCAACTCGACGGCCGAGGCCCTGCGGCTGACGAAGCACGCAAAGGCCGCCGGCGCCGACGCCTGCCTTGTCGTCAACCCCTACTACAACAAGCCCACGCAGCACGGCATGGTTGAGCACGTCAGGCGGCTCGCCGAGGTCGAACTGCCGATCGTGCTGTACAACATACCCGGGCGCTGCGGCGTGGAGCTCGCGCCCGAGACCATCGCGCGGATGTACGAAGAGATCCCGATGGTGGTGGCCGTCAAGGAGGCCACCGGCAAGCTGGACGTTTCCAGCCAGATCGCCGCCTGCTGCGACATCACGATCATCTCGGGCGACGACTCGCTGACGCTGCCGATCTGCTCGGTCGGCGGGCGCGGGGTTATCAGCGTCCTGGCCAACGTGCTGCCGGCCGAGGTGCGCAAGCTCTGGGACGCGATCGAGAGCTGCGACATGGCCGCCGCCACCATGCAGCACCTGAGGCTCTTCCCGCTGTTCCGCGCGATGTTCGTCGAGACCAACCCCATCCCGATCAAGGCCGCGCTGGGCATGGCCGGAATGATCGCCAACGAGCTGCGACTGCCAATGAGCCCCCTCAGCCAGACCCACCGGGCGCCGCTGGCGAAGATGCTCAACGACTTCGGCATCGACGCCAAGCCGTAGGCGAAATGGGAGGACCGTGTACGAGGGCTGGCACATCGAGTTCACGGACCACGCGCGTCGGCGCATGCTCGAGCGGCTCGTCAAGGAAGGCGACGTCCGTGAGGCGATTCGCCATCCCGACTCATCGCAGGCCGATGCCCGGCACGGCGGAAGATTGCTGAGGCGGTATCTCGCAGATTGGGATAGAATACTTGTGGTCGCGATCGAGGAGCAGCCCGCCGAGGGCGTGGTACTCGTCAAGACGGCCTTATGGTCACCGGCGAAACCAAATCGTTGCTGATCAAGCTCGAGGCAGCAGGCAACTGCGTGCTGGGTTACGTCTGTTTCCAGGAGGTCGCCCCGGGGCAGGTGGACAAGACCGAGGAGGTCGAGCCAGGCTTGGTGATGGCCGACTATGACGCGGACGGCAGGCTGCTCGGCGTGGAGTTCCTGGACGCCGAGAGGGCAGACTCCAGCCTCATGAGGCGCCTCGCCGAGCGCCTCAATGCGCCCGAACTGGCAGGGATCGACCTGTGCCAGATGTGTAAGACGCCTGTCTAACATGCCTCCCAGCTGTGTGACTCACCCCTCGCCGTTTCGCGCGGAGGCCTGGCGGTATATCCTCGCCAGCTCGGCCACCATCGCCGCCGGGCGGTGATGCTCGCGAAGGTGCTCCAGCGCACGGTCGGCCAGCGCGCGGGCGGAGGCGCGATCCTCCAGAAGCCCGACGAGCCTGGCCGTCAGGTCGGCCGCGTCACCGCGCCTGAAGAACAGCGCCGTCTGGCCCTCCCTCAGGAAGTCCGACGCCCCCTGCCCCGTCGCCAGCACCGGCACCCCCGCTGCCATCGCCAGCAGGCAGGGCACGTCGAGCCCTCGGCCGGCCACCGGCGAGATGTAGATATCCGCCGCCTTGAAGATTTCCGAGAGGAGCGCATGCGGCTGTCGGTCGGCGAAGGTCAGGGCATTGCCGAGGGAGAGCTTCTCGGCCGCCGCCCGGAGCTCCGGTTCCGCCGGCCCGCCGCCCAGCAGGAAGCACGCGCAGTCGTAGCCCTTGGCGATGATGTCGGCGAAGCTCCTGATGGCGGCCCGGAATGCCCGCAGGTCGTTCATCCGCCCGCCCGCCACCAGCGTCACGCTGCGCTGCGGGTCGGTGAAGCACGTCGCGTGGCGCACCTGATAGACGCCCGGGCGCAGCAGGTGAAGCTTGTCAGGGCTGACCACGTGGCGGCGCCGCATCCGCTTCAATACCTGGGCCGAGCCCGCCAGCGCCCCCGCAGCGGCGCCCGGCAGGCGCCCAAGCGCCCGAGCGTCGGGCAGGGCGTAGCCGCTGACGAGATAGCGGACGCCGGCCAACCGCGACAGGCGTATCGTCAGCGGCGCCGCGCCGGCGTCCAGGGCGTGAAGCAGGTCGATACCGGACTCGCGGACGCCCTCGGCGAGTTCCTGGACCTTTGGGGCGGTCTCCCAGAATGCCCACCAGCTCAGCCGCCCGTACCGCACGAGTTTCATGGGTGGGCTGGGCAGCGCCCCCGCGTCGGCGCGCTCGGGGCAGACGGCCGTCAGCTCCACCAACTCGTCCAGCAGGCCGATCGCGACGGGCTGGAGTATCCGCCCGTAGTCCTCGAGCGTCTGCGGCCCCGCTACCCATGCCACCCGCAGCGGCCGCGGCGCCGAGACCGCCGCAGCGGCCTCCGACCGGCTACCTTGCGGGCCGCCGATTCCTTCTGTCGAGTGCTCCCTCATGGCCTCATCATTCTACGGCGATGGTCCTCCGGCATGAAGAGACCCTTGTGCGGCGAGAAGCTCCAAACTGCAAATCCCAAGCTCCAGACAAGCTCCAATCCTCAAGCTCCAAAAGGTCCGCGGCGACGCGTTGGTCATTGGTGCTCGGAGCTTGCTTGTGATATGGCGCTTGGGATTTGGAGCTTTCACCATCGTCCCCTGCGCAGGCACCTCCGCCGATTCCCCGAGTTCACGAGTCAACGAGTCAACGGATTCACGAACCTACACGCTGGTCGGCTGGCCGTTGGCGGCCGACGCGCCGGAACGGTCGGCCTCGATGTCGGCCTGGAGCGCGCGCCACTGATCCAGGTCCATCAGGCACTCGCGGGCCTGCGAGCCCTTGTAGTCGCCCAGGATGCCGGCGTCGGCCATCTGGTCGATGATTCGGCTGGCCCGGCTGTAGCCCACCTGCAGCCGCCGCTGCAAGAGCGACACGCTGCCACGCTCGGTGGACAGGATGATCTCAACGGCCTTGTCGAACATCTCGTCCCGCTCGCCGGCGGCGCCGGGCGGGCGGCTGTCAATCCGCATCAGCTCGGCCTCGTAGTGCACCTCGCCGCGCCCGCGCAGCAGGCCGACCACCGCCTTGATCTCCGAGTCGTCCACGAACGTGCCCTGCGCACGCGTCAGGTTGCTGGTGCCCGGCTGGAGGAACAGCATGTCGCCCTGCCCCAGCAGCACCTCCGCGCCGTTCTGGTCCAGGACGATGCGGCTTTCCTGGCGCGATGCCACGCGGAAGCTGATGCGGCACGGCATGTTGGCCTTGATGAGGCCGGTCACGACGTTGACGCTCGGCCGCTGCGTCGCCAGGATCATGTGGATGCCCACCGCGCGGGCCTTCTGGGCGATCCGGATGATGTGGCTCTCCACCTCCTTGTCGGAGGTCATTATCAGGTCGGCCAGCTCGTCAACGATGATCACGTAGGTGGGCAGTTGCGTCTGCACGCCGGCTCGATCCTCCGCCGAGCTGACGCCGAAACGCTTGTAGATCTCGTCGGCGCCGAGGCGGTTGTACGCGCGGATGTTCTTGACGTTTGCTTCCTTGAGCAGCTCGTAGCGCTCGTCCATCTTGGTGGCCGCCCACTCCAGAATCTCCTCGGCCTTCCGCATATCGTGCACGATCGGGCAGGCCAAATGGGGAATCCTCTCGAAGGCGGCCATCTCGACCATCTTCGGGTCCACCAGTATCAGCCTCACGTCGCGGGGGCTGCGCGTCATCAGCACCGAGGTTATGATCGCGTTTATGCTGACGCTCTTGCCCGAGCCGGTGGTCCCGGCGATCAGCATGTGCGGCATGCCGGCCAGGTCGGCCACGATCGGGTTGCCGCCGGCGTCCTTGCCCAGGTACAGCGGCAGGCGCATCTCCCTCTCGGCGTCGGGGGCAAGGTTCATCAGCTCCTTGATGCGGACGATCTCCTTGTCGGAGTTGGGGATCTCCACGCCGATGGTGTCCTTGCCGAATCGCGGGGGCACGACGCGCACGCCCGGGACCGCCAGCGCGCGGGCGATGTCCGTGGCAAGGTTCGCGATCTGCGCGACCTTCACCCCGGGCGACAGCGCCAGCTCGAACAGCGTGATGACCGGGCCGGTCTGGTAGCCCACGACCTCGGCCGCCACGTTGAAGTCGTTGATCGTCTGCTGGAGGATCTCCTTGTTGTTCTGGGCCTGGGCCTCCAGGACCTCGGTGTAGCCGCCGGAGGGCTCGGCCAGCAGATCAGTCGAGGGCAGCTCGTAGCGCTGGGGGCCTTTATCGGGCCGCCTGACGACCGCGGGCTTCTTGCCGGAGGTGGCGGGTCCATCGGGGGGGGCCGGCTTGCCCACCAACAGCGGCTTGTTGGGCCGGTCGGCCGGCGGCCCCGCCGGAGACACGCGGTCGGGCGGCTTGGCCGTTGGCGGAGCGCCCCGCGCGACGGGGGCCTGGGCCAATGCGGGACGCCCCTTGCCTGCCGCCGCAGCGCGCGGTGCCGCAGCGATCGCCGGGTGCGCCCCGGGCGCAGCGGGCTTCACTATCCGCTGCCCCACGGCGTTCACCACGTGGGTGACCGCCCCCCGACGCTGCCAGATCCGACGGCCGAGCGTCGGCAGCTTCAGTACGAAGCTGTCGGCCGCCAACAACAACCCGACCAGCGTGGTCAGTGCGATGATGATGTACGATCCCAGCCGGGAGAACTTCTCCAGGACGAACCTGCCGACGGCCTGCCCCAGCACGCCGACCGTGCCGGCGGCCAGGTCCTCCGCCGGCGCCGGATTGAGCAGATGCGCCGCGCTGCTGGTGGCCAGGATCAGCAGGACCACGCCGATGACCCGCCACGGCACGTCGCGGATTCTCCCGCCTAGCATCAGGGCGGCCGCCGCGATGGTTGCGAACAACAGCCCCATGTAGGCCCCCACTCCCAGCCAGTATCGAAGCGTGTAGGCGACGTACGCCCCCACCAGCCCCACCGCGTTGTCCACCGGCCGCTTCGGCGGGTACACCTGCGGCGAGGGCGGGTCCGTCGCCGAGAAGCTCAGCATGCTCGGCCAGGCCAGCAGCACCAGCCCGGCCAGCAGCACTACGAAGCAGTACCGCAGGTACCGCCGGCTTGGCGCGGCCCCTGACGGTGCATCCTTCGACTTGTCCTCTCGCTTCCTGGCCATCCGTAGCTTTGAGTATCTGCGCGGGCCGGACACGCCGGCGGCCTCAGGCGCCGGTGTGGCCGAACCCGCCGTCGCCCCGGGCGGTCGAGTCCAGCGAATCGACCTGCTCGATCCGCGCCCGGGCGACCGGGCAGATCACCATTTGCGCCAGCCTCATGCCGCGCCGTACGGTGAACGGCTCGGGTCCGATGTTCCCGACGATCAGGCACACCTCGCCGCGGTAGTCCGCGTCGATCGTGCCGGGCGCGTTAGGCAGGATCACGCCGTGCTTCAGCGCCAGGCCGCTGCGAGGACGAATCTGCGCCTCGTAGCCGCCCGGCACCGCCATCGCGAACCCGCACGGGATCAGCCTGATCTCGCCGGGCGCAATCCGGACGTCGCCTTCGCACGCGGCGCAGAGGTCCATCCCCGCGGCGTGCTCCGACAGATAGCTCGGCGGCGGGATGTCCTCCGCGCCTGCCGCGCGCCGTATCCTTACCGTTATCGGACCGCCCAACCGTTTGACTCCACCCGAAACGGGCCGCCGCACCCGCACGTACCCACGAGCATAGCACCTTGCGACGCCTACGCAACCCGCCGCCCCAGGGGTGCATCATCGCTTGGGGCAAGTAGCATGGCCGTCTCGGCCATGAGTATCACGGGCGTCTCGCCCGTGCTACCACCCAATCCCTATGCACCGCCCCTCCAGTCAGCCCGAGGCCGCACAACTGAACCCAATATTGGGTTCGTTTTCCCCTCTCCAGCGTCTGCCATATCGGCAGCTCGCCGCTCCTAAATCCTGTCTTGAGCACGCTGTACGTTTGGACCCTCGGACTGCCAAAATTGGCTTCGTTTCGCAAAAAGACTTCGGCCGCAACCGGCCCTGGCGCTGCGCAGGGCTCGGCCCGTTGCAGACCGCTCCGCCCGTGTAGTCCATGACGCATGCCAGCCACGATTCAGCCCCGCTTCCCCGCGGCGGCGCCTGGCCTTCCGACAGGCCAACAGGTCCGGCCACCAACGCATGCAATTCTACATGCCTGCGGTTGTGTTGTCAAGCAAATTATGAAAAAAACTTTCACCCGTCTAGGCATGGGCGCCCGCCCTCGCCAGCCCCGGCGATCCGGGGCGCCTGACACGGCTCGGCGGCGGGCCCCGTCCCTGGCCGCCGGCTGCGGCGGACAGCTCCCGCCATGCATCTGAGCCGGATGCCCAGCCGCTCCCGCCTGCCGGCGGCGCCGTCAGGGCACGGAACCGAACTGCCCCAGCAGCGCGCTGATCTCACTCGCCAGCTCGTCCTTTGTGCGCTGGCCCCAGGGCAGGGCCTGGCCAGAGGGCGTGAGGATGCAGGCGCGGCTGCTTTCGGCAGCCATCGCTGCGGGAGTGTTCAGGACAAGGAAGTCGGCCCCCTTGGCGGCCATCTCCGCGCGGGCCTTGGCCTCGATCTCGCCTTCCGGGCCGGCCTCCATCGCAAAGGCGACGATGATCTGTCCTTTGCGCTTTCGACGGGCCAGGCCGGCCAGGACGTCCTCGGTCGGCACCAGCCTCAGGGTGACCGGGCCCCCGCTGCGGCTGATCTTGCCGGGGCGCACGCGCTCGGGGCGGAAGTCTCCGACGGCGGCGGCCATCACCAGGGCATCGCAGGCGTCGAAGTGCTCGTCCACCGCGGCCTTCAGCTCCGCGACGGTCTGGAAGTGCACGACGCGGCAGCCCTTCGGCGGCGGCTCGGCCACCGGCCCGGCAAGCAGCGTTACCTGGTGGCCGGCGCGTGCCGCGGCGCGGGCGACGGCGAAGCCCATCCGCCCGCTCGAGGCGTTGGTGATGAACCGCACGGCGTCGATCGGCTCCCGCGTGGGGCCGGCTGTCACAAGCACCCGCATGGGCAATAGACTATTGCCAAACCGCGCGGGCGTAAACTCCATTCGTGGGCCGACGCCCGGCGCCGTCCCTGGCCGCCTCGGCCGATCAGCCCCGGCGATTGGCCCTGCGCCGCCGGCGGAAGGCCCGCCGCCCGACGAGCAGCGCCGTTCCCGCGCCCAGCAGGGCCACCGACGCCGGCTCGGGCACATTGATCAGGAATATCTCGTAGTCCGACCCGTCATGGCCGTCCCAGGTGACGATCAGGCCGTAGCAGTCCGGGTATCCGTCGTCGTAGTTGTCGTCGGTCACGACAAAGGCGGCGTTGCCGTCGTGCAGGATGATCTCGAAGTCGTTGCCGTCAAAGTGCCGCCAGGACATCAGGCTTCCGCACTTGACGCCGTTGGTGTCGAGCAGGCTGTCATTCGTCAGCGGCGTGAAGGTGTTGGCGTCGATGTCGTAGAGGATGATCTCCGAGTCAAAGCCCTCGTATGCCTGGTAGATGACGTAGCGGCCGTTCACGTGCGGGCGAAGGTCGTTGAGCGGGTTGGTCGTCAGTTGCCTGATGGAGTTGCCCTCCTTCAGGAAGACCTCCCAGTTGCCGCTGAGCAGCGTCTCCCAGGCCATCACGTTGCCGTCGATCCGAGGGTGCATGTCGTTGTACTGGTTGTAGGTGACCTGGGTTTCCGACACCCAGTCGTAGTGCATTATTTGCCAGTACTTGTCGATGGTGTTGTTCGGGTCGGGCACCAGACGGGACCATACCAGTGCATCGGCGGACAGGTAGGGGTACTGATCGTGCATGCTGTTGTTCGTCAGCCGAGTGGCCGTGTTGCCGTCGTAGTGATACAGCTCGTAATTGAAGTCAACGACGCTTTCCCAGACGATGTTGTTGCCATGGATGGAGGGGCGCAGATCGTCGTAGGTGTTGTTTGTGAGCGGGGTGAATGTGCCGGTGGAGATCTGGTAGCGCATGATCTCCCAGTTCCAGTCGTTGGGGTCGGGCCGGTTGGCGTCATAGTGCTGCCAGACGATGTAGTCGCCGTAGACCTGCGCGTAGCGATCGTCCGTATCGTTGAACGTGATCTGTTGGATCGACCACGGCCCGGCGTGGGCGACGGCGGGCGCCAGCAGCACAAGCAACACAAGGGCACAGCGGTGCACAGCGAGTTCGGGGTGCGAGCGCTTCATGGTAGTTCTCCTTCCTTTTCCGGACGCGCGACGAAGCGAGCGGCCGATCTGAGCCTGGGCTGCAATGAGCACGTGGCACCGCAAGTGCTTTATTCGTCGAGACTTCGGCCAACGAGCGTTCGGCCCTCGCGGAACAATACACAACGGTCCCGTCGAACCTGATTGACTCCGTTTGACGCGATTTGCCGTCCCTGCACTTTTTGGAGAGGAAAGATTATACGGTTGGGCGCGCGAATGTCAACATAAAAACCGACAGCAAGGAGAGTTGTGTGCACGGAGATGCGGCAGCTTGCGACGGCGCGGGCTTTCCGGCCCGTGCGGTGCCGCCGCCAACCGCGCGAAGGCCTGGTCCATCCCCAAGACGCCGCAGGCTTCCGGGCGCGTCGCGCGGGCATGGTCCGCGGGCCGTCGATCCGGCTGCGGTGAGACCGTCGCAGGCGCGGGCCCCGACGACGAGCAGAGGACGAAACGGCCGGGGCGTGTGAAAAAATCGCCGGGACGCTCTTTTTTTGCTTGAAACAACACGGGTGCCGCAAGTAGTATCAGCGGTCATCACGGGAGCACGGAGGTACCTCTACAGAGGAGCACGGAAGCCAACGCTGTCCGGGTGTGATGCCGCAGTGGCAGTGAGATCGTAGTCGGCCAGGCAGAAGCTTCCGCAAATCGAACGTGCCGGCCGCTAACCGGTGCGGAAATCGCATAGGCAAGAAGCGAGTCGCTGTTATAACGTCAGTGCATGACCACGGGCGAACTATACATATAGAGGAGAGGAACTGGTCATATTGACACAGGAGACACGTAGCGGTTTGGCGTAAGGGATTCTGCCGCCAGAGATAATAAAAAGAGTGGACCAGCGATCTGCCTTGCCGGGTGACGCTGGCCCACTGCGGTGGGGACGGCGGGCAGTCACTGCCCGCCTACCCCTGCCATTTTCTATTATCGAATACGGGGCGGCGGATTGCAAGCCAA
>Ga0307378_10011456_pt1 | contig 11412 bp, 11 predicted proteins | sample UN1MG_FD_202238 | JGI IMG/M metagenome (GOLD analysis project Ga0307378, IMG submission 202238) | Soil microbial communities from Risofladan, Vaasa, Finland - UN-1 | ecosystem: Environmental > Terrestrial > Soil > Coastal area > Acid sulfate soil | place: Finland: Risofladan, Vaasa | collected...
TGTTAGAAACAAATGCAAAAAAGCGAAACAATCATTTACTGACTTGCCTTGGGAACATCCTTATTTAGGCCTCGAAAGAATATTGAAGAACAAAATAGACAAGGTAAAACTTCAAAAAAAGAAACAGAGAATAATGAAATTTTTGTAGGAGTAAAAAATGAATTCTGATTTCTGCCATCTCCATGTTCATAATGAATATAGTCAACTTGATGGATATGGAACAGCGAAGCAATACGTGGATAAGGCTCATCTTCTTGGGTTTAAATATCTTGGATTAACAAACCATGGAAATATTGATGGCCTTATTAAATTTCAAAAAGAATGCGATGAGAAAGATATCTTGCCAATTCTTGGATGTGAAGCTTATATAGTTCAAGAAGCAGATAAGAAAAGAGAAAGAGGACATATTTGCCTTTTCGTGAAAAATCAAAGAGGGTTTAGAAATCTATGTAAAATGATGACATATGCTAATATGGAAGGGTTTTATTATAAACCAAGGATAACATATGATATTTTATTAAAACATTGCCAAGGACTTGTTATATCAACAGCTTGTGCGGCTTCTTTTCTTAAATTAAATGGTGGTCGCCAATTATTTTCTGATCTTTATGATTCTATTGGAGATGACCTATATTTAGAAGTAATGCCTGTAGATCTTGAAATGCAGAGAAAGTTAAACCAAAATATCTTAAAATTATCCAGAAAATTCGGTTCAAAAATAATCGTAACAAATGACTGTCATTATGTTAATATGGGAGAATATATTGCACAAGAAGTACTTCTAGCAATAGGACAAAAAAGCAAATGGACGGATGAAAATAGGTGGAAGTTTACAATAAAAGGATTACATCTTAGAACAAAAAAAGAGATGATAAGAGCATTTGAAAAATACCATCCAGGATTCCTAAAAAAATCATACCTGACAAACACGATAGAAGTTGCAGAAAAATGTTGTAATTTTAGAATAAAGAAAAAAGAAATAGAACTTCCACATATTAAAGATATTGTTGGCAGCGATGAGGTTGTTATGAAACGCCTTTGTTACGCTGGATTTAAAAGATTATTTGAAAAAGATTTAAAAAAGGATAAGATATATTTTAAAAGATTTAAAATGGAATATAATCTTATTAAGAATAAAAAATTTATAAGATATTTTTTAATCGTTTGGGAACTTTTAGATTGGTGTAGAAATAATGATATCCTTGTTAGTCCGTTAAGAGGAAGTGTTGGAGGAAGTCTCGTTGCTTATCTTCTTGGAATAACGGCTGTCGATCCAATTTATCATGATTTGCTTTTTGATAGATTTATAAATAAAGACAGGATTGATTACCCAGATATTGATATAGATTTTGAAGACACCAAAAGGATTATGGTAAGAAAACATTTAGAAGATACGTATGGAGAAGAAAATGTTGCCGGAGTAAGCAGTTATAATAGGATGCAAGCAAAATCAGTGATAAGAGATGTTGGGCGTGTCTTTGAAATTCCTTATAAAGAGGTAGATGAGTTTGCCAAGCTCATTGAGGATGGGGGCGAAGAGGGAAGGATAAATGAAGCGATAGAAAACTTTCAAGAAGGAAAAGAGTTTGCAAGGAAACATCCTTTTATTATAAAAATGGCAAAAAAGCTTGAGGGGCAAGTAAGAGGATATGGACAACACGCAGCGGCTCTTGTTATAAGCAAAAGAAACATTGGAAAAGGAGGGCGGTGTAATCTTTTATCAAGAGATGATGGACCAGTTGTAAATTGGGAAAAGGAAGATACTGAATATGTTGGCCTCATGAAACTTGATGCGCTTGGATTAAAACAACTCTCTATTCTCAGTGAAACCAAAAGATTAATAAAAGAGAATTATGGGAAAAATATAATTTTAGAAACAATTGATATCAAAGATGAAAAAGTTTTAAAAGAAATCTCGGAAGGGAATACAGTTGGAGTATTCCAGATGAATACATGGGCGATGACCCATCTCATTAAAGAAATGGAAGCTAATACTTTTGAAGAACTTGTTGCAGCGACAGCTCTTGTAAGGCCAGGACCGTCCCATAGTGGAATGACAGAAGAATATATAAAAAGAAAACATGGTACAAGATGGAAGTTAAATCATGATATTTATGATGAGATAACAAAAGACACCTATGGAATTCTTGTTTATCAAGAACAGGTTATGCAGGTTATATATAAAATGGCAGGTCTTCCATATTCAATAGCAGATAAAATAAGAAAGATAATAGGTAAAAAAAGAGATCCAAAAGAATTTAAAGTTTATAAAAATATGTTCGTAAAAGGATGTCTTAAAAAAGGAACGTTTTCTAAGAAAGAAGCCAATCAGTTTTGGAAGGGATTATTGAAATGGGCAAAATATGGATTCAATAAATCCCATTCTGTTGGGTATGCAATGTTAGGATATTGGTGTGCATGGTTAAGATATTATTACCCGACAGAATTTATATGTGGATCTCTTACATATGGAGCAGAAAAAAAGAGGCCGGAAATTATGGAAGAAGCATATAGATTAGGATTATCTTTGATTCTTCCTAAAGTTGGAATCAGTGAAGCTTTTCGATGGGTTGCAAAAGATAAAAAACTTTACGTCCCATTCATTGAAGTGAAAGGGCTTGGAAAAGTAAAAGCAAAACAAGCCGCAAGAGGGGATGAAAATAAAAATGACATTAGAAAATTTTATATAAAAGACAAACAGAAGATAGGAAACAATAGCGATATTAAAGGAGCTTTTAGAAATCTTTTAAATGAAATTGGGGCATTTGATTTAAATGAACATGCTCAACTTCCAAAATCAGTTAAGAAATATTTTAAGTTTAGAATAGCAACCAGCACAAAATCACAGTATAAAAATCTAATGGAAATTGGGGAAAAGAATATAAGATTAGATAGAATAGATAAGGTTTTATCTGGAGATTATAAAGAAATAGAAAAACTCAAATTAAAAATTAGTAATAAAAAATTTAAAGGTTTTGACAATGAGTTATCTAATTGTAAAGCCTGTTCTTTAATAAAACAATGTAAAAAACCTGTTCATCCAAGTCCAGGAAAATTTAATGTCGCTATAATTGGTGAAGGGCCGGGTCCAAAAGAAGATGAAAAAGGGAAAGGGTTTCTTGGTAAATCTGGGGATCTATTATGGAAACGATTAAAAAAGAAAGGGTTTAGAAGAAAACAATTCCATGTGACAAATATGGTCAAGTGCTATCCAAAAATTACCAGAACACCAAATGAAAAACAAATTAGATTATGTGGGAACAAATGGCTTAAAAAAGAGCTCCAAGAATTAAAACCAATATTAATGCTAGTCTTTGGAAATACTGGATTAAAATATTTCACGAATTTGAAAAATGGGATAACACAAAAAAGCGGGTCTACGATTTGGAGTGAAGAATTTAAATGCTGGATAGCATGGTGTGTCCATCCATCATCCGTTTTACATAATAAGGAAAATGAAATATATTTTGATTCTGGGATAAATAATTTTACTAAACTCCTTAGGATTCTTTTAAAATGAAAATTATAAAACAAAGTATAATAATAATACATAATAAAAGCAAAGGAAAAGGATATGGATTATAGTAGAGACCTAGAAATTGATAGGTATAATTTAGAAAGGGAACTTGTTTCCCATTCACAACTATATATGAAATGGGCATTAGCAGCTAATAAAGCATTAGAAGAAGCAGAGATGGCAAAAGATAAGGTGGAATTAATTAAAGCTAGAATTGATTCAGATGTTCGCTCATATCCAGAAAAATATAATCTTCCAGATAATCCAAAAGAGGGAGCAATAAGATCAGCGATAATAAAAAATAAAAAAGTGAAACAAGCAGTTTCAAAATATTATGAGGCATTATATAATAGTAGAGTTCTATCAGATGTAAAGAATTCTTTTAGGGGGCGTGGGAAAATTTTAGAGGGGTTAGTTCATCTTAATGTTCAGCTTCATTTTTGTGAGCCAAAAGTTCTAACAAGAAAACAAGAAGAATTATGGCAGGATAGGGCAATTGAAATAAGAAGGGATTTACAACAATCAATGAGGACAAGAAAAATTAAAAGGAGGTAGTAATGGGATCAAGAAGCGACCGTAGAAAGAAGATGGGGGAGAAACTTAATAAAAGAATTGAAACAGGCAGGAAACAAAGCAAAGGAAATAGAAAGTCTATCATCAAACCGGAAGAGGAGGTGCAAAATCTAATTGTAGGTGATGGTGATCATTTAGTAGATTTGATACCATATACGGCTGGCAAACATGACCCTCTAGTTCCAGAAGGCGATCCAACCTATACTTATGAGTATAAAGCTCATGTCAATGTCGGGCCAAATAATCTTATCTTTTTATGTCCAACAGAAATGTTTAACGAACCATGTCCAATCTGTGAAAAAAGACAAAGGTTGAGGGAAAAAGGAGCATCAAAAGATGTGTATAAAGTTCTGTTTCCTAAAAAGAGAAACTTGTATAACGTAATCTGCTATGACAAGGGAGAAGAAAAGAAAGGCGTACAAGTCTGGGATGTATCATGGCATTACTTTGAAAAATTTATTTTAGCCATTTCCAAGAAAAAAGGCCGACATGGGAAACCTGGAAAGAAAATTAATTTTGCCCATCCTGACAAAGGCAAATCTATATCCTTTGAAGTAGAGCCTGCCAAGGGTGAGGATGATTATCCAAAATATCTTGGGCATAGCTTTGATGATCGTGATTATAAGATTTCTGATGAAATCTTGGATGATGCAAAAATTCTTGATATGATTGTTCATCGTCCAACTTATGATGAAATCTTAGAAGCTGACAAAGGTAAAAAAGGCAAGAAGGACAAAAAAGGCAAGAAGGGTAAAGATCAAGATTCTGAGTCAGATGATCTTTTAGAAGAGTTAGAGGACCTTGATGATATAAAAGAGCTGAAAGAATTTATAAAAGAAAATGGCCTTGATATAAAGGTTAAGAAAAAGGAAAAGGCAAATGCTCTTAAAAAGAGAATAAAAAAGGCTCTTGAAGAAGAGGATGAGGAGGACGACAATGAGGATGAGGACGAGGATGGTGATGATGATGATGATGAGGAAGGTGATGAGGAAGGTGATGACGAAGATGAGGATGAGGACGACGACGATGAGGACGATGATGATGAGGATGGAAAAGGGTATACCAAAAAAGATATCAGAAAAATGAAAATGAAAGAATTAAAGAAAGTAATTAAAGAAGAGGACCTTGATGAGATTGATATTGGCGATTATGAAAAAGATGATATTGATGATTTAAAAGATGATATTATTGATGCTTTAGGACTATAAAAATAAAATGGAAAATAACATAACAAGAAGAATAAGAAGAAGAAGGAAACTAAAGAGACGGTCCGACTCGACTGGAGTGGTCGTAAAAAACATTGAAAAGGGCGTAAACCGCTCAATACCTCCTACTGCTCCAGTCGAGTTTCTTTCATCTAATTGCATCCCATTAAACCTTGCACTTTCACAAAAAGGAAGAGATGGTGGATGGCCTAGAGCACGAGTTAGTAATATCATTGGTGATGGATCGAGTGGGAAAACTTTACTTGCATTAGAATTGGCATTTTGGTTTTTCAACAATTATAAAAAACTCAAATCAAATATTTTTGCAAAAATAAAGAAGCTTATAATAAAATATGATAATGGGGAAGGTGTTATGGACTTCCCCATGCCAATAATGTATGGAAAAGAATTTTCAAAATTTGTTGATTGGGAAAGGTCAAAAAGTTTTGAGCAAATGTGCCGTCGATTTTTAAAACTTGCATTTAATCTAAAAAAAGGGGAGAGTCTTTTATATATTATAGATTCATGGGATTCATTTCAAGGGTCACAAAGTAAAAAAGATTTTAGAGATTCAATTGAAAAGGACAACGATTTAAAAGGTGATTATGATCTCTTTATTCAAAAATATGCAAGCAGAAAATTTTTCCCAGCATTCTGTGATGCACTTGATAAAAATAAAGTAGATGCTACTCTTATTATTATTTCACAAGTAAGAGGAAATGTTGGAGTTACATTTGGAAAGAAATTAAAAAGGTCTGGCGGAAAAGCTTTAGATTTTTATACTCACAGCGTAGTAGAAGTTGCAGAAAAAAGGAAATTAAGAAAAAAGAAACTTGGAGAAAGCAAAGTATATGCAATAGAATCTGCAGTTCGTGTCACCAGATCAAAAGTTGCCAAACCATTTAGAGAGGCTGAGTTTAGAATACTTTATGACTATGGAATGGATAATATTAATTCAATGATTAATTATTTATGGGGACAAACAAAGAAAAAAATAAAATTTGATGGAGAAGAATTTTCAAAAACAAAAAATTTAGTTCGCTATATTGAGAAAAATAATCTTGAAGATAAGATTATAAATATGGTTGAAGATAAATGGCAAAAAGTAGAAAGGGCGTTTACAGATGAAGTCAAAAAAAGAAAACCAAGATATTAAAATAATCGTAGATGGCAATAATATTGTTTATTCTGCGTATTATTCATTTGGTGATTTATCTTATGAAGGAGAGAGAACAGGCATTATATTTGGTTTTCTTAAAAAAATCTTAACGATTGCAAAAAAATTCCATACAAATAATTTCATATTCTGTTGGGATTCTAAGCCAACATGGAGACATATAGAATATGATGGATATAAAGAAGGGCGCAATAAAAATATGGATCCAGAAGAGCGACAATCCATTATAAAACAGGCCGAAGCTTTACGAAAAGTTGTATTGCCAAGACTTGGGTTTAAAAATAATTTCAAAAGAAATAAATTTGAATCTGATGATCTTATGGCGGCGGTAACATATAAACTTAATTCTCCAAAAACAACAATTTTAGTTTCTACAGATAATGACATGTTTCAATGTTTAAACCATTGCCGTATCTTTAATCCTACCACTAAAAAGATTTTCACCAAAAAAGATTTTACATCTAAATATAGAATTCCAGTTGATAAATGGGTTCTTGCCAAATCTATGGGAGGATGCAACTCAGATCGTGTTAAAGGAATCGTAGGTGTTGCAGATCCAAAATCCCCTACATCTAAAGCTTTAAAATATTTAAATGGAGAATTAACAAAAGGGAAAATATATGAAAAAATAATTTCTAAAGAAGGGCAAAGTATTATAAAAAGGAACATACAACTAATCAATCTGCCACACTACAAAAAAATTCACAATTTAGTTTTAAGAGACAATGATTTTGATCGTAAAAAATTTATATTTGTTTTTGATAAATATAGGTTTAACTCATTCTTAACGGATTCTGAATTTGAAAAGTGGGAGACTCTTTTTTTGAAAGGTGGTAAAAATGGCAAGGAGGATACAAATAAGAGACAGAACAAACGACCTATGGATGGATGCAAAGGGCGTCGATCCACTGGATTCAGCCATAGAAGTAAGAGAGACCTTATTAGAAGTAATACGTTCTCTTCAAGAAGGTTTTTTGGATCTTGAAAAATTTGAAATGAACAATAATAAATTGGCAGGTAAAAGAATAAGAAAACGAATTATAACTGGTGCGAAAAAATTGTTAAGATGTTACCAGATTATTATGAAAGTGAAAAATATTAGAAAAGAATTACTTAAATTAGAAGGAGAAGAAGGTGTTTCAAAGACTGGATATAAAAAACTTTCGTTCCCAAAAAGACGTATCCCTAAGCTTTCACGCAAACGTTAATGGATTCTGGGGAAGAGGGAATGCTGGTAAGACGAATATATTAAGGGCAATATATTGTCTTTTAAAACCAAATCCATATAAAAAGATTAACAGTAGATTTGCAAAAGGAGAAGATGCTTCTATAACAGTTACAACAGATAATGAAGATGAAGTTAAATTGGTAATTGGAAAGAAGAAAGTAGAATATTTTTTAAAAAATGAAGACGGAGAAAAAAGCTGGGAAACCAGATCTATACCAAAAGAGATAGAATCTATTTTAAATCTTCATGATGTAAATATTCAGAAACAGTTAGAAGGACCTTTTTTAATTACAAGTTCCCAAGGGAAAATTGCCAGAACTATAAACCAAACGATAGGAACGAACAAAATTGATGAATGGATGAAAATAGTAAAAGCAAAAATTGGAGCCCTAAAATATGGAGAAGTTTCATTAACAGAATCTATTGAAAAAACAGAAAATGAATTAAAACCCTATAAATCTCTAGAAAAAGTTGATAAACTTTTTTCAACCTTAAGAGCCAATGATACTAAAATAAAAAAGCTTGAAGAAAAATATACGGATATAAGCGATACCTGTTATAAAATTTTAGAAATAAGGGCAAGATTAACATACCATGAAAACTATTTAGAATTAAAAGATAAAATTGAATTATTTAAAAAGAATTTGGAAGAAATAAAAATGATTGAAAAAATAATAGAAGAAGTTAAAGATTTAAAAAGAAACATTAAAACATTAGCTCAAGAAAGAAGAAAACAAAAAAAACTTTCCAAACAATACTCATCCTTTTTAAAAGAATTAAAAGTTTGTCCTTTCTGCTTCGTAAGTACGAAGGAGGTTAAAAATGAAATTCTTACTAGTCAGTGATCTTCATGCAACATTAAAAACCCCTGAAAACAGAAAAGACAATATTAAAAAAACATTCCATGAAAAATTCTTATTTATAATCAAATATGCAATCAAAAATAAATGTATCATTCTTCAAGCTGGGGATTTTTGTAATCAACCCAGAGATTGGCAATTAATGAGCTTTGTGATATCTACTTTAAAAAAATATAAACCAAAAATCTATACTATTTTTGGACAACATGATTCATATAAGAGAGCGAATGTAGAAGATAGCCCAACCGTTCTAAGTATATTAAATAAAGCAGGATTAGTAGAAATTCTTGATAAAGAACCTGTAAAAATAAAAAATATTTTTTTATATGGATGTGGATGGGAAAAAGAAGTACCAGAAGTAAAGGATAAGAATGCATTTAATATCCTTGTTATCCATTCTTCAATTTCTACAAAATCTATTTTTCCAAAACAAAATTTTGAGCAACATAAATATTTTCTAAGAAAACACCCGGATTTTAATTTAATTTTAGCCGGAGATATTCACAGATTCTTTTTATACAAAAATAAAAAAAATAGAATCATATTAAATACTGGTCCATTTCTTAGGCTTGAAGCAACAGAATATAATTTAACACATAAACCATTGTTTTATATTTTTGATACAACCACGACAAAATTAGAAAAGACCCTTATCCCATGTAGGCCAGGAATAGCAGTTTTAGATCGAACAAAAATAGAAAGTAAGAAATTAGAAGAAAAAATTCTTGAAAAATTTATAGGGTCAATTAATTCTGTTTCTGTTGAAAAGAAAAATATTAAAGGATTTATAATAAAAGAAATGAAAAAAAGCACTCTTAGTAGAGGAGCAAAGATTATTCTTCTTAGTCTTTTAGATGGGAGATATAAATGAAAAGAATGCGAGTACGACAACGAAATACAGAGAAAATGCTTGAAAAGCTAGAAGAGATGAAACAAACTTTTGATGATTCTAGAGTAAAAATAGGAATATATAAAGAGAAGATACAAGGATATAAAAAAAGACTAAGGGAAAAATATAATTTTAAAAATGTAAATCGTGTAGGCAAAGAACTTGCAAAAATTGAGAATAGAAAAAGAGAGTTATTAAAATCTAATGAAATAATTGAAGATGAAATATTTAGGAGATTAGAGGAAATTGAAAATGAGAGACATTGAGAGAAGGTATAATGTTCTTGTTTCTAAAAGAATAGAAAAGACAGCAAAATATGAAGATCAAAAAAAAACTCTATATAAACTTAAAAGAAATCTAAGCTCCTGTATTGAGGCCCATGCCTTTCTTGCAGAAGTACAAAAATCTTTAGAAATAACGATTAAAGATTATATAGAATTATTAATGACGCTTGCTTTACAATCTGTCTTTGGTCCACAATATAATTTTTTTCTTGAATTTAAATCTTCAAAAATGGGGACGGTCTGTGTTCCTATTATAGAAGAATATGGAGAACCTTTAAATGCGGAAGATGATATGGGAGGAACAATTATTGATATTATTTCCTTTGTTTTTAGACCAGTTCTATGGGCATTGAGAATGCCAAAATCAAGAAACCTTTTTATCTTAGATGAACCGTTTAGATTTTGTGGAGAAATGAGTAAAGAAGCAGGTAAAATTTTAAAAGAATTAAGTCATGAATTAAATTTTCAAGTTATCATGGTTACGCATAATAAAAATCTAATGGAATCATGTGATAGAGTCTGGGAAATTAAGAAACCAAAAAGAGTGTCAATTATTAAACTATTAAATAGAAAAATAAGGAGGAGAAAGGATGTGTGAGGGCAATCTTAAAAAATCAAAAACAGAATTTTTCAATCAATTAAAATCAGCAATTTGTTTAGTTGGAGGAGGTGGAAGGGGTGTAGAAGATGAACCAAGTTGGGAAACCATGGAAATAAGTGAAATTTATAACATCCTTCACCTCAATGGAATAAGATTAGGTTTTACTATTAATCCTCAGAAATTGGAAGGTAAATTTTTCAAGTAAAAAGGAGATAAAAGTTATGAAAAATAAAAAGGGGGAACTAACAAAAATAGAAATGGGAGAATCAAAACTTCCAAAGGTTATTTGTCCACATTGTAAAAAAGTTATAGAATTTGATATTCTGACATTTCGCTATAGAGTAAGTGAAATTATGGCAACGAAATGCCCATTTTGTGGAGGATCATTATATGTTGGCATCTTAATTCTTGTACAGACAGATATGCCTGCTCTTGCAAATATGATTCAAAATGCAGTCCAAGTTTTGAGTCCTAAAAATAATATTATGGGGAAAACAAGAACAGCAGATTCAAAAATCACCAGTCTTTAAACTAAAGGAATCCTAAAAATGAAGTCAAAAAAAGGATCTAAATTTGAACGTGAAATAAGCGGTGTCCTTTCTAGATGGTGGACAGGTGGAATACGTGATGATATATTTTGGAGAACACCTGGATCAGGAGCAAGAGCCACAACAAGAATGAAAAAGAAACTTCAAACTGCTGATAGTGCTGGCGATATAATGGCAATTGATAAGATTGGAAAGAAGTTTACAAAATTCTTTTTAATTGAATTGAAAAGAGGATATAGCTCTAAATTAACAATTCTTGATATAATAGATGGTCCAAAAAAGAAATCAATTATTTTAGAATGGTGGAAGAAGGCAGAAAAAGAAAGAGTAGATTCAAAAAGAAAAGACATTATTCTTATTTTTAAAAGAGATAGGAAGGATCCTTGTGTTGCAATAACGAAAAAACTATTTAACATATTATTTAAAGCAGATAAAATTGATCATATTGAGATACTTAAAAAGCCTTATAATATATATATAATAACACTCTCAAATTTCTTAAAAGTAATACCAAAGAAATTATTAGAAAC
>Ga0307378_10011457_pt1 | contig 11412 bp, 8 predicted proteins | sample UN1MG_FD_202238 | JGI IMG/M metagenome (GOLD analysis project Ga0307378, IMG submission 202238) | Soil microbial communities from Risofladan, Vaasa, Finland - UN-1 | ecosystem: Environmental > Terrestrial > Soil > Coastal area > Acid sulfate soil | place: Finland: Risofladan, Vaasa | collected...
GTGCCGGCTGTCCCTTCGGCGTCTTCGCCGACTACCCCGGCGATGCCGTCGGCTGGACCGCCACCTCGAACCCCCCCTCGCTCGCCGAAGCCACGGACCTGACCGGGATGTGCCTGGTAGGGGGGTGGGAGCAGGAAGGCGCCGTCGCCACCGGCGACCTCGAAGGGATTCGCGCCGAGACCCGTGCGGCGATCGAAGCCACCGGCGGCAGGCATCTCCTCCTGGGACCGGGCTGCACCATTCCAGAGAACACGCCCGAGGCCTACATCCGGGCGGCCATTCAGTCGGCGAGAGAATTGTCGTGATCTGTTCGCGATGTCGACACGCCATGCGTGAATTGAAGCGCAGCTTCCACAAGCAGCGCAAATGGAAGTGTCCCCACTGCGGCAAGGTGCGCATGCAGCCGGTGCGTGCGACGCACAAGAAACGCCGACAGGGAAGGGCGTGAGGAGGAGACCCGGAATGTCGATGCCGCGTCGTGCGTTTCTGAAGTCACTGGGCGCCGGGGTGTTTCTGGCCGCGATGGGATCGAAGACCTGTGCACAGATGGCCGGCGACCACAAGCCGAACATCGTCCTGTGCATGGCCGACGACCAGGGATGGGGTGACATGGGCTACTACGGTCACCCTGCACTCAAGACCCCGAACTTCGACGCAATGGCCGGGGCCGCTTTGCGGTTCGACCGGTTCTACGCGGCCGCCCCCGTGTGCTCACCCACCCGGGGCAGCGTCCTCACCGGACGTCATCCCAACCGGTTCGGGTGCTTCAGTTGGGGCCACACACTTCGTCCCCAGGAAATCACCCTTGCCGAGGCCCTCAAGACGACGGGATACGCCACCGGACACTTCGGGAAATGGCACGTCGGTCCCGTCTACAAGGGGAGCCCGGTGAACCCCGGTGCGAGCGGTTTCGACGAGTGGCTGTCGGCCCCCAATTACTACGACAACGATCCCGTTCTCAGTCGCGAGGGCACCGCCGTCCAGATGCGGGGCGAGAGCTCGATGGTGGCCGTCGATGCCGCCGTCGATTTCATCCGCAAGCAGGCAAAGTCCAAGCAGCCCTTCTTCGCGGTGGTGTGGTTCGGGTCGCCGCACGGACCGCACCGGGCGGTCGAGGCCGACCGTGCACCCTACGCGGCGCTGGACAAGGCCCGTAAGAATTTCTACGGTGAGATCACCGGGATGGACCGTGCCTTCGGCAGGCTCCGCGGCGAGCTGCGCACCCTCGACATCCACCGGAACACGATCCTGTGGTATTGCAGTGACAACGGCGGGCTGCCGAAGCTGGGCGTCACGGGCGGTCGCGGCAACAAGGGCGACATCTACGAGGGCGGTCTCCGCGTGCCGGCGATCCTCGAATGGCCCGTCCGCATCGACAAGCCCCGCACCACCAGTCTCCCGTGCAACACATACGACATTTATCCCACGCTGCTGGAGATCACCGGCGTGCGGATGAAGAACCAGCCGCCCCTGGACGGCGTGAGCCTGGTGTCGCTTATCGACGGGACGATGACGGCGCGACCGGAACCGATGATGTTCTGGAAGTATCCCTCGGGGGGGATCGGCACCCCTTCGAGCAAGCTGATGGGCGAGCTGCTGCGGGCCCAGCAGGCGGGAAAGCTGCTGCCGGACGGGGCCCAGCTCTGTCTCGATGCCGGCGACATTCGCAAGCAATACCCCGAGGACTCCTTTCCCGGTCATGCGGCCATGCTCGACTGGCCGTGGAAGCTGCATCGGATCGCCGGGCGCCGGGGTGCGGCCCGCTTCGAGCTCTACACTCTCGCCGACGACCCCGAGGAGAAGCAGAACCTGGCCGCAGAACAGGCGGCCCGCGTCACCGCCATGAAATCCGAACTCGAGAAGTGGCAGCTCTCCGTCATCCGCAGTCTCAACGGTGCGGATTACCGCTGACGGGGCGGGGGAGGGGGACCCTCCACGACGGGGCCCCGGGCCCTCTGGACCCTCCTTGCCCCCTGTTGGCCGCCTCTTCCGCAAAAACGGGTGAAGTCCTCACGCAGCTTCTGTCGATGGACGTACCGGCCCCGGACGCCTTCGGTGCGTACCGGCGGGTCCCGGGCACGTGTCGTCTACCGAGAGGACACCCCACATGCCTCAGAAGGACTACAAGAAGATGGTGGAGGAGGCGAGGGGACTTCCGGCCCTGGCCTCCGTCGTCACCACGGTCATGAACGCGGTCATCGAGGACACCTCCGCGGCGGACATCGCCAGGATCATCGAGAAGGACAGTTCCGTCACGGCACGGATCCTCAAAGTCATCAACTCCGCCTTCTACGGACTCAGCGGCCACGTCTCGACCGTGTCACAGGCGGTGCCGCTCCTGGGCATTCAGGTGGTCAAGAACATCGTGCTCACCTTCTCCGTGCTCGACATCTTCCCCCACGGCGAGAAGGACGGGTTCCGCTTCCAGAAGCTCTGGGAGCATTCGTTCGCCGTCGCCGTGGCCTGTCGACTGCTGGCCCGTGAGACACGCTACGAGGACCCCGAAGAGGCGCTCGTCGCGGGACTGCTGCACGATATCGGTGTGCTGATCTTCACCAAGCACGGTCTCGATGAATACCAGCAGGTGCTCAAGATCCACGAGGAGACCGACCGGCCCCTCGCCGACATCGAGCAGGAGACCATGGGGATCACCCACGCCGAGGTCGGCGCACTGCTGGCCGAGAAATGGAAGCTCCCCGAGGTCCTCATCGTCCCCATGCGATACCACCACGACGAGGTACTCCCCGACGAGATGCCCCGGCAGTCCACACTGCTCACCAATATCGTCCACGTCGCCGACGTCATGTGTCAGATCTTCTCCGTCTCGGCGTCCCGGGAAGGCATCCTCACCTTCAAGGAACTCGCTCAGAGTCGACTCGACCTGTCCGACGAGGTGCTGGTCGATATCCTGAAGGCCATTTCCCGCGAAATGGAGATCGCCGCCGAGAGCTTCATGGTGATCCCGCCCAGGTCCTACATCGAGGTCCTCGAGCAGGCCCACCTCGAACTCGGACGATTGAACCTGTCCTACCTCCTGGAACGGCAGCCCATCTCCTGAATGTCCCCGGTGAAGGTGTCTTCGCCGTATGGATGCCTGCCTGCCGCGGGCAGGGGGAGCCGTATGCCGTGACAGGCCCCGGAAGGCCTTGTGACCGGGCCCCTCGCCAGTCATCTGCCCGCCAGGCGGCCCAGGAGGCGACCCCGAATGCAGCGTGCGACAGCAGGGACGGCCGGGAACCCCGTTCTTGCAGCTTCGGTGAGGCGGTCCGGGCCGTTGTGTTCAAGGACTTCAACAACGCCGGCCGTGTTGATTTTGTGCAACACGGCGTAACCCCTTATGGCGTCAGCACTTGGCGGATAACGGCCTCCGGAAGACGTCGAGGGTGTTCAATTTCTTAGACATGGGGGCCGATGGCCCCCTTGGGCGAGAAGAGGGCCGGTTTTTTTTGGAATTTCATAACTCCTTGCCAGAAAAGGGCTTATGTCCATCCGGGCCTGTTTGACATTTTTAACAGGCGTTTTGGCACAGGATTTGCTGCTATCAAGGTGTCGGCTCTGGGGTGTGGGCTCAGCCTACCCCGTGTACTGTGTCCAAAGACCTACCGAAGTGTCGCTCACAGCGTTTGCTGTGGGTCTGGCGTCCTGCTGTGTGTACCCACAAGCAACACCCACCTGCGGCCCGTTTTCTGACAATTAGACGGTATTCACTTGGCGCCGGGATCGAGCCGGCACAGCGATCATCGGGGGCGCCTTATGCCCGGAGAACTGGATACTGCGGAGATCAGGCAGAGGCAGGCTCGAGACATTGCCGAGCGGCTCTGGCTTGCATCGAAACTGAAGGTGTTGTCGCCGCGGGGCACCTTCAACGTAAACGACGCGGTGGACGTTGCGCTCTTTCTCACTGAAAGACTGTTCAGGACCGCCGGAATCAAGCTTCACACCCGGCTGGACCCCACCATACCGGCCGTGGACGCTCACATGGGGAAGGTTGAGCAGACACTGGTGAACGTGCTGGTGAATGCCTGTGAGGCCACGAGGCATGGGGGGGTGGTCACGGTGACCACGGAGTACCTCCAACGGGAGCGGCGTGTTGCGGTCTGCATCGCGGATACCGGCGAAGGCATTCCTGCGGAGGTCCTGGACAGAGTATTCGAGCCCTTCTACAGCACCAGGGGACGCCTTGGTGTCGGTCTCAGTGCCGCACGGGACCTGCTGTCGGGACTCGGCGGCGATATCGGGATCGAGAGCACCGTTGGGGAGGGCACGAAGGTCACACTGGGATTGCCGGCGGCGGCACCGCCGGAGCACCAATCAGAACAAAGAGAAAGCGAGCATATCGTGGAGGACGTTGGATGAAGGACATCGACCAAATCTGTAAGCTGTTGAAGAAGACGAGGTTGGAGAAGGGACTGACACTTCGCGAGGTCGAGAAGCGTTGTGGCATCTCCTTCTCGACGGTGTCTCTGATCGAGAACCGTCGACACGCTTTCAGCCTGGAGAATTTGATGAAGCTGGCCGAGGCGTATGAGGTCCCGGTGAGCTACTTCTTCCAGGAAGCGGAGCGTGCCGGCTCGCGGCCCACTGAGGGCTGGATGAACGCGAGCAAGTGGGAGGAGAGCTTCAAGGGCGCAAGCGGCGAGGGCGTCCAGGAAGAGCTTCTCAATCCGCCCAGTCAGCACAAGAAGGTGAAGGTCACGCTGGTGAAGATGGAGGACAATTCCGAGGTGTCGTGGCAGCAGCCGACCTCGGGGACCCTCTATCTCTACCTCGTGTCCGGCAAGGTGCGCATCCTGCGGGATGACGCCGAGCCCCTTGTGCTGGACGAGAACGGGTTCTGCAATTACGAGCTGAACAGCAGGGCCCGGGTGCAGGCACTCAGGAAGTCGTGCCTGTATCTCACGAGGGTGCGGGACTGAGCGGAGCGGGTTCGGATATCCGAGCAAAGTGCCTCGAGACCCGTCAGGGTCAACAGGCAAACCTCCCAAACCGCCTTTGCTCTTGTGATGGCCGGCTTCCTGCAGCCCCAGGGGCCGGTCGGGGACCGAAAGGTCCCAACGCGTGTCCTCGAGCACGAGGAGCTTAACTCCATCTCCCGGCTCTTCGCGATGTGAGGGGACATCACGATGGAAAAGACCTCCCAACCGGGGGGTCTTTTCCATGTACCGGCAGCGTTTCCCGCCAAGGTGTATCCCGTGCCGCGGCCTGCGGCGCCTGTGACGTGGGACCGCGCATGAGCGGCATCTCTGCGGCGTTCATATAATCCAACATGCCGCATCTCTTTGGCAGTCAAGGCATTGCGGCGATCCCGCCCGCGTGCGACTGCCCCCGTGTTGGAAAATGCGAACACGCCGGGGCCCATCCGCGGACGGGACCGGTCGATTTCACGGCCCGCAGGCGTCGTAACCTGTTTGAGGGACTTATGTTGCGAAAAACACGGCCAAAGAGATGAGCTTTTTACCACGGTTTGGCACGCCATTTGCAGTAAAGCCGGGTGGGGCGGGTGCATGGCCCCTCCGGGTCACGACGTGATGTGCCAGGAGTTGAACCGATGAGCGTGAGAGAGCCAGAAGAGCCGACGCGTGAGACCTGCTTCGCCGAGCGTCGCAAGAACCGTCGGCTGAGGGTCCGGCTGGACATCGTCGTGCGACAGCACGTCCCGGACGGTCTGCCCGGTGCGGTGGAGCAGGCCACCACCCGCAACGTCAGCTCGGGCGATCTCTACTTTGAGAGCAGCCTGGGGGATCGTCTGCACATCGGCGACGTCGTCGACGTCGACATCGAGCTGCCGGCCCGCAGCAGCACCATCTTCAGTGAGAAGCATCTCGCCACCAGGGGCCGCGTCGTCCGGCTGGGACTCCCCAGCATCGAGGAGCCGAACCGCCGCGGCGTCGCCATCGTCTTCCTCGAGCCGCCCGCCTTCCATACCGTCCTCGATTGAGACCCGGATCTGACCGCGAAGGGCGCTGCATGGTGCGGCCTTGGCCCCGGCTGGGTACTGTTTGACAGCCGGTTGACAGGACGCGGGCCACAGGCCACGGCCCTTTGGCTTCGCTCAGGACAAACTCCGGCCGTTGGCACGTGAACCCCGCCGCCATGCCGACAGGGCACACGAGTGGGTGAGTTTGCGGGTCATCCCGGCCTCCATCGCAATCCCAGGAGGCCCTGTTCCGCTGTTCCAGAGGTGTTCCAGAACCCCGTCTATCCCTCACGCGCCCGCCGGCGATAGGATATCAGAAGGTCGCCGAAGAGGCGAAGACCGAAGCCGCGAAGCGCCAGCTCGAGGGGAAGCCGAAGAGCCGACCAGTCAATGCTCCGTCAACTTCGTGTAGTTGGCCTGCACGTTCTCGACGAACTCGTCCGGCGTGATCCGGCTGACCTCGTGCAAGGGCTCTATGGTTATCCCCTCAACTTCCTTGCGCGTCCTACCGAACCGTTTCATCTCATACTCTTTCTCTTTCTCGGTCAAGGGACGCATCTTCCCAGTCAGCAAGACCGTCCTGGGGCCGTAGCGGGTGTGCACCCATGCCGCGTGTTGGTAGACCTCCCGGCAGGCGGCCTCCATTGTCACGGCCTCCTCGGGCAGGTCCAGCCGGCCCAGGTCGAACCTGTAGAGGAACCACGGTTGTTTCTTCTTCTCAAGTTCCTCCTTGAGCGTCCCACTCGTGTACACCCGAAACTGAAGGTCGATCGCTTCTAACGGGCGCGGCCACGGCCCCTTCGGGATCAGGACCGTCCAGGCTGTTCCCACGCCGTCGCCGTTCCAGACTGCGATGTTCATCGGCTGTATGCTCCGTTCGGTGCCATCTTCCAGTCGCCTCCAACCCGTCTGGACTTCGGCGCGCCCGAGAACGTTCCCACTGCTCATTGTGTGGCTTGCCCGATGGCGGCTTAGTGTCTCCTTTGTTGGACGATGCGACCAGGCCAACATCAGCGAGCCGTGGTCCAGTCGCAGTACCTTGTGGACGGTCAGGACCAGTCCAAGGACCTCTTTGCGGATAAGGGACTTCTCAAGCGCCATGGGCGTGGCCTTGGTGAGATCGACTACTTTCACCCCGACTCCGAACGTCGGGTCAAATCGCTCCTTGGGCAGCGGCTGGTCGTAGGCGATTTTGCAGCGTTCGTCCACCACTTCTTTCCCATCCTTCCACCACACCTCTTCCCAACGCCTCACGCGGTTCTGGGGGTCAATCCACACCCTTTGGGCGACGTTCTGCTTTTCGGCCCTGCTCTCGTAAGCCAGGCAGGAGACACCATCGATCGTCTGGTCCGCACCGGGGACTTTCTTGAACGGCCGCTTTGCGAGCTTCCTGTCGAACTCCAGGATCTCGGCAATGTGCCCAACGGGGTCGCGACTGGCGTCCTTGATGACGGTCTTCTTGGCCGAGTTGTAGGTCCACCGGAACTCACCGTTGTCCAGCATTTCTCCGGCAACGCTCCCGTCCCGGGCTATCGTACGTTCCCGCACTCCCAGTTCCGCATCGTACCAGATTTCGGCCCCCAGCTTTTCCTTGCCGTCGACGATACGGAACGCGCGAGCGTGCACCGTCTTCGCCCGACGGAGGGCCTCGACGGCCTGGGCGTAGACCGAAGGGGTTCCGTTGACGACCAGCATGACGGCAGCGACGGCCACGCACGCGGCCGCGGCCGCCGGCACCAACCACCGGAGAATCCGCGGGGCCCTACGACTGTCCTGAAGACGAGCCACGAGTTGCCGCTTGAGCCTCGCGCGATGCGGACCGTCCGCGATTCGTGGACGCGGCGTCTGCTCGAACAGTTTCTCGATCCCGTCCGTGTCTTTCATGATTGTGCACCTCCTCTACCACGCTGAATGCCGAACGTCCTACAGCGTTGCATCCATGTCGTGCAAAACCGCGGCGAGTTCCTTCAGGGCACGGTGAATCAACGATTTCACGGTTCCCACCTTCCGACCGAGAATCTCTGCGACCTGTTCGTGCTTCATCCCCTCGAAGTAGCGCAGGCCGAGCACGGCCTGGTACCGTTCCTTCAGTCGCAGTATGGCACGATGCAGCCGCGCATACTGCTGCAGCTTCTCGCGAGTTCGCTCGGGATCCGCCCTTCCGGCCCACGAAAATGAAACACGCAGGCAGTCGTCATCGGGGAGCTCCAGTGGGGCGGGATGCCGCTTGCTGCTGCGCCAGTACATTTTCGCTTCGTTGGATGCTATCCGGTACAGCCACGATCGGAATGGGACATTCGGCCGCGAGCGGAAACCCCTGAGTCCTCGCAGGGCTTTGAAGAACGTGTTGGACGTGAGTTCCTCGGCCACCGCCGTGCTGAGCGTGCGACGATAGAGGTAATTCAGGATGGTCGAGTAGTTGGTCTCGTAGAGTTCTTCGAAGGCGCTGGGGTCCATCCTTGCCCGGTTGACGAGTTCAGCTTCTTCAGTCAGCGAGAGGGAAGGGCGCCGACTTTCGGCGTTTTCTTTTGGTCGGGATGGTATCACTTGCTCGCCGAATGTAGTGTTGCGCTGATCCATCGACTGGTCCGTGCGGTGTTCTTGCCATAGTACAATGCCGTTCCCGTCCGATGGTTGCACGAATTCCGGTGCTTCCGCCATCCGCTGTGGGTGCCTTGCGTGTAATTTCTTACCATGATATGAGATAGCCCCTGATGTTTCAACGCCAGCGCTGCTTCGTGTTGCGTTCCGGTTGAGCGCACGCCGGGTCGCTTGGACAGACGAACGGCAGCCTGGTGCGGAGCGACGTGGAGGGGGACGAAGGGGAAGCGCATGCGTGAAAGCGGGCGGAGTGACGGGGAGACGGAAGAGCGCCGGGCTGAGGGCCGGTATCGAGTGGTGGGGCTTCAGGGCCGATTCTGTCCCTTCGAGCTTCACATAACCTATATTATCAGACGTTTTTGGTTTTGGCTCTCTGGGGGGCTTTAAACGTGCGCGAGGGTGTCAGGGGTGTCCCGATGTGCGTGCGTCATGGCGTCGCGGGTGTTCGGGTGTGGGTCAGGTGCGAATACGACGGCCGGGGCGACGGCTGTGGTGACGCTCGGGCTACCGGCGAGCGAGTGAGCGCTACTTCTTCCTTCTTGAACGGGTGCGCTTGGTGTTCGTGCTGCGGGCCGCTTTGGTACGTGTCTTTGCCGGGCGGACGCGCGGCCGGGCGGCGGTCGAGGGTCGCTTCGACGGAAAGAGCGCGGCGAAGGCCTCGTCGATGCGGTCGACGAAGACGAAGTCGAGCTGCCGCTGGATGTCGTCGGGAATCTCGGCGAGGTCCTTCCGGTTTCGGCCGGGCAGGATGAGGGTGGTGATGCCGGCACGCTTCGCGGCGAGGACCTTCTCCTTCACCCCCCCTATCGGAAGGACCTTCCCCAGGAGGGTGATCTCGCCGGTCATGGCGACGTCGCCTGAGACGGGACGGTCGGTGAGGAGCGAGACGATGGAGGCGACGATGGTGAGACCGGCGGAGGGTCCGTCCTTGGGGGTGGCCCCCTCGGGGACGTGGACGTGGATATCGCTCTTCTGGAAGAAGTCGGGGTCGATGCCGAGGTCGCGGGCGTGGGCCCGGATGTAGCTGAGGGCCGCCTGGGCCGATTCCTTCATCACGTCGCCCAGCTTGCCGGTCAGCAGCAGGCCCTTGCGACCGGGCATCCGCGTGGACTCCACGAACAGGACCTCGCCGCCGTGCTGTGTCCAGGCGAGTGCGGTCGCGACGCCCGGAAGTCCCGTGCGCTCCTTCACCTCACTGAAGAACCGGATGGGACCGAGGAGATCGTAGAGGTGTCCAGCGGTGACGATGGTCTTCTTTCGTCGTCCTTCGGCGACGGCGCGTGCGGTCTTTCGGCAGACGGCGGCGATCTGACGTTCGAGGTCGCGCACGCCCGCCTCGCGGGTGTAGTCGCGGATGATCGCCTCGAGGGCGTCGCCCTTGAAGGCGAGCTTTGCGGATTTCAGCCCGTGGGCGTCGAGCTGCTTGGGGATGAGGAAGCGTCGGGCGATCTTGACCTTCTCCTCACTGGTATAGCCGGCCAGCTTGAGCACCTCCATGCGGTCGAGGAGTGCCGGCGGAATGGGGTCGAGGAGGTTGGCGGTGGTGATGAACATCACTTTGCTCAGGTCGAAGGGTACGTCGAGGTAGTGGTCGGTGAAGGAGAAGTTCTGTTCGGGGTCGAGCACCTCGAGGAGTGCGGAGCTTGGGTCGCCGCGGAAATCGGCCCCGAGTTTGTCGACCTCGTCGAGCATGAAGACGGGGTTCCTGGAGCCGGCCCGTCGGATGCCCTGGATGACACGTCCGGGGAGTGCCCCGACGTAGGTGCGACGGTGTCCGCGGATTTCGGCTTCGTCACGCACCCCGCCCAGGCTCATGCGGACGAACTGTCGGCCGAGTGCCCGCGCGATCGACATCCCGAGCGAGGTCTTCCCCACCCCGGGCGGTCCCACGAAGCACAGCACGGGGCCCTTGGCCTCGGGCTTGAGCTTGCGGACGCCCAGGTATTCGATGATGCGTTCCTTCACACGATCGAGGTCGTAGTGGTCGTCGTCGAGCATCCGGGCGGCCCGTTTGAGGTTGAGGTTGTCTTTGGTGCTTTTCTTCCAGGGCATGTCGATGAGCCACTGGAGGTAGGTACGGGCGACGGTGTGTTCGGCGGAGCTGGGATGCATGTTTTCGAGACGGTCGCACTCACGGAGGGCCTCCTTCGCGGCCTCTTCGGGCATGCCGGCCTTCTCGACACGGTCGCGCAGTTCCTGGATCTCACGTGCGGTCGCGTCCTCGATGCCCAGCTCCCGCTGGATGGCCTCGAGCTGCTTGCGGAGGTAGAACTCCTTCTGGGCCTTGGTGAGTTCGGTCTGGGCACTGGACTCGATCTTGGAGCTGAGCTCCAGGACCTCGAGTTCCTTGCGGAGGTAGGTCCCCACCCGGGTGAGCCGGGTCTCGACGTCGGTGAGTTCGAGGAGTTCCTGCTTCTGGGCCGTGGTGAGGTTGAGGGCGCTCGCGACCAGGTCGGCCAGTTGACTGGGACTGTCCACGTTCATCGCCACCACCTGCATCTCGTCCGGCACGTTGGGCATCAGGGAGACCATCTTCTGGAACTGCTGGGAGAGGTTCCGGGTGAGTGCGTCGAGGGTCACCGACGGGGTGAGGACGTCCTTCACCTCCTCGACGCGTGCCAGGATGTAGGGGTCGGTCTGGGTGACGTCGGTGGCCCTCACGCGCGTGAGACCCCGCACGAGGATCCTCATGGTGTTGTCGGGAAAGCGCAGCATCCGGATGATGGAGGCGGCGGTTCCCACGGGGTACAGGTCGCCGGGTCTGGGGACTTCGACCCCCACGTCCTTCTGGGTCACCAGTGCGACGAGCCGGTCCTTGACGAGTGCGTCGTCCACCAGCTTGAGGGTCCGTTCACGTCCGATGACGAGGGGCATGATGAGGAACGGAAAAGCGA
>Ga0307378_10011458_pt1 | contig 11411 bp, 9 predicted proteins | sample UN1MG_FD_202238 | JGI IMG/M metagenome (GOLD analysis project Ga0307378, IMG submission 202238) | Soil microbial communities from Risofladan, Vaasa, Finland - UN-1 | ecosystem: Environmental > Terrestrial > Soil > Coastal area > Acid sulfate soil | place: Finland: Risofladan, Vaasa | collected...
AGTCTCTCGACTTCCGTCGGCGTCAGCCCGGGGGCATCGGTAAGAATCATAACCTGCTGATTGGTTGCGTCCGGGAAGGCGTCTATCGGCAGGTGATTCCACGAGATAACTCCGGCCCCCAGCAATAATATTGCAGCGAGGATAATCAGCAGTCGCTGGTGCAGGATAAAGTACAGCAATTTGTCCAACATTGGCCAGTTTCCTTTCGTTTAGTCGGCACAACCGGCGCCCATTTTCTCTCTTAGGATGTCGCTCTTGAGCATAAATGCGCCGCGGGAAACGACCGTGGCTCCTTTTGGGATGCCGTTTAGCACCTCAACCATACCTCCCTGATCTTCTCCCACTTGCACATCGCGGCGTACCCACAGATCCTCCTTCCAGTGCTGAAAAATAAAAGCCTCGCCTTCGTCGGAAAGAACAGCGCTGGATGGAACCGTCGTTACGCTGCCTTCGAGAGGAACGGATATTTCGGCCTCTGCGAACATTCCCGGCTTGAGCTTGCGCTGTTCGTTTTTCACCTGGACGCGGAGCTTCACGGTGCGTGTATGTTCATCTACCTGGCTGCCGATAAGGTCAACTACTCCGTCGAACACTTCGCCTTCAAATGCTTTTACCCGCACCTTTGCCGGGACCGTCCGACCTGATGAGAGCCGATCGTGAAGAACCGCCAAATCCTTCTCATAAAGGTCGTACCAGACCCAGACATTGGCCAGATCGGCAATTGTATACAGGCTCTGAGTGGTATCGATCAGTGCGCCGGCGGAGACATTCTGTGCGATAATCGTGCCGGACTGCGGTGCTCGCAGTACCAGCTCCGCAAATAGACCGTTCTCTTTTTCATTTTTGATTGCGTTTATTTGCTCGGCGTCAAGGCCGAAAAGACTCAGTCTTCTTTCAGCCGCCGCGTAATAAGCCTGGGCAGCCTTGAGCTCGTTCAAAGCGCTGAGGTAATCGGCCTGACTGCTGATCTTTTTCTCGTGGAGCTCCTTTTCTCGCTCGAATGTCGAGGTTGCCAATTCCAGCCTCGCCTGGACTTCCAGGAACTGTGCTTTGCCTGCCCCCAGATCGGCCGAGTGAATAACAGCCAGCGTGTCTCCTTTTGCCACCTCCTGGCCCAGCAGCTTTTCCACCCGTCTGACCTGGCCGCTGCCGGTTGAGACCACATCTACGACTCTTGTCTTATCTAACTGCACCTGGCCGGTGAGCTTCAGGATCGTCGTCCGCGGCGTGCTCTTAACTACGGTTGTTTCGATTAATGCATTCGCCACCGAAGGTTGAAGTTTAACCACGCCTAATTCATACCGGCAGTTATCGCAGTCAATCATGCGCATCCCATGCTCACACATAGCTTCTTCGAGAGCTTTTAGATCGGTCGTCGAACCGGCATCAACTGTTGAAGATTTTATCAAGTCCGGATTACAGAAAGTGCATTGAGATTCCGGCAGATTGTGCTCCGCGCACCAATCTCCATTTGCTTTGTAAGTGGCGGCTAATGAGGGATTACACCGAACGCAAAGCGATTCCGGAAAACCATGTTCCTGACAGATAAGTTCATCGGTTTGAGATTCCTGCTCGTGTCCATGTCCGGTGTCGGGAACCTCGACTTCGGCGAGAACTCGGGATCCGAAATGCAGGTTTCCGGAAAACCAAAGTATAGCTCCGGTCAGAACAACGAATATGAACAAGGCCGTACCAAGGTTATTTGCTTTTAGTATCTTAGAAGTATTATTCTGGCGTCTTTTTTCGGACATTATTAAGTCCTCCATTTTCTTTCACAAATCAAAAATCAAATATTAAAAATCAAACTTGTAGAATTGCCGCAATGCGGCAATGACTTCCTCAATTTTGCATTTTGCAGTTTTATTTTTAATCTTTCTTGTCGATGTCCCTGCCGATTAAACGTTCTACATCGGCCCTTGCTTTGTGATAGCCGGCTAAAGCTTCGATGTATCTTCCCCTGACTTCGAAAAATGTTCGCTGGGAGTCTAAAACCATCAGGTATTCGAACTTGCCTTCACGATATCCCTGCCCGGCGGCATCGAAGGCGCTTCTGGCCAGCGGCAATACATCGTTCTTGATGATAGTTATCTCGCTGAATGAGCTTGAGAGCTTCGTCGAAGCTTCGGCTAAGGCGGCCCGGAGGTCGGTTTCGACTGCTTTGCGTTGCTCTTCGGTCTTTGCCAGCATGTACATGGCTTCCTTGACATTTCCCTGATTTCTGTCAAACAGCGGCATGGGAATTGAAAGGCCCAAAATAAATGCCGAATCGTCCCCATCGTCGAAGTACTGAACGCCGCCGCCGAGTTTTATATCCGAAGCGGCTTTGGCTTTCTCCAGCTCCAGAGCGGCACGGCTTCTTTCTTTTTCTGCCGGCCAGCGAGCCATATCCGGATTCTGTGAAATCAGACCGGCCAGTTCCTCAAGGGACGGGGCGGGCGACAGGTAGTAGAATCCTCCCGAAACCTTTTCGAATGCGGGATTCGAACTGCCCCATGTGGCCGCCAATTGGTAACGCGCCGAAACCAGCTCTTTGCCGGCCCTTTCGAATTCGATCCGTGTATTTGATAAAGCGATTTTCGCCTTCGTCTCCTCGACGGGTGAGTCCTGACCGGCCCTGACCCGCTCGGCAACGGTTGAGAAAGCCTTTTCGGACAAATCAACCAGCTCTTTCGAAAGGCTCAACTGCTCCTGTGCAGCCAACACATCGATAAAAGCCCTGGCTGCGTCGCTCATTACGTCGAGGCGTTTCGACTTGAAATCCAGTTCGGCAAGATCTTTTTCAAGGGCCGCCAAATGCGTTCGCTTGGAGCGTTTATCCGCGAGCTCGATCAACTGGCCGATCTGGATACTGGTTTGCGAGGAATCGAAACCGGTCAGGCCGCCCGTGCCCCCGAATTCCTCGACTTCCAAATCGATTTCGGGATTCGGCAAGAGGCCGGCCTGTAGTTTTCGTGCCTCGGCAGCCCTTATATCCAGCGAAAACGCTTTGAGCTTTGGATTGTTAACCAATGCACGAGCCACGGCGTCCCGCAAGGTAATAGTACCTGTGGGATCATCCGGTTGTGCGGCCGGAGTAACGTTCGCATTTGTTTTGTCCAGCAGGTATTTGGTTTGCGTCTCTTGTCTCAGACTGTTTCCGTCAAGCGGGCCGGCTTTGTTATTCTGATAGTCGCAGCCGCAAAATACAATTGCCGATGAGATAATAAGCAATATTGAGTTTTTGTTTAACATATACGGAATTCCCCAAAAATCTTTGATGGAGTTTGTTGATTCCGATTGGAGAAACTACAAGCCGCCGACAAAAGACCGCAAAGGCCTTCATCGAGACTTTCTTAAAACAATTCGGAATGATGTTGTAAGACTACACTAAAAAGATAATGGATCGCAGAAGGCAATTTTCATCCGTAGCGGAGTAAAACCGGCGGCCAGCAGCCGGTAGGGTGTGCACTGCACACCATTTATCGGGGATGATGGTGTGCGATGCACACCCTACAAGAGAAACCAGAGTATGAGAATTCGGCTTGACCGGCTTTAATGCAATTCGATTGTCGGTCGGGCCTATGAAAATCGGGATATCGATGCAGGGCTTGCAATGGGGACTTTCCAAATGTTCGTTGTGTTCATGCTCCATCGAAGACGGATCGTTCTGTTCGATATGCGGGCGGTTATGACAATGTTCATGAATGGCCGGTTCGAAGGCGACGTGCCCGTTTGCACCTATGCAAAGCGCAAGCCCTCCCGATGTATTGCCCGCCATAAATACGTAAAGGAGCAAAACAACGAGTATTGAAGTAGCTTTAGTCTTTTTCGATCTCATTTATGCTTTATTAAGATCCCAACCTCAATGGTTTTAATACGTTAGAGAAACTTTCGGATCCTCACTATAAGTTCTTTAGTAATTGTACCATACGATTGTAAATTTCCGGTGTTCGCAAGTCAAGGAGATAATCGCACCCGTAATCGTCCGGCGAATATCGTGTGATTTACGGAGGTTTGTCAGGCCTTCAGCCGAAAGAACGCGGATTGTCTGAAAGAATTCCCTGATTAATTGGGGTGATTGTTGCTGGAGGTGAGGATTGACAAGGTCATCCTAAAGGCATATATTAAGGGTTTTCATTTGATGCAATGAATCCGGACCATATAGAGTTCGATTTATGGAGTGGAACGAATCGTGAAAACATACGAACAAATCAACAAACGCATCGAGTCGGGCAAGGCTGTCGTTCTGACTGCGGACGAAATCATCGACTACGTTGACGAGAAAGGGCTCGCGGCGGCAGCGAAAGAAGTCGATGTCGTCACCACCGCGACGTTCGGACCAATGTGCTCCTCGGGATGCTTTCTCAACTTCGGGCATTCCAAACCCAAAATTAGAATGTCGGAAGCCTGGGTCGAGGATGTTCTCGTCTACACGGGTATTGCCGCTGTCGATGTTTACCTTGGCGCGACTCAACTGCGGCACGGCGACCCGGCTAATATGTACCCTCCGGGAGAGTTTCGCTACGGCGGAGGCCATGTTATCGAGGACCTCGTCGCGGGTAAGAAACTTCAGTTGTTCGCGCTTTCTTACGGAACCGACTGCTACCCACTGCGTGAGATCCGAACGTACTTTACCATTAACGATCTGAATCAGGCCATCATGGTAAATCCTCGAAACTGCTACCAGAACTATAACGTGGCGATCAATAATTCGGACCGGCCGATATATAGCTACATGGGAACTCTCGAGCCTGACAGGAAAAATGTAAATTACTGCTCTGCGGGTCAATTGTCGCCGCTGCTCAACGATCCTTATTACGATGTGATCGGCGTGGGAACCAAAGTCTGGATGGCCGGCGCCCAGGGGCATGTTTACGCCGAGGGGACTCAACACGCCGGCGGCTGCGAGAGAACGCCAGGCGGGATTCCCAAAGGCGGGGCGGGGACACTGGCGCTGACCTGCGACATGAAGAAGATGCGCCCGGAGTTCGTGAGGGGAGTGAGCTTCCGCGGCTACGGCGTGTCACTGGCGCTCGGAGTCGGAGTGCCTATTCCCATTTTGAACGAAGATGTGCTGAAGCGAACCTGCGTGCGAGACCGTGACATTGAGGCGCCCGTGGTTGACTACAGCCTGGACTATCCGCAGAATAACGGCAAAATCGTATGCTATGTCAATTACGAACAATTGCGCAGCGGCCAGATCGAAGTGGAAGGCAAAAAGGTGGCGGTCGGCTCGCTGTCCTCCTACTATAAGGCGCTGGAAATCGCTCATCTGCTGGCCGACGAGGTCAGGCGGGGCGATTTCAGGCTTGCCGAGCCGATTGCGACTCTTCCGAAAGATACGAAAATGAAACCCCTTGTGACAAGGAAGAAACCGTCATGAGTGAAACCATAACGAAGAAATTGATGCTGTTCTTTCCTCGATGCGAATGCGAGAAGCCGATAATCTACCTTTTGGTGAAAGATTACAATCTCGTGGTAAACGTGTATCGCGCGAAGGTCACTCCGGAGGAGGAAGGTTATCTCGTGCTGGATGTCACCGGGACCGAAGATGATATCGAACGGGCCATGGCCTTCTTAAGAACGTTTAACGTATCCATCAACTACAGCGGCAAGGGGGTGACGCGCGACGAAAATAGCTGTACGCACTGCGGGCACTGCATCACCCACTGTCCCACGGGCGCCCTGCGTATAGACGACAAGACGACGCGAGAGGTCATTTACAGCGAGGCCGACTGTATCGAGTGCCTGGCATGCATTCGCGTCTGCCCGTTCGGTGCGTTGGCCTCGGCGTTTTAAAAAGCCGTGGTGGCAGCCTCAAGCGCAGCTTGGGGATGGTGAATGTCAGAGAATCCCATCCCCAAAGCCTTCGGCTTTGAAGCTGCCACCTCCATCTGGCATTTGTTCATGAGTCACAAACGAACCTACAGGACTTTTACTTATCGGGAGGCGGTCTTCCGCATCTGTTGCGAGAAGTTCGATACCGTCACCGCTGAGATCGTACGGCAGCGGCGGATACTGGAGGAATATATCGGCCGCCATCCGGATTTTGGCCGGTCCCTCGAACCCCTTGATTTGCTCGCCGGCGCGCCTGATGTGGCGCAAAGCATGGCCCGGGCCGCGAAGCTTGTGGGTGTCGGGCCCATGGCAGCCGTCGCGGGCGCCATGGCGCAGTGTGCGGGCCGGGCGGCTCTTGATGCCGGGGCCCGTGAGGTCATCGTGGACAACGGAGGGGACATTTATATTTGTGCTGTCGAGCCGGTAATCATCGGCCTCAAGACCGGCACGGCCGACCTTGCCGACCGGCTTGCATTCTCGCTGGAAGCCGACGACACACCAATTTCGATATGCTCTTCGTCGGGAAAAATGGGGCACTCAATGAGTCTGGGCGAGTGTGATCTTGCCACTGTTGTAGCGAAAGATGCCGCGCTGGCGGACGCAGCCGCTACTCAAGCCGCGAACCTTGTCAGGACTGTTGACGATATCGACCCGGCGCTGGAGAATATCGCCGCCATCGAAGGCGTTGATGGTGTGATGATTATCAAGGGTGCCCGGGTAGGACTCGCCGGGAAGTTACCGCCGTTGGTCAGGATAAAGTGATGCTACGACTTTAAGAACGATAAATAGCAACTGCCTCTTAAGGAAAGGGCCTGTCAGATGAAAAAAGTCAGATTGTCATCGGTAATTTTAATTTTACTTGCAGTCTTCTTCATCAGTGGCACTCAGATCCGTGCTGTCGAAGACAAGGCGGAACTCACAGATGAGCAGGCAAATAGAATAAGCAAGCGAGAGGAGATTAGAGAGTTTCTTAACTGCCGGATTGTACCGAAATTGGGCAATTTATGGGACTATACTTTCGAGCCGGGCAAATTCCCGGAACTTGATTGGGACCGGCCGTACTTTGTTGAGAAGGTCATGGGCAAGTTTCCTCTCAAAGCACGATGGTTCAATAGCGAACTCAATGAAGTAAACGCTCCCGAAGAACCTGGTCGCTATGCTTTTTATTTGGAAGCCGAGACGCCGAACGGTAACATGATCCGAAGAGCTTCCACCGTGTTTTGTCGTCCCAAAAACTGGTTCGGCTGGAGTGAGAGACCCAAGGCATTTTTAGACTTTATTCCTGTTGATGGTATCGATAGAGCCGTGTGGAAAGAACATGAAGATGCAATCGCTACATTTGCGGGAAGAATGGCACTGCTCTCGATATTGCGTCAACAGGAGGGAGCGATATTAATGTCCTATTTGCATGAGATGAAAACTTCGGGAGATAAGCCGGCATTAACCGATACACCGATAATTCGCGATCATGACTATCATCTTGCGCTCAAGCGAAAGATATTAGGCGTAGAGAACAAATATCCACCACTAAAAATGCCTAAAAAGACAGAAAAAAAGAAAGTAACAGTTCTTCGTGAAGGTACGGAAGAAGAAGCGGGATTCAGGCCGGGGACTGCGGAGAAAATACGTGAGGTTTGCCAGGCGTGGTTTGAGGAAAGTGGTGAGCCCTTCATAACGCTTGTTGCGCGGCATGGAGTTGTAATTGTCCATGAACCGTTTGGTGAATGGACGTGGGGGCAATTAACACGTAACAGCCCGACGGAAATGGCCTCTCTGACAAAGTTGGTAACGGGGCTAATGTTTGCACAATTCGTCGATCAGGGATTGATAGAAATTGATGACCATGTAGGCAAGTTTCTGCCTGATTATCCTGTTACCGGCGACAAGGTGATTACGCTGCGGCATTGCTTCACGCATACGACAGGGCTGTATGGACATGAAGAATGGGGCGGAATGCACAATCCCTGGCTTGATAATGTCATAACGAACGGGCTTGAGAATCTTACGCCGGGGAAAGTGCATGAATATAATGGGATGGGATACGATCTTGCCGGCAAAGTCATGGAAATTGTAAGCGGCAAAAGCATTTTCAGGCTGATGCGGGAGAACTTATTCGATCCGCTCGAAATGAAGAACACAACATTGGAAGAGGATCTTGGTTTCAGTTGTTTCAGTACGGCGGGAGATTTCGCAAAATTCGGCCAGCTTCTTTTGAACAAAGGTTCTTACGGTGAACTTGAATTCTTTTCGCCCCAGACCTTTGAGAAGATTTTGCCCAAGCCGTTGAGCGAATATTATCCGGACATAGAAAGAGACTGGGGAATCGGTCTTACGTGGATGCGTCAGGCACATCCGAACGCCGGAAAGAACGATGTGCCAAAGGACGCCACGGTTTTAAGCAGGAATGTCATCGGGCACGGTTCGGCGACTTCCGCGATATTGAGAGTCGACCTGGAAAATAATCTTGTTATCGCGCAATCGCGGAGAAGGGGCGGCAAAGATTATGGCAAGTATCTCGTGAAGTTCCTGATGGCAATCGAGGAAGGCCTGGAATGATATATGCTTGCTGGAAGCGAGGTGGTGATTTTGCCGGCTGTTCAACCATGTTGAATTTTACATATTATTTATTTAAATACTCCTGTCGGTGTCATAAAATATGCTCTCATTAAATGCTTAAAGAAAGGTAATCGCAATGACAGAATCGTACAAGACAACCAATCGCAGAGAGTTTCTTAAAACACTGGGCCTGGCCGCGGCGGCGCTTCCCTTCGCTGTCGAATCTGCTGTCGCACAGCCGTCATCCAATGCCGGCAGTCCACAGGACGCCTTTCGGCGGAAACCCCGAAACGTCATCTTTATCCTAAGCGACGATCATCGCTACGATTTCATGGGCTTTCTCAATAAACCCAAATTCCTCGAAACCCCGAACATGGACCGTATGGCGCGCGAAGGCGCTTACATCAAAAACGCCACCGTTTCGACGTCTCTGTGCTCGCCCAGCCGAGCCAGTATCCTGACCGGCCAATACGCCCATAAACACGGTGTCGTCGATAATAACACCCGCGTGCCGGAAGGCACCCATTTCTTCCCGCAGGACTTGCAGAAAGCCGGCTGGCAAACCGCCTTCATGGGCAAATGGCACATGGGCGGCGCCAGCGACGAACCCCGGCCCGGCTTCGACAAGTGGATCAGCTTCAGAGGACAGGGCGTCTATTTCAATCCCACTTTTAACATCGACGGCAAGCAGGTAAAAAGCGAGGGCCACGTCTCCGACCTGCTCACCGATTACGCGCTGGACTGGATGAAAAAAGACTGCGACTCCGGCAAGCCTTTCATGCTGTACCTTTCTCATAAAGCCGTTCACGCCATGTTCGAGCCGGCTAAACGGCATCTCGGCAAATACGAAAACGTCAAACTCGAATATCCCAAAAGCATGGCTGATACCGAAGAAAACTACAAGGGCAAACCTGACTGGGTTGCCGAGCAGCGCAACAGCTGGCACGGCGTGGACTACATGTATCACGGCCAGATGGATTTCGACACCTTTTACCGCCGGTACTGTGAAACCCTGCTCAGCGTCGACGATAGCATCGGCCGGGTCATAAAATACCTCGAAGATAATAATCTTGCTGAAGACACCCTCGTCATGTACATGGGCGACAACGGTTTTGTCTTCGGCGAACACGGGCTTATCGACAAACGTCACATGTACGAAGAATCCATGCGCGTGCCGTTTCTGGCATGGTGCCCCGGCATGATAAAACCCGGCTCGGTTATCGAAGAGCTTATCCAGAACATCGACATTGCTCCGACCATCCTGGATGTCGCCGGCCTCGAAACACCCGAACGTATGGACGGAAAATCCTTCCTGCCCATCCTGCAGGGCAAAAAGATTCCATGGCGCGACGCCGCCTTCTATGAATACTACTGGGAGCGCAACTTCCCCCACACTCCGACGACCCACGGCGTACGTACCGACCGCTACAAGTATATCCACTATCACGGCATCTGGGACATTGACGAGCTGTACGATTTGAAGAATGATCCCGAGGAAATGAAAAACCTCATCGACAGTCCCGAACATCAGAAGTTGGTCAAGCAGCTCAACAACCGCATGTTCGATTGGCTGGAAAAAACCGACGGCATGCTGATCCCGCTCCGGCGTGACAGTGGCGGCCGAGCGGTCGATCGAAATCCCGACAAGATCAGAAAGTAACGGTCAAAGGGGGCCTGTTGAAAAAACACAGAGACGATTGAGATTGCCGCGCAATTCTTCGAATCGCTCGCAATGACACGAACATGTGCTTCTTGTCATTGCGAGGAGCGCAGCGACGAAGCAATCTCGGCTTTTTCAACAAGCCCGGAGGCTCCTACTTATCTTCGACAACGGGTGCGGTTTGCTCGGCGTTTGTGACGCCCGGCGGTAATTCCATGATACGGATATTGCGGAAATGGATTTCGGCGCCTTCGGATTCCAGACAGATGTAGCCTTTCTTGACCGAAGCCTTGCTGATTCCGTTAACGAACTTTCCGTTCACCGACAATTTGACTACACCGTCAACGGCCACAACATCGTATGTGTTCCACCGGCCTTTTCCTTTGCAGCGGTTCTCTATGGACTTGCTGCGGCTGCCGCGAGGATTGTCCGGGACAGTCTTAAGGCTACCCGCACCGAAGACCTCGCCGTGCACGTAGGCGATTGGCGGCAGCGTTCCGTCGTCCTGTTTGTGTTGATTGACCCAATCGAGCTCCAGCATCTGCACTTCGAGCCCATTGGGCAGCCGTCTGCCTGCTGGCACGGTTCCTTCGCTCCAAAGAAACGTGCCGGAATTACCACCCGCCTCCATGTGCCTCCATTCTATATGCATGATGAAGTTCTCGTACTGCTTTTCAGTGCGCATGACGCCGATGGGCTGGCCGGTGCATACGAGCAAGCCGTCACGTACGGACCACGTATCCTTGTCGGTATTGACATTGACCCAACCCGATAGATTTTTGCCGTTGAATAGTTCGCGAAACTCCAGTGGATCGGCTGCTCGCGCCCGGCTCTGTCCGCACAGCAGTACGACTGCGATAAGAATCAGTACCTTTACATGTTTTCTCATGATCTTTTCTCCATTTTCATTTCCGGTTGCGATTGAAACTCTGTTTACTTTCATTCTTTTTACCCATGTTATTTTCGTGCCGTTCCTTTACACGTCGCACAAAGCGACCGCTTCGCTCAGGCCTTCAAGCGGATCGCGGATAGGGATAAATTCATGCCCTATATAGCCGGTAAAACCCGTCTCGGCGATGGCTTGCATAATCGGCCTGTAATTGATTTCCTGCGTATCATCGAGCTCGTGGCGTCCGGGATTGCCGGCTGTGTGATAGTGACCGATGTAGTCCTTGTACTGCCGGATGCGTGAGATAATGTCACCGTCCATGATCTGGACGTGGAAGATGTCAAAAAGCAGTTTCATCCGGGGCGAACCTGCCTGCCTGACAATCTCCATGCAATAGTCCGTGTGGTCGCCCTGATAGCCGGGGACGCCGACCATTTCGACGGGCACGCGGCTGTTCAGAATTTCCAGGCAGAGGTTGACCTTTCTTTT
>Ga0307378_10011461_pt1 | contig 11410 bp, 10 predicted proteins | sample UN1MG_FD_202238 | JGI IMG/M metagenome (GOLD analysis project Ga0307378, IMG submission 202238) | Soil microbial communities from Risofladan, Vaasa, Finland - UN-1 | ecosystem: Environmental > Terrestrial > Soil > Coastal area > Acid sulfate soil | place: Finland: Risofladan, Vaasa | collected...
GGCTCCGGATTCCTTGAACAACTCTTCAGCTTTGTCCAATCCCTCGGCAGTCCCGGCCAGGACAATTTGGGTCGGGCTGGAATAGTTGGCCAGAAACACCTGTTCCCCTTCGAGGGCATCGAGCACATCAGTAGCCTCAGAAAAGCCCAATCCCAACACCGCAGCCATACCGGCCCTACCATCGCTCCCTGGGGTATCGAGAGCTCTGGCAGCCTTCTCCATCAACTCTCCCCGGATTTTGACAATCGGGAAGAGATCTTCCAGAGCGATGATTCCCGCCTCGTAGAGCGCACTGTATTCACCGAGGCTGAATCCGGCGAAACCTTCCGGTTCGATCCCCTTTTCTTTGCATACCAGGCCGGCAGCTACGCTGGCTAAAGTCACCGCGACCTGGGTGTTGTCGGTGGCTTTCAACTCCTCCTCACTTCCCTCGAAGAGCAGCCTTTCAAGGTCCATACTCGTGGCATCGGAGGCCAAGCGAAACAGGTCTTTGACTTTTTCGCTTGCTTCCCAGAGATCTCTTGCCATCCCGGGATACTGCGCTCCTTGACCCGGGAAGAGGAAACAGGTTTTCATGCATGCTCCTTGCCCATGTTTTAGGATAGCAAGAAATAGCACATACCCTATGGGTTGTCAAGTGCCGCAGTTCCCTCAGCGTCTGATCGATGCTGCCGGATCCCGACCATCGCCTTGACCGCTGTCACTAATCTCGATAAAATGCTTGAACCTTTTTCCGATGGAGACAGTCATGAATGCAGTCATCCGCGGTACCGGGACCTACATCCCCGACAGGCGTGTTTCAAATCATGAGCTTGAAGAATATCTCGATACTTCCGACGAATGGATCGTATCGCATACGGGCATCCATTACCGCCATATAGCAGCGGAGGATCAGGCCGCCTCGGACCTGGCTACTGAAGCTGCCAGAAAAGCCCTGCACAGGGCGGAAATCGAGCCCGAGGAGCTCGATATGATTCTCCTGGCAACAGCCACGCCGGATTTTTCGGGGTTTCCCGCCACCGCCTGTATCGTGCAGGACAACCTGAAGGCTGAGAACGCCGCTGCCATGGACCTGGTGGCCGGCTGCACCGGGTTCATCTACGGCCTGGAGACCGCCAAAGGTTTCATCAGCTCCGGCTTTGCGAAAAAAGTACTTCTCATGGGGGCGGAGGTTCTGTCCCGATGCGTGAACTGGCAGGACCGCAACACCTGCGTTCTCTTTGGCGACGGCGCCGGAGCCGCGGTGCTCTGCGCCGAAGAGGGACCGGAAGAAAGAGGTGTGCTGTACACCTATATCCGCTCTCGGGGTTGGGGGGCCCGGCTTCTGGAACGGACAGCCGGGGGCAGCCGCTTTCCATACAAGCACGGGGAGACCGATCCCACTGATTTTTATCTGAAGATGGACGGACGCAAGGTCTACGGCTTCGCCGTGGCCTCTCTGGTGGAAACGATCGAGCATCTGCTCGAGTACCACGACCTCTCCATAGACCAGATCAAATATATCATCCCTCACCAAGCCAATCTGCGGATCATCGAAGCGGCGGCAAAGAGGAAGAAGATCCCACTGGACAAGTTCTACATAAATATCCAGGAGTTCGCCAACACCTCCGCGGCCACCATTCCGATCGCCCTGGCCGAGCTTCAGGGCAAGCACATGCTCCAGGAGGGAGACCTGCTCCTGGCCATCGGCTTCGGGGCGGGGTTGACCTACGGGGGCAACCTGATCCGCTGGTGAACCGCAAATCTGCAATAGATCCAGAGACAGCGATCCAACGCATTCGCCGGCACAACCATCCTCTGACCCCGATCCCAACAGGACAAAAATCGCGGCTGCGAAATCTGCCCGATATCCGGGCTGTCCTGTTCGATGTATACGGTACGCTGTTTATCTCCGCCTCCGGCGATATCGGCAGCACAGGCCAAGGGGCACGAACTCAAGCCTTTGGACAAACGTTGCGGGCTTTGGATGTCCCTGCAGACGCGGAAACAGCAAGGAGAGGAGCCTCCGTGCTGATGGAGACGATCGGAAAAGGCCACGAGCGGCTCAAGGCTGAAGGCCGCGAATACCCGGAAGTCGAAATCAGGGACATCTTCCTCGAAGTGCTGCTGAGCCTCTGGAAGGAGGGGCGGATTCCGGGCCGTCCGGATGATGAGCTATGCGAAGCAGCCGCTCTGGAGTACGAGTGCCGGATCAACCCGACCTGGCCCATGCCTGGGCTTGCTGAAACTCTGCGTTGCCTCAAAGAACGAAAGTTTGCGCTGGGGATCGTGTCGAACGCTCAATTCTTCACCCCGCTGCTGTTCCCGGCGCACCTTGGAGATTCCTTGGAAACTCTGGGTTTCGATCCCGAGCTCTGCGTATGGTCCTACATTCATCTCGAGGCCAAGCCTTCGCTGATCTTATTCAACATCGCCGCCGCGAACCTGGGCCGTCTAAATATCGATCAGAGACAGGTGCTGTACGTGGGCAATGACAGGGTCAACGATATCCGACCGGCCGGACGAGCAGGTTTCAAGACCGCACTGTTCGCCGGCGACCGCCGTTCCTTCCGTCCTCGGGAAGGGGATCCCCGCAGCACAGGAGTGACGGAGGATGTTCTTTTGACCAGCCTCCGGAAGCTGCCGGAGATTCTCGATTCGGTTCAAGGTCCTGCGGACAGCTGAAGGACCCGCAGGTAATCCGAGAAACCTGTAATTTGTTTCTCGCCGCAGCCGAAGCCTTCCCCTGAGACGGTGCCCCCCGGTTGGTTGTTGACCTGCCTGCCGCAGGCCGTCAATATCGCACATCCGGTTGGAGTAAGGATCTCCGTACCGGTCGCCAGCTGCCGCACTTCGAAACCCGCCAGCATAGCTTGAGTCGCCGGTGCCGGAACCGTAAGAGTCCCATGGGCCGTCTCGACCGTACCGGTACCGACGGTCAAGGTGGAAAATAGGATATGTTTGATACCGAGACACTCAATACCTAAGGCAAACCCCAGGACATCCACCACGGTATCGACCGCCCCAATCTCGTGAAAATGCACCTGGTCGACCGGAACACCATGCACCCGGCTCTCCGCTTCAGCCAGCCGGCTGAGAATGCGCCGACTGGTCTCCACAACCCGAGGCGGAAAAGAACCCCGCTGCAGGAGAGTTAGGATAGCGGCAAGGTTTCGATACTCCCGCTGACTCGCCTGGCTCCAGCGTATGAGAAGTTGGGTGCAGGATTGACCTGCCCGGATCTGACGGGTCTGCTCGATCGCTAATCCCGGTATCTTCAAGGTATGGAAGCTGCTTTTCAAAAACGACAGAGGTACCCCAAGATCGACTAAAGAGGCCAAAATCATGTCTCCGCTGGCTCCGCAGAGCAGATCGAAGTAGAGCATGTCGCGTTGTACACCGCAACCACCGGTGTGTTCAAGGGCAGAGCAAAAGGCCGGGCAAATTGGGCTTGTCTTTTGGTGTGGCCGTTTGTATCATAATATTGGTATAGATATGAATGATGATCAGCATAAAAAAAGACAGATATCCTTGGGATATATCGCGATCGCCCTACTTTTGATTTTCGGCCTCCAGTTTCTATTCGTGCGGGGCATGTCCCGGGAAATTCCCTACAGCGAGTTCAAGCAGTATCTCGAACAGGGCATGGTTGGAGACCTGGTTGTTTCGCAAACAGATATCCGGGGGGTGATCGTGCGCGGTGAAACGGAGCAGGAATCCTTCGTAACCAACCGAGTCGAAGATCCGGATCTGGTTAAGCAGCTGGAGGAGAAGGGAGTGGGCTTCACGGGACGTCCGGCGAACAGTTTGTTCGGTACCCTCCTGTCCTGGATTTTTCCTCTACTCATCATCTTTGCCATTTGGAACTTCACCATGCGCCGGATGTCCATAGGGGGCCCCGGTATTCTCAACGTCGGCCAGAGCAAGGCACGGCTGGTAGCGAACGAGGAGGCTAAGAAAACTTCCTTCGATGACGTGGCTGGTATCGACGAGGCCAAAGAAGAGCTCAACGAAGTTGTCGAATTCCTGAAGAATCCGAAGAAGTTCGAGGACCTGGGCGCCCATATACCGAAGGGGGTACTTCTGGTGGGAGCACCGGGCACCGGAAAGACCCTGCTGGCCAAGGCTGTTGCCGGGGAAGCGGGAGTCCCTTTCTTTAACATCTCCGGTTCTGAGTTCGTCGAGATGTTCGTGGGGGTTGGAGCCTCCCGAGTGCGGGATCTGTTTTCCCAGGCCAAGGTCAAGGCGCCCTGCATCATCTTCATTGACGAGCTCGATGCTCTGGGGAAGGTGCGGGGGTTCAACCCGATCGGCGGCCACGACGAGCGGGAGCAGACCCTGAACCAGCTGCTCGTGGAGATGGATGGTTTCGATACCCGCACCGGTGTGATCATTATGGCTGCCACCAACCGCCCGGAGATTCTCGACCCGGCCTTGCTGCGCCCGGGTCGTTTCGATCGCCAGGTGGTGGTGGATCGACCCGACCTGAACGGCAGGGAAGCGATTCTAAAGATTCACAGCCAGGGTGTAAAACTCGACAAGGACGTCGACCTGAAAGTCATTGCCGGTAGAACCCCGGGAATGGTGGGCGCCGATCTGGCCAACATCGTCAACGAGGCGGCCCTTCTGGCCGCGCGCCGTGGCAAGAAGAGCGTCACCATGGACGAGTTCGACGAGGCGATCGACCGGATCATAGCCGGCCTGGAGAAGAAGAAGCGTCTGATCAGCCCCAAAGAAAAGCAAATCGTAGCCTACCACGAAGCGGGTCATGCCGTAGTGGCGGAAACCCTCCCCAATACGGACGTTGTGCACAAGATCTCCATCGTGCCCAGGGGAATCGCCGCCCTGGGGTATACGATTCAACTTCCCACCGAAGATCGCTATCTCATGACCAAGAGCGAGCTGGAGGACCGTCTGGCCGTGCTTCTGGCCGGCAGAGTGACCGAAGAGCTGGTCTTCGGGGATGTATCCACCGGAGCTCAAAACGACCTGATGCGGGCTACCGATATCGCCAGGGCCATGGTCACGGAGTACGGGATGAGCGGCAAGATGGGGCTGATGACCTACGAGCGACCGCGCAATCGCTTTCTCACCGGAGACATCTGGACACCCACAGAGAAGGAGTACTCCGAGAAGATCGCCGCGGATATCGACGAGGAAGTGAAGCGCATCCTCGATGATACCCATGACAAGACTCAAAAAATCATCGAAGAGAAGCGGGAAACCATCGAATCTCTGGCCAAGCTGCTGTTGGAGAAGGAAGTGGTGGATCGGGAAGAGTTCAAGAAGCTCCTGCAGCTGACGGCCTAACCCGGGTGAGCCAAAACAGATTACAGGGGCCCTTTCCGAGTCCCGATCACCGTGATATAAAGGGACGTGCCCCGCAACTCTTTCGAACCGCTTCCGCCGTTTATCTCAACATCCGATCCCGAATCTTTCGCCTCCTTTACCTTCACGGACCGTCTGCCGAAAATGATCGATCAAATCATCGAGAAAAACAGTCTCGGGGGAACCGGCCGACAGGCCTTGATCGAGCTCAAGAACCGACTCCGTTCGGGAGTTGTGCAGGACTGCTCTGCCGCCCTGGGGGAACTGCTCGAACCGGCGGAGCGGGCCGTTTGGAACGCTGAGATCGCCGGGCATGTAGGTAAGTCCTGGCTCGACCTTCCCTGGTACTTCGCCGAGAGCCTGTTCTACCTGGAGGTTCTACTGGCCTGGGGATACTACAGCGTCGACCGTGCCCGTTTTGCCGCAGACCCTTTCGAGGCATTCAAAGAAGAGGAACTGCATCGCCCCGGCGGCGCGCTGGATCTGGTTGCCGGCATCAGCCCCGCCGTTTCGAGCGCAGACACCACAAAAGATAAGCTGCGAATCCTGCTGCATTACTGCCTCTGGGCGAACCGGATGGATCTCAGCTACAGCCAACTACTCAAGATGTACAGAAACCCCCTGAGGATCGAAGAAGATCATCTTCTGGTGGACCACTCCGACACGGCTACGGAGAAGCTTCTCCAAGCCTCCCGGGTCGACTTTATCCTCGATAACGCCGCTTCCGAACTGATCTGCGACCTGTACCTCGTTCACCTTCTTCTGCAACACTCAGAGAAATTGAACATCCTTCTCCATTGTAAAAAAGCGCCCTTCTATGTATCCGACGCAATGGGCAAGGATGTTCTGCGGACAATCGCTTCCCTCGAACACAGCGGCCACTCGGAACTTCGCCGTATCGGCCGGTTGTTGACAGGATATCTGGAGGATGGACGTTTACGGATCCTGGATCACTATTTCTGGAACGGTCCCCTTCACTTTCCCGGCTTTCCCGATGATTTACGACGCTGCCTGGCGGGAAGCGACCTGGTTGTGCTCAAAGGAGACGTGAACTATAGGAGGCTGCTCTCTGACCGTAGATGGGCTCCCTCTGTAAACATGGAGTCGATTGTCGGGTATTTTCCGGCAGCTCTGGTGACGCTGCGTACGACCAAAAGTGAATTGGTGGTGGACCTAAGCCCTGAGAAGGTGGAAGAGCTGAACAGAAAAGATCCGAAATGGATGATCGAGGGACGTTATGGGATCATCCGCTACTGCGAATCCGAGAACTGTTCCCACTCTCTTTATAGCGCCGATAAGCGGCAACGGTTCGGGACAATCCCGTTTTCCAATCGGTTTCGGGTCGATAGCCAAGAATCCGTCTAGCCTTGTCGATGCTGAAGTTGTAGTCCCAGGCCAGGTGGGCGACCCGATAGGGAAACACCGGCGGTTCGGCCTTGATCCGCAACAGCCGATAGATCCGGTTGAACAGGTGGGCCGCCACCCAGGCCAGGGGAATGGGCAGCTCGAACCAGGGTCGTACGCCGAGAAGTTCGGCACAGTAGTCCATCATCTGTACCCAGGTGACCTCTTCCCCGCTGGTAATATTAAACACCTGCCCGCCGCTTCTGTCATTTTCGAGAGCTAAGATCACCGCCTCGACCAGGTCCTCTACATACACCGGGCTGGTCAGGACCCGACTGCCGCCGAGGGTCCCGCGGATGCCCCTTTCCTGGGCGGCGAGCAGCCTGTAAAAAGTAGTGGTATCTCCAGGCCCATACGCATTTCCTGATCGCAGTACGGTGGCTCGGAACCCGGGCGCTGACTGGCTCAACACATACTCTTCAGCCGCTTTTTTTGTCCGCTGGTAACCGCTGACATACGGATAAAACGGTCCTTCCTCGGTGGAACCCCGGTGAATCCCGAATCCCTGTACCGAGAGGGAGCTCAAGAACACGAAGACCCGGCAGCCGGCGCAGCGAGCTTCGTCGACCAGGGTCTTACTGACTTCGAAATTCTGGGTGTGATAGTCTCTCTCGTATCCCCAGTCCCTGGCCAAAGCGGCACAGTGGATCACAGCATCGATGTTCTGAAGGGAAAGGCGAGCCTCTTCTCGAATCGTGAGATCTCTTCTTTCAACTTCCGCCCCTTCCTTACGGATCTCCTCCAGATGCGCCGGCATACACTTTCTGCGGTAAAGTCCCCGAACCGGGTACCCCCGCTTCACCAGGGTGCCCGCGATCCAACTCCCGATGAAGCCGGAACTGCCCGTAATCAGGATTCTCTGAAACGTTTCCGGAGCCATCGGTGCTGATACGAAGAGTTCTCAGCCAGGTTGTCCGCCCTCCGCCCAGAGGCGGCAGAGATTTACAGCCGTATTCACCGCTCGGATCATGGCCGGAACGGCAGCCCATTCCTGACGGCTGTGAAAGTTGTGTCCTCCTGTGAAAACATTGGGTGTGGGCACTCCCAATTCGCTCAACCGGGCTCCGTCGGTTCCGCCCCGAATAATCTTGTATACCGGCTCTATCCCGGTTTCCCGAATCGCATCTTCCAAATGTTGGAGCACTTCCGGAAAATCCCGAAGAAAACGGTGCATATTCGCGTACTGCTTCTCGATTTTTATCTCCACCTTCCCTCGAGGGAAAACCGCTTCCACAGCCCGGGCCATGCTCTCTAGGACTGCGGCTCGTCTCTGAACCTCCTGCTCTTCGAAATCCCGCAAATAAATCTCCAGGGTTGTCACTTCGATACCTCCGGTGATCTCGAGGGGAAAGTAGAACCCGTAGCGTCCGTCCGTTGCCTGGGGGCTTTCCGCACCCGGGAGCAGGCTGAGAAACTTCGCAGCCATTTCTATAGCGTTCACCAATTTTCCCCGGGCCACGCCTGTATGGATGCTCTTGCCGATGAAGCGCAGATCGGCTTTGTAGCCCTCGAAACACTCCGCCTCGATCGTACCCTCCTCTCCGCCATCGAAGGTGTAGCAGTACTTTGCAGATATTTTCTCGATAGGAAAGTGCTGCATGCTCAAGCCCTGCTCTTCGTCGGGAGTAAAATAGATACCGATTCCCCCGTGGGGAAGGTCCGGGTGATTCATCAGATACTCCACGGCGGTCATTATCTCCGCCAGTCCTGCCTTGTCATCGGCCCCAAGCAGTGTGCGTCCGTCGGAGGTGATGATCTTCCGGCCGGAATAGCTGCGTAGCTCCGGAAACTCCTCCGGATCGAGCACCACCCCTTCTTTAAGAGCAATGATCTTCCCATCGTACTTTTCGTGGACCTTGGGCTCGACATCCTTACCGGGCGCCGCGTCGCTGGTATCCAGGTGAGCAATGAACCCAATCTCGGGAGGCTGCTTGGCTGAACCTTTCAGATTCGATTCCAGATGGGCAAAGAGAAAGCCCCCTTCATCCAACTCGACATCCCGCGCGGACAGCTTCTCGAGTTCTTCCACAAGCACCCCGGCCAGCTCGAGCTGCCCCGCTGTTGTCGGGGAGCTTTTCGAGTGTCTGTCAGAGGTTGTGTCGATACGTACGTAGCGTAAAAACCGTTCGAGCAGTCGTTTTTCGATCCAGTTCTGGTCGATATCTTTCATAGAGGAAGAATACGGGAAGTGATCCCTCAAGTCAAATAGATAGCACAGCTAACATATCACATTGACAATTATATTATATAAAAGATATCATATCTGCTATGAAAACAGACGGAACAAACATGGAACGGGATGGTCTTCTCGAGGTGGCCCGCAGGATCTGTATCGCCGCCCGGACCGCTCCCAAGGGCAAGGGCACAGACAACTTGATTACTCTGGTCTTGACAGGGACGGAAAAGGACGAGGTCGCCCAGGAGATGCAGCGCGTCGGCGAAGAGACGGGAGTGGTCTCTTTCGTTCGCGATGCAGAGAATGTACGCTCTGCCGGTGTTCTGGTGCTGCTAGGCACGAAGATCAATACCTTGGGCATCCCCAACTGTGGTTTCTGCGGTTTCAAAGACTGTGCTGAAAACGAGAAGAACAAAGGCATCTGCGCCTTCAACACGGGAGACCTGGGTATCGCCCTTGGTTCGGCGGTGAGTGTGGCCGCTGACAACAGGGTAGACAACAGGGTCTTCTTCTCTGCCGGACGGGCGGCTGTGAATTTGAAAATCCTGGGGCCCGAAGTCAAGATTGCCTACGGTATTCCCCTCAGCGTCAGCGGAAAAAGTATCTTCTTCGATAGGAAATAGAACAGATTCATCGACCCCTTGATTTCACAAGGTACAGCACGGTTGCCCCGAGAAACAGGGCATAGGAGGGAAACTCCCGGGAGGAGGGCACTTCGGCCAGGATCAGGGCGGCGGTGATGCTGGCAATAATCGGTTCGCTGAGAGTGAAAAAAGACACCGTGAGGGGGCTGAGATGGCGTACCCCGTAGTTGTTCGAAGTGTGTCCAATCAGTGTGGGAAATAAGGCCAATCCCAATAGGGCCAACACAGAGCCCGTGGCCGCCGGATCGACCTGAGACAGCTGTCCCCCGGCCAAGGAGAAGGGCAGCGTCAGAAGCCCTCCCCACAAGTAGATTACATGAATGTACAGCAGATGGGGAATATCCCCGGAAACCCGCCGCGACACCAGAAGATAAATCACGAACAGCATGGTGGAGAGCAGGCAGAGGAAATCTCCCGTCTGCCCCAACTGGCCGCTTCGTTGGTAGAACAGCCAGTACGCCCCGCCCAGGACCAGAGCCAACGATACGTAGGCATACCCGGGTATCCGCCTTTTGTAGAGAAAACGTTCAAAGAGAGCAAAGAAAACAGGATTGATAGAAAAGATAAAGGTCGCACTGGCTACGTAGGTTTGCTTCAATCCTATGATCCAAGCCTGGAAGTGAAGTCCGAGAAGAAGTCCGGGGATCAACAGGGGGAGAAACCCAGTAATCCCCTTCTCCCGAAAGAGCTGCTTCAAGGGTTTTAGGCAGAAAGGGGTGAGAACCACACCGGCAATAATCATGCGGAACGAAGCGATCACCGCAGGCGGGAAGCCGCATAGCTTGATCAGGACTCCGGAAAACCCGAAGCTGACCGCTCCCAATACGAGGAAGGGGATGGCGATTTTCTGCTGTCTTGTCTCCACAATTCGCAAGGCCAGTGTAATCGTTCCGTCGGACTCCTACAATATTCAGTATATAAAACGAAACCCTTGACTGAATCAGGAACAGGTTCATTGTCAGTCGTCATACCGCTGGAAGAAGATCTGTGCTTTTGGGGTTATCCTATGGATAAATACAAAGGCAAACATCGGGGATTGTCATGTACCGAAGGATAAAAAATCAAAGTCGTTTATGCCATGAGGTCGCAAACCGGATCAAGGAGTTGATCCGCAAAGAGAAGTTGAGACCTGGCAACAAGCTGCCAAACGAAATGCAGCTTGCAGAGCTTTTCGGCGTCAGCAGACCAACGATACGGGAAGCAGTGAAAACTCTAGTCTCGCAGAACATCATTAAGATACTGCGCGGAAAGGGCACTTTCGTTTCCGAGACACCGGGTATTGCCAGTGATCCACTCGGTCTGGATTTTCTCATTGACGATAATTTACATCTCGCCTTGATCGAGGTGCGCCTTCTGATCGAACCGGGAGTTGCCCGCCTGGCCGCCGAGCGAGGAACTCCAGCGGATATTGGTCGAATCGGAAAATACATTCAGGAGATGGAAGACATCGTAGGCCGCCATGAAGTGGGCATGGGAACCGAGCTCGAGTTTCACCGCAGCATCGCTGAGGCGACAGAAAATCCCGTCATCATGCGGATCGTCCCGATCATAATGGACGCGATTATCAAGACCTATCGAGATGCGCCCCGCACCAGTGCAGACCACCGACAAGCCTTTATGGAGCACACCGCCGTCTTCACTGCCATCAATGATCACGACAAGGAAGGGGCTTATTCGGCTATGCGCCGGCATTTGGAAAACAGCTACCGTAGAACACTCAGCAAGAGATTGAAAAAAAAGAAAAAATGAAGCTTTGACCGGGTGGACGACTCGTCCCGGCCGAGAGGCCTAAAACGAGACAGTTATCGCCTGTCCCTCAGGCCTCATTTTCCGGCCTTTCGTTTTAACCGTTGCATCCTCAAAAGCGAATAGGTGACAG
>Ga0307378_10011463_pt1 | contig 11410 bp, 14 predicted proteins | sample UN1MG_FD_202238 | JGI IMG/M metagenome (GOLD analysis project Ga0307378, IMG submission 202238) | Soil microbial communities from Risofladan, Vaasa, Finland - UN-1 | ecosystem: Environmental > Terrestrial > Soil > Coastal area > Acid sulfate soil | place: Finland: Risofladan, Vaasa | collected...
CGTTTACTGTGCCAAGGATAAGTTGCCCGAATGGTGTCCACTTCCAGTACTTAGAGTTCTCATGCTCCGGGTCATCTCCGTGATAAACCGCGTGGAAGGTAAAGGTTTTGAGTTCTCCCTTATCGTCATCATTCTTCTGTTCATCTAGGCTGAATTTACATCTAATAGGCATAGTACAGAAACTCACCGGAGCGTAGATAAGGTTTTAATATATATACTCAGTCAATATATTGGAACCACGCCCCAGACTTAGACTAGTATGGGAAGAGCTATCCTAAACGACTCTGAGCTGAGTGGTTGAACGAGCCATGGTGGTGATTGATGACCCGCTGCACGGTGTGGGCCTCCTTGGTGTAGCGGCTTCAAGCATGGCCAACCAGATGCGTCACGCTGGTTGGGCGCAACTATTTAAATCCATATATCGGTAAAGTATTTAAACACGGGTTGATACCGATACACGAAAAATTTATGTCTGTTGGGCATTTCCAGAACTAATTAAATTCTCTCTTATCTTCATTAATACAACTTCGCTCTCTTTCATTAAACTTCTTCTATAATTATTGTCTAGTAACCACTCTTCACTACATTCTTTAATTAATATCTTTAGATTCATTAAATCTCGCACATTATCTATGAACTCATTATAATCATTATCTGTATTCTCGATGTTCATAAATTCTTCATTATCGCATTCTATGATTAATCTTTTCTTACTCTTTCTATATTTCTCTTCAATAGCTGTGATTGCGTTACCGATGACTTCGGCACTCTTTTTTTGCTTCAAATTAGCTTACCCCAGTCATGTCGATGGTGTCGAAGTCATATCCTTGCCCAACGAGATAAGATCTGCGCTGATTACTGAAGTCCTCCTCGCTGGTTCCCTCTGAGACGAGTTCATAGAAGATAGCTACCTCATCCTTCGGTCTAAGTATTCTACCTAGTCTTTGACTGAACCCCATCCTGGACCCGTAGAGACCATCGATGTTGATGCCAACTGAGGCGTTGGGTAAATCTACGCCATCCTCCCCTACGCTGGTTAGTATCAGTTGCTTAATCTCCCCTCTCCTGAAGCTCTCATAGATCGGCTCCCTCTTACTCATAGCTGTGTCCCCTGTGACTATTTGGATCCCGAATTTCTTTGATAACTTCAAAGCGTTTTCCTTGTAGAAGGATAATATAACGACTTGCTTATCCTTATGTTGCTCGAGGAGCTTCTCGACTATGTTGATTTTCTCTGAGTTAACTGAGGCTGCGATGATTTTCTGGAACTCTGAGTGGGCAGTGTTGTAGGCTTTCTTGGATGCGGGTGACATTGCGACTAACACCTCGTAGGTTATAGCCTCCGATATGTATCCCTCCTCAGCCATCGGGATCCAGCCGATTGATATAATCGGTGGCCCTATGAGTGCGAATATCTCTTTCTCAGCCTTCAGGTTCTCCCTCACGGGGGTCGCTGTTAACCCGAGTTTCCTGTAGGCTTGGATTTCCTCGGCGCTTTGCCTCCACACGTCAGCTGGTACATGTTGGCACTCATCGAATATGATTAGCCCCCACTTGGTTTTGAATATGTCTTTAATGTATCTCTTCTTAGATGTTGTTAGCATACTATACGTTACGATGGTGACTGGTTTGTGGAACTCATCTTTGCTTCCACTGTGCAGCGTTGCAATGTTGCTACTGGATATATCTGTATGCGCTAGATACTCTGCTTTGATCTGTTCACATAGGTTCCCACGATTAGTGATGAATAGGGTCCACGCCTGGAGTTTGCATGTTGCCATTACCCCGATCATGGTTTTACCTGACCCTGGTGGTAGATCCACCACGCCGTTTCCTAATGCGATGAATTTCTCGACGGCTTCTAGCTGATGCGGATAGGGGGTGAATGCGGATCTTAGCTGAATCTTGAATGGTGGGGATTCATCTATTAACCCAAAGTCCTTAACCGGGTATCCTTTATCTAGGAGAATCTGTTTGAGAGCTGCACGGTGTCCGCTAGTGATTCTAGCCTTTGTAGGGGTCAGGGTTTTATAGATATGGTTTTTCACTACTGAGTAATCTAGGACCCGTTTCATCACATCCTCATCGACGGATACTAGGACATTGTATGTGTCCTCACCCTCTATCCTTAGCGCGCCGTAGCTACTCATGGTTCTGCTTATGTAGTTTCGCAGAGACTTGGAGAGATCCGATTTAGTGTGGAGGTTCAGGAAGTTTATGACCTCATCAGCTGTCAACCCGAGCTCAGCTGCTTTCCATAAGCTGATTTTACTTATCTCCGCTACGTTAGCGTCGTCACTGGTTTTAGTTGGCACCGCGAATTTGCGTAGTATATCCTGGATTGGTTTATAGTCTCCTTGTTTAAGTAATATGGCTTCATGGCCAATCATGGCGATGTTATGAGTGATCTGGGCTTCGCTTGGGGCATTGGTTTGGGTTGGGAGTGACTCTAAGACCTGGAGCATCTCCTCTTTGATTAACTTCCTTAGAGCCTCCTCGTTGAAGACACTCATTTTCTAGCTTCTCCAATCAGAGCCGTAGCTGTCGACGCATCCACGTTCTAGGCCTCGAGGTGGGATCAAGAAACTGATATAACTATATGTGATAGCGCAGATGTTCTCAGGCTCCAATTCACTCGGTTGTCTTGAACTGATTTCTACGTGTAATCCTTCCTCATCTTCACTTACTTTCACATCATCGATGATGTGATGTTTCAAAGCTAACAGCGTCTCACTAAGCGGAACTGCTTTGGTTTCTGACATATTATAGTAGTAAACGCTAAATGCTTAAAAGTCTATACACTAGTGATGAAATATGGGAACAGATGTCTTCACCCCATCAGCTAAGATGTTAGCATATTTAGGTGGTTTAGGTGAGTTAACTAAGAAACAACTCGTTGAGAGGGTCGATGAATACAAGACCGTCCGTGGACTAAGTACCACGATAAATAAGTTAGTCGCGGATGGTTTAGTGGTGATCGATTCCTCAGCGAAGTGCCCCCACTGTGGAGAGACTCTCCCCGGCTTCACGGCTGAACCAGGTGACTCTATGATTACGTTAACCATTACAGGGCGTATTATGGCTGAGACTCTGTATAGGGCTAAGGAAACGTTATCCCTGAGCATTGAGGAATCTGAAGCGACCCCCCCTGATCCCTCTCAGAAGGATGATCTAGAGGAGGCTAAGAAAAAGAAAACTCTCGCTGATCTTGAGAAACTTAGAGTTCCTCCAGGGATATGCCCCGTGTGTAGGAAGGGAACCCTCAAAGAGGGCGGCTGTGATTCATGTGGATGGGATGAAGCCGAGGGGGTCACATGTCACGGGGACCTAGTTCGCCCACTGGAGAATCTTGAGGTCTGCATGTCTTGCCTAATACTCGAGCCTGGAAATGAGCAACCATGCGGTTGGTTGCGGTGGGTTGATCCGGAGTAAAAACACTTAAGTCCGCAATCTAGCCCTGTTTATTTGAGTACAATGGTGTTAATGGCTATACACTATCTGCTCTACTATCTCCGGGCAACCGCGTGGTTACACTATGAGGTTCTCGGCTTAATAGTAGGCGCAGTTAAAACAGACTCAGTACTCTTGCTAATGATCTTCTTTGCATTATTAGCAGGGACAGTAATACAACTGATTCACGATCTCGTGAACCCGCCAGCTCCTCCTTACGATATGGCCCTTCTATTCCGTCAGGTTAGGATCAGACTAGGACTCACTGCAAATCTCACAGGAACCGACGACCAGGAGAATTTGACTAATGAATCTATGGGCGTCTACCATCTACCGGCTCTTACACAATGGTATAGTAAGCAATGGTAAGAACTAGAACCTCATAAAGAGCCTGAAAGTAAACAATAAACAAATACACAAACCAGACAGAAGAGAAGAGGCCCATGGGGCTGCTTCAGGAAGCCCCGCCTTTTAGAATCCTCATTTCATATAGTATACTATACACCCAAACTTTAATTGTCTATACATTTGTAGTCACACTATGCCTCAGTCACGGTACATCGTGTTTCAATGCCCAACGTGCCATGAACACCTGATCGCTGATACAAGGAACGGCTCGAAGAAATGCACTAAATGTGGCGTGACGACACCGTTAATCCAAGCGACGGTTCGAGGTAGAGCGAATCACCACGAAGACGCGCTGGAGTTAATACAACATCTTAAAACAGGCGGCGTAGAACCTAATCTTGAGTTTAAGCAATATAAGGTGAGATGATGCCAACTAATGCTACATCAACATGGCGTGAAGGAGTGCTGGCACATTAAACACATTAAGAATGGGAAATGTCCGATGCATACTGACCGGGAGAAGAGAGGGAAATGACTGATGAAGTAGGTCCCTGTACTGGATGTGTGAATGAGTCCGATAAAGACTGTGTTCATAGGAAAGATATTGGGGCTGATGGTTTTTGTCACACGTATGAGCTTCTGATTCCTGATAGTCCCTATTATAGGTGGGCTCTTGAACTCGTTGAGGTTATGACTAAGTATTCTTTCCATAAGGCTATGCCTATTCTTGTTGCTAAGAAGCTGGAGGATGATCTCGGAGACTGGCTCGACAGACTGGATTGGTGCGTGAACCATGGCCAATAAAGCTAGATAACCCGATTCTAGTTCTTGACTCCAAAAAGAAAACTCCGCGTAAAGGCAGGAGTAAATGGTTAGAGAAGCAAATCAAACGACGAGGATGGACGTAAATTATTTAAACGAAGTCAATAACGATTTATCTGAGAGAGTCTACCCAAGTTTGGCGCTTCACCCGCTCGGAGGCCTCGTCTCAGGGAGGAGTAGTCCTCCCATCTAAACAATCAAATACTGCTGAATTCACTCTAAGTTATGGGTTTCACTGAGTTTATGCAGAACCTCTTCTGTGGGGATTTGAAGACTAGGATCGTTAAACTTGACAAGCAGATAAGTGACGCGATGCTTAGGATAAAGACGGCATTAGGATCTATTCATTTAGACGCGCCGTTTGAAGTTCAGGTGAATAGATTATGTGAACTCTATGAATCTGAGAAGAAGAAGGTGAAAAACTTCAGTGATGAGGTAACGCAGCTGGATTATACCATCGTTAGCTTGGAGAAGAAAATCGAGGTCCTCACAGATACTTTGGCTGATCGCTTCGCCATCCCAGTCATAGATCCTGTGCTTACAGGGGCTCAGGTACTTGATCCGTGGAACTATCCTTGGCCTCAACCATCCATGGTACATATATCTGATAACCGATACGAGGTCTACGGATATGAGGTGTGGGAGAAGATTATTCAACGTGTCTGGCCTACCGTGAATGTTGTCCAGGGGCGGTATATCGCTGAGAAAGGTGATTGCGATAACTTCGCGGGTACTATGAGTAGCTTCGCTGGACTCAGCTTCAGGGATAGCTCCTCAAAGCTACAGGGAGCATGGCTCGTGGTGTATAGCCGGGGACATGCCTTCTGCGCCTTCATCGATGATCAGATGAGAATGTGGCTTGTGGAGCCTCAGAGTGGAGAGATCCTAGGTGAGTATAGATCTGATAGTGAAGTCTACGGTGAACGCTATAGGGAAATCTACCGATTTGACATGAGAAACTAATTAATTGTCATAATTTCCTCTACATCACGCTTTCACCCTTAAACTATAGTTGGATAGACCTTACACTGTTTGTTTTTCCTCATGGCTTCACATGATGCGAGGTCATGGGCTGTGCAAATCTTACATGCTCCGGTGTTTGGAGAAGTGGTGTGTGGATAGTCGATGTAAGTGTACTTGGTATTAACTCTCATCTTCTATCCCTATTTCACTAGTGGTAGGATCTCATCTTTAACGAAGTTAATGTAGTCGAGGACCTCCACATTATTGTAGATAGTTACCCCTACGTCTCCTCCGATGCCGACCGTGTATCCATGGGCCTCACTCTCTGTGACTATCCATTTAGGTAAACCATGATCAGCTAGTTCCTTGAATAACGTGGTTTGGACTAACTCCTGCCCATATAATGTACTTTTATCTACACCTGGGAAGTCCATGTTGTCAAATAACACTACTTTGGTTTTGTCGTTACGCTGAATATATCGATTCATATCTTCGCTGAATATATCCGCTTCACGGACGTCGGCGTTAAGGATCTCCCCGAGCTTCACAGCTACGCGGTTTGCTTTGACTTTCTTCACTAGCACAAGTATCCATGCTACGCCTATTCCCCATAGGATTCTGAATGGGCAATCCTGTGTGATTAGAGTGCATGATACTCCGTTTCGATGAGTTGTTGTCATAACGTAATCATATCTGAAGAGTCCGTCAACTCCATCCTTGTGTAGCTGGAGTTCCTCTATGTTTGTTATGAGGTTAAAATTATGGTAGCCGTCATCGAACTTCTCCGACACGGAGAATCCATCGAGTTTACTGTAGACTGTCTCCGCATCCTCCAGGGATTGAGCTTTGAATAATTTACCGGATCGTGGGGGCATATTTTATCTCACCTTAAAGGTGTGGGGTGGCTCCTTCCCCTGGTTGCGGATGGTTCACCTACAGAGTTTGCCGGATGCCTCCGTCAATAGCTGCGGGAGTCCCTCGCCAGTCCCTAGAGCCTTTAGGCGCTTCCCACTTGCCTTGCCCCCAGTCAAGTCTGTTTCCCCGTGGCATCCCCGCCGGGTGCTTAGCCACGGTTCCCCATGTCTGTCCTTAGGACTTGTATTAAAAGTATAGACGCTGGTATATAAAATTGCGTAATGATAAAATATAAAACAGTCTACACGTTAGTATAGATTATGCCCCCTCGTAGACCTAGACCAGCGCTGAAACCAGCTACACCTGAGGAGATAACTAAGGCTTTCAAAGATTTTGAGGGTCCGAATAAAAAGTGGAGCCTACGTGATGAGGTTTGGTGTATACTGGAGCAGGAATATCCTTTTCCGATTAGGAAGAAAATGACATTGACTCAGGCGTTGCTGAAGGCTTTCCCTAAATGGTGGGTGCTTCAATGGAATGAGGACTGTAGCTTCCCCGCTATCCCTGATCTCTATGAAGTTAGAGCGCATATGGGACCTAATAACAGTATCACTATTGACTGCGGGTTTATCCCACCATTCGATAAGTTAACTGATGAGGAACTAGAGTTCCTGGATCAGAGTATTGGCAGAGTGCATGATGTGCTCTACACTCAGTATATGCGTGAAGCTCCTAAACCTAATCCTAAGAAGATCGCTGAGCTTAGAAACCAATAAAAGTATATACCTCTTGGGATACTATTTTCTTATGGCTGATCAATGTTATCACATTATAGATGACTCTGATGTCTCTACGTATGCTAAGTTAATAGAACTCTATAACGGTGGCTGGGTTGATGATCCTAAGCGTAATAGTAAAGGCACGGAATCTAAGCGACTGTATCCGCTCATCAAATATACCGAACAGGAACTCGCTGAGATGGCTGACGCTGGGCATCCTTCTAAGGTTGAGGAGGGACCTATTGAGGAGATGTATGAGTTCAGCATAGCGAAGGACTCGATTATAAACTATGATCCAAGTCTCGAGGTTGAGGTTCTTGATCCTTTGAATATGGCTCTACGCAATGGATTTAGTGTCCATAAGGAATACTCTGGGAAAGCCACGCTGGTTCGTCGCGGTGAACTAGGTAGACGTGTGAATCTCAAACACTTCACACGGTATTTTATCTCAGAAGCTGACAAGAGGGCTGAGTATGAGGCTCACTTCACAGAGAAGATCATGAACGCAAACGCGGAGCTAGTCAACATGAACATAGAACCACTTTCACCTACGTCCCTAGAGGCATGTAGACTGGAAGTGTTAAAGATATGGGGTATACACGTCTCAATCAAGGAGTTAGAACATTATGTCAAGTAAGCAACGAGAGTTTTTCGTCGAGAAATACGTTAACATACGGGACCTTCCTGATCTAGGACCCGCGACAGCCGCCAGTCTTGAGGTAGCAGGGTACACTACCGTGAGATCAATAGCAACAGCTTCAGTAAGGGAACTAACAGAGATTCAAGGGATTTCCGATACATCCGCTGAGAAATTCATAAAGGAAGCAGGAAAAACCATGGATCTAGGATTCCAATTAGCGTCAACCTACGCAGAGTCCATAGGTGAAAGAGAGTCTCTTTCCTTCGGGGCACCGGGTTTAGATTCCCTAGTTGAAGGTGGGATACCGACTAACAGCATCACTGAACTATTCGGTGAGTTTGGCGCAGGGAAAACCCAGATAACTCATCAATTAGCAGTAGTAGCCCAATTACCTCTCGATAAAGGTGGATTGAACACTAAGGTATTATACATAGATGTTGAAAGCGTTTTCCAACCCGAAAAGATCATCGCTATCGGGAAAAGATTTGGAGTGAAAAATCCTCTTAACGGCATCATACTAGCCGAGGCTTTTACAAGTGACCACCAATGTCAACTACTCGAATACGCGGAGCGCGTAATAGAGGAGAATAAGATCCGCCTAATCATCATTGATGGCGTGATGAGCCACTTTAGAAGCGAATATATTGGGCGAGAATCCTTAGCGCCTCGGCAGCAGAAGCTCAACAAGCATCTACATAGATTAGTTAGACTTCTAAGGCAATATAACGCAGTTGGAGTATTAACTAACCAGGTATCCGCTAAACCAGATGCCTACGCTTTCCACCCTATGGCTATTGGGGGGCACATATTAGCTCATAAGGCTCATACAATCATCTTTCTAAGGAAAGTCGGTAAGGGTGGTAAAAGGATCGCTGAGGTTACCGCAAGCCCATTCTTCGCAGCTAACACACAAGTGCCTTATGAGATTCGTTTCGACGGAATCCACGGGGACCAAGTCGTAGCGCCCCTCAAAGATGGGGATCAAGTCGTAGCGCCCCCTGAAGAAGAGGAGGAGGAAAGCCCTGAAGAGTTTAGCTTGGAGGAAGATCTCGATGAAGAATGAAGGATATTGTGAAAACTGCTCTAGAAAAATAATTTATGCGTCAGAGGATCAGTTTCCTAAAGAAACTTTCTGCATCCACTGCAATAAAAAGGTCAAGATCCTAACCCGGTTGGAGATCTATGATCGGGATATACTACGGCTCGAAGAGCATATTCCGACACTTCTTAATACCGGTAAACAAAAAATCTGGGGGCATATGGAGGATCGTGGAAGCTATGATTCTGCGTCAATTGAGGATATTATACGAACCTTAGAAGCGAATGTTTCAGAGTTGGCTGCGTATAGTTTAGAATATGATAGTGACATGGAAAAAGATGATTGTCTTGCATATCTTCGAGTAGAGGGGGCTGATATAACACAGCTCGTTTTAATGGTGATTGAAAAGTTAGTGAGGAAAAAATATGCTGACCTCGACGCTGATAGGGAAAAAAGCGAGTCACCAGAGAAGCGATGAACGCTCCCCTAAGATAGGGGTCATAGTTGATGTTATGAAGTATGCTATGAGCAAAGAAGTGAAAGAGGTTAGATTGGACTTTGCTGATCATACATCCAGATGGGTGAGCCTAAGTTTAGTTACTCTTCTACCCGAATAATTCCTCATATGTTTTGATGATGCCTTCCCCGAGTTTCCTAATCACTGGCACGGTCATACTGTTTCCTAGCAACTTATATCTTGGCCCATCGGGTATCGGGTAAACTCCAGTTGCCTCTGCGCGCTTCTTGATTGGTAGATGCACGGTGAGTGTGTATTTCTCTCCAGTAACTTGATCTATCCTGGTTGTTGGTGTGGGTCTGATCTCACCGCTCCAGACTCGATCTCCTTCCTCATACACTCCTTCGGCGGTCCAGTTATCAGGGAACCCCTGGAGTCGTTCTCCTTCGAGGGGCGTTAATCTACGGATGCCCCATTCACCGTCCCAGTTCCATGCGTAGTTGATTAGAGTCCGCTTCGCTTCTTGAGCCATAACTGTATGTGACATATTATCCATAACGCTCACGCTTCTATCATCTGACATAATTGATAACGGTGTAACATATAACCCAGTTTTCACACCCCATCCCCCAGCTAAGGCTTTCTGCGTAACTGCTACTCCTCTAGGATCATAGATTCTCCCACTCATCGGTCTATGTTCAGAGTTGCTTAGCTCCATCAGCTGCTTGATGTCTTCTCCAGGTCTGAAATCTGGGATGAGGATCGTGCTACGTTTCTTTCCCGGACCTTTATGATCAGTTGCATTAAGTGTGGGTAATGGGTAGCTATCTTCTTCTCTAACGTCTCCAGGGCTCTTTCTGAGAGGAAATATCTCTCTGGTATTGGGCCTCGCTCTAAGATACCCAATAATGAAGACACGGGATCTCTGCTGGGGGACTCCGTGAAACTTAGAATTAACAACCTTCCATCGGCAGTTATAACCGATGCGCCCGAGTTCCCGAATGATAACTCCGAAGGTAAGTCCCCCCTCATGGTAGAGGAGGTTCTCGACATTTTCAAGGAGTAGCATGTTGGGTTCTTTATCCCCCGCAACTCTGGTAATCTCGAAGAAAAGATTTCCACGAGGGCTTTCAAATCCTTCCCCTGGTCCGGCAATCGAGAATGATTGGCAAGGAAATCCAGCACAGAAAAGATCGTGATCGGGGATATTTGTGGTTTCGATTTCCCTAATATCGTCTGTGCTATGGTTTTCTCTGCCCCATCGATGGATGTAGTTGGCGTTTGCGTTTTTATCGAAGTCGCATCCTCCGACGTATCTGAGTTCTGGGTAATCACTGTGTTCCCTGTCCGATAGTTGCTTCTCAGGGATCCGAAGATTTTCACTGGAGCAGTGTTGTAGATGTCGAATAGCATCGTTTGCTTCGGTGAATCCTTTTCTGATCGCCCCGGTTCCGCTGAAGGCGTCATAGTATCGTATCTCCTCTATGCTCAAGGATTTTTTTCCTTCTTCATCTTCCGAGCTACGCTACGCAGCGGTCGGTATAGCTCTGGGTGCTCCTTCATCCTACGAGCGAAGATTGGATAATTATCATCTATTATTTTGAGTAATTCCTCAAAGTCCTCAAACATCTCTCCAACCCTAGATACTAAGGCCCCCTTCGTGATATGGAGGTGACCCGCTGCTGTGGCAAAGTTCTCGTTATGTGACCCTATTGCCTTGATAGTTGCCCTCTGTTTTTCTGTAACCATATACCTTATGTGGGGCATCCATTATTTAACTATGCCCCATAGGGGACGTTTATGGATTTGGGGGGATTAATGCCTCATCCAGGGATGAGAAGCTGTTTATGCCCCCTGTAAGGAGTTACGTGGTGAGAACGTTTAGTGATTTACGCTAGGCTACACGGGTGAATCTAATCCAGCGGGTAACGTGTTTAGTTCTACCACTCTTACTTTCCCACTCTTCTCGGCTAACTTCTCTAAAACTCCAGTAGAAAAAAGCCCAGGGCTTACATTTTCCTACGGTATTATCCCAAGCTATGGCTCCATCACACCAT
>Ga0307378_10011466_pt1 | contig 11409 bp, 8 predicted proteins | sample UN1MG_FD_202238 | JGI IMG/M metagenome (GOLD analysis project Ga0307378, IMG submission 202238) | Soil microbial communities from Risofladan, Vaasa, Finland - UN-1 | ecosystem: Environmental > Terrestrial > Soil > Coastal area > Acid sulfate soil | place: Finland: Risofladan, Vaasa | collected...
AAGTGGGGGTGAAGCTCGTTTATTGTAACTTGAAAGGAGATTTGAAATGACAAAGGCAAAGATTCTTCTATTAATTTTATGCTGTGTGTTAGTGCTTGGCGTCATAGGCGCCAAAAACAAGGATTGTACAACCATTCAGGATGGAGTTCTTAGGTATTCGACAGGTCATTATCTTGCTGACCAGCCACTTGTACTCGGTTATGATCCGTACGGCTACAACTACCAGGCCCATCTGTTTAACGGCTCTTACGCCAACGTATATCTTGGAGGAGCCGGATTTCCTCCCTACGAGGGAGATGACGATGCTTATCTGGCCGAAAATCCTGGTGCAGCAAATCACTGGGCTTGGCCGTACCGTGATGTAAAGCTTGTTATGAAATGGAATGATGCCTGGTTAAGCAACAAAGATTGCGATGAAGATGGCAAGCTGGATCGACACTATGGCTATGATTCCTACATTGGCTCTGGTGCGTGGGAAACTAACCATATGTCCGGCGTTGAAGATGAAGAACATTGGACGTATTTTACAAAAATCATTGCTGTACCAGCAGATGCTGAGAAGGTTGCTGGCATATGGTATGACGCTGATGGAATTGAAATTGGCCCCGATATCTGGGGAGAATTTGCCACAATTATGGATGTTGAGAGTGGGGCTGGAGCCACATACATTAGTCCGGCCGGGCCGGGATTTGGTCAATACGCTCCATAAGCAATACAAAATGGGTATGTGATGAAACGGTTTAGATGTCTAAACCGTGTTTAATATGCCTGAAACAAGAGGGCTGTAAGTTCACCGCTTACGGCCCTTTTTCGTTATATACGGTCAAAGCCAAACCTTGTCGCATAAGCTTTATCGGCTTAGGACGACTTTTACAATCGCAGGACCGGTCGTTCCATATTTTCTACATTTGATTACCGCTCCATTACTGTCGCGGCTCTGAATTGTTATTATAGTTATTTATCTTAAATCCCACCACGCCCAAACAAGTTTGAGCGTGCCACCCATTTAAATGATTATCCCTCAGGGATAAATTGAATATTTATTATTGTAATGAGTCCGGATGCTTTATTTTCTGATTGCGTCAAAAATGGATAGCACTTACAATAGATTTTAACTGACAGGTAGTCATGTCGGTTATAAGATGTTTAAGAGAAGAAGGGAATGTCAACCCCGTAAGAAGTAAAACGGAAACTTTTAACGGGGTAAATTCGGGAGCGATGGATGTTTGGGAACTTAACTCATAAAGACACAAACAGCAGGTTTGTACATCAAATATGTTTTTGTGCTCTTGTTATTTTGGCTTGTTGCGTTCTTTGTTTGGCCGACAGAATCATTCTCAAGGAAGGCCAGATTATAACCGGCGATATCCTTACCGAAAAGAAGGACCAGCTTTATATTGATATCGGAATAACGGTCCTGGCCGTACCGAAGGACAAGATACTCGAATATGAATACTCCGAGACTCTTACAGTTGAGGATGTCGATGTCGGCCAAATCAGCGGTTCGAGTAAAGAGCCGGCCAATGCCGAAGAGCCGGACAATAAATTATACAAAACCGCAAATCTTGGGAAAACAACTATTGAAAAATGCGTGGAGGCGGTTTCTGAGGCGGTTGTAATGATTTCAAGCCCCGCAGGTTCAGGCTCGGGCTTTTTCATAAATCAGGATGGCTACCTTATTACAAACTATCACGTAATTGAAAAAGAAACAAGAATTGAGGTCACCGTCTTTCGCAAGGCAAAGAACGGCTTTGAGAGAAATAAATTCAAAAAGGTCAAAATCAAGGCCATTAATCCTTTTATTGACCTGGCTCTTTTGAGGGTCGAAGACCTCGAAGGCAAGAAGACCAAATTTGTTCACCTTGGCGATACCGACAACATCAAAACCGGCGAACAGGTTTTCGCTATCGGCAATCCGCTCGGACTCGAACGAACCGTTACCAATGGTCTTATCAGCACAAAGAACAGGGCTTTCCAGGGGCTTCTCTATATCCAGACCAACGCCGATATTAATCCGGGAAATTCCGGAGGCCCGTTATTTAATCTGGCGGGAGAAGTCATCGGTGTTACTAATATGGGCTATATCTTTTATGGCGGACTTGGCTTTGCCATTCCCGTCAACTATGTTAAACACTTCTTAGATAACCGCGACGCGTTTACCTATGATAAAGATAATCCGAATAGCGGCTACAGATACATCCAGCCGGATAGAAGACGAAATAAAACCAGCCCGAAATTCCTTAAAAACGGCAGTTAACCCATGTGCGCCGGTACAGCTAAGTTAGCGAAAGGTATCAAAATGAACTACCTTGTGAAAACATCTCACCTGCCCCCGCGTCTTCCGACGCAAGTCGGGGCGGCGGGTAAACTCCAAATTACTCTTATGATTTTTTGCTCTTATGCCCTCGTTCTTTTATGGACGCCGGCCCCTGTCCGGGCCGTGACACTTCCCGAGACGGCAAAGCTCCTCCCGCCGGAAACCGTTCTGTTGGTTGATGTTCAAAATATGAGCCGGCTAAAGAAGCAGTTTGAAGAAACCAACTTTTACAAACTCTACAAAGACCCGGCAATGGCGCCCTTTTTCGATGACCTTAAAACCAAATGGCGGGAAATATCCCGGGAGCGAAAGAACAAGCCTTTCGGGTTAATCGCCGGTATAGATGAGCTGCCCGAGGGCAGAGCAGCCCTTGCTTTAGTATTTAACGAGCGTTTAAAAGACGCCAATGAGCCGCCGCTTTTGCTCATAATCCAGTGGGGAGAGAATATAAATAAAATCAAAGAAGCGGTTGATAAGACGGTCAAACAGTCTGTTGAAGATGGCAGCCACCGTAAAACCGAAGACTACCGTGGTGTTGATATCACAACCATAATCCGCCCATCTTCAAAGGCTTTTAATTTTTGTTTTATCGAAGATTGTCTGATAGCCGCTACGGACCTGGACGTCTTGAAATTTGTCATTGCGCAAGTCAAAGGAGCCGGCAGCCCGACATTAGCTGATGACACCGACTATTCGTCAACTATGAGGGCCGTTAAATTACAGGATTCCGAACAGATTGATTGCTACGTGAACATAAAGCAAATCATAAAAAAAACAATTGATGCCGATACTGCCCGCCGTGCCACGGCCACTTCGCGACAGACCCTTAAACCAGAAATGATAATAGGCAACCTTGGCCTTGATAATGTTACGTCTTTTGGCTGCTCAATTCGACCTGGGGCGGTACCAACGGCATCCGCCGGGTCTTCTTTTGGCAAAGCTTACCTTAGAATCAGAGGCCAAAAGAAAGGGGTTCCCAAAATGCTCGAAGTAGAATCGGCACCTTTGAGGACCCCGCGGTTTATTCCAAACTCGGTGTATTCTGTATCATTTATGAATTTGAATATAAACAATGCCTATAGTGAGCTTGGCAATATTCTAAGCAGCTTTTCGCCGCAGCTTGCAGCTTTAATGTATATGCCGCTGATACCGGCCGGCCCACAGGGCGAACCGCCGATGCAGATAAAAACCGGTGTTGTTGACCATCTCGGCTCGCAAATTATTATCGCTCAGAGTATAAGCGAGCCTGTCTCCGGTGCTGATATAACCGGAACGGAGACGTCACTTATTGCTGTAGCGATAGAAAACCGCGGCGCTCTTGAAAAATCTTTGTCCCTTCTGCATGGCAAAATGTTGGCAGCAAATAATCCCGATGCCAGCCGGCAGTTTCTCGGACACACTATATATTTACTCGACTTCCAGGGCTTTCTACCGGGCCTGATGCCGGGAGCAGGAAGACCAATGCAGAATCCCATCGGGCGGGAAATACCAAAAATGCCGAAATATGCTTTTACGGTTACCGACACGCATCTGATTTTCTCCAAGGAATCTTCCGTAGAGCAGGCCCTTCGTACCTTAAACAGCACAGAGAACGTATCAGTGGGTTCTGAACGGTGGTTTAATATAGCTAAATCGTCTGTTCCTTCGCTTGCCGGTCTGGTCACTTTACAGAACGATACGGTTTCGGGTAAGTATCTCTGGTCTGGAATGCGCAATCTGAGCAAGCAAATGAAAAATAAGGATAAGGAATCGAACATCGGGATGGGTGTCGGTGGGAGAGCCGGTTCTGTTATTCCGAAGATGATGTTTGCACAGGGAGGTTTTGATTTGTTTGATTTCAGCCTTTTACCAGAGTTTGATGCGGTCAAGAAGTATTTTGGCTTATCCGCTCTTTACGGCATCAGCAAGTCCGACGGTTTCTTCTTCGAATTCAAATGCCTGAATCCGCCTGATGTTGACTAAGGAGTGTGTGAAGTAAATAACATTCAGCAGTTATGTAAGTGTCGGAGTAAAAATCCTCAACTCTGGGCAAAGTCGAAGGGTAAAAAATCTCAAATCAGCCTTTTCTGCCGCCTTAGTGTAAGACCTTATTCAGAGGATAGGTGATTATTCCCGATGCTCCCGCCCGCTTCAGCGCCGGTACTAATGTCCGTTCAATTTTGTCGTCGATAATCACTTCTATCGCCACAAAATCCGCATCGGCCAGAGATGAGATAGTCGGGCTTTTTTCAGCGGGCAAAATCTTCAATATCGACTCTAAGTTGTCTTTCTTTATATTCATCTTAAGCCCGACTTTACTGCGGGCTTCGATTGCGGCGTTAAGCAGTATCGAGATATTTTCTACCTTTTCACGCTTGAACTTGTCTTCCCATGCCTGCTTATTTGCAATGAACCTTGTCGTGGAGGTTATAACGGTATCTATTATTCGCAGGTCGTTTGCCCGCAGCGATGTCCCTGTCTCGGTAAGCTCTACTATTGCATCGACCAGCCGGGCTTTTACCTCCGTAGCGCCCCAGCTGAATTCAACCTTTACATTGACATCTTGATCTGCGAAATATTTTTTTGTTACGTTAACCAGTTCGGTTGCAACGATGCCGCCGGCCAAATCCTTTGCGCATTTAACCTGCGATTCACCTGGAACGGCCAGTACCCATCTGGCCGGGTTGCCTGTGGCTTTGCTGTAGGCGAGTTGACATATATCCACCACATCACAGTTATTTTCCATTATCCAGTCGTACCCCGTAATGCCGGCGTCGATAACACCGTCGGATACGTATCTGCCCATCTCCTGCGCCCGCAGCATGATAAGTCGGATTTGTTCGTCATCTATACGTGGCAAATAGCTTCTTTTGGAATCAGAAATGTGGAATCCGGCCTTATCAAAAAGTTTGATAGTTGCCTTTTGTAAACTGCCTGAGGGAATACCTAATTTTAATATCTGATTTGACATAACGTTATTTGTTATTTTTTCCTCTTTTTCGTCCTGGCCACTTTCTTTGTTGTTTTTTTCTTTTGTCTTTTAGTTGTCTTCTTTTTTGCAGATGCAGTTTTGGTTTTTTTCTTCTTTTTACTGCTGTGTGCTTCGCTTTCACGCCGCAGGAGGGCATAAAATTCGTACCCCTTTTTGGCTGAAATCTGCTTGGCCAAAAAGCCTCCTATTTCCTGCTCGCTCGCGTCGGGATAGACCAATTCCCTGCTTTTGAGATATGCTATCATTCCTTCTGTAAGCGGTATGGCATGGCCTTGCAGAGAAGTCAGCATGCAATAATCGACAACAAAACGGCTGGTACCTTCCATCTTCTCAAGCGCCTGTCGAGCCGGACGTTTGCCTGTTTTCTTTAATCCCTCTAAGCTCACTTTATGATATTCGTTGAATATGGCTCGCAGAACAGTAGTAATTGTCAAGGCCACATCTCTTGTAACAGGTGTATCGGCGCCTAACATTTCAACAATTTCTTCTATCCTTGAAACACGCAAATCGTTCAGGTCAATGAAATAATCAGAGAACTTCTTAATTGCGGATTCTGTTGTCTTCTCGTCCAACCTGGAGCAAATGATACCATAAACAATTGCATCCGTAGGTTCATCGTGGGTAACTTTTTGAACTTTCGGATATTTCCGATCCAATGAGCTGTGTAGTTTTTGTATTTTCATGGAATAATTTTTGCTGTTCTTCATATCAGCCTCTTGCCGATAGCATAAAAATCTTAATATCACACCCTCATTTTCTCAGCGGCAATATTTGCCCTTCGAAATTCAAGGGTACATCACCCGGTGCGCCGGGATTTCACATTAAACTTCCTCGTTGTTCAAATCTTCTTCTGGGTCTGTTTTTTCCAGTTCACTGACGGCCTTGTCTATCAGGTTCATAGTCTCTAAAGTCTTTTTAAATTTCTCATCCCTGTAAATATGCAATACAGGACAGAATTTGCTCTGCAAATTGCCGGCTACTATAGATTGTATTCGGCTTTTTGCGTGTGTTATTGCGGTAAAAGTCTTGCTCTGAGAGACTTCATCCCTGCCGAAAATGCTTAAATACACATTGGCATTGCGCAAATCAGGCGACATTTCAACTCGTGTAACGCTCACGAACCCTTCAATGCGTGGATCACTAAGACGGTGAGCAATAGCGTCACTGACGACTTCTTTCACCACACGAGCTACTTTCTCCTGCCTTCGAGTTGCCATAATTCACGGTATCCGCCTCAAGACGAAAGGGTTCTGGCCACTTTCACTATTTCATAGAACTCAAGAACGTCATCGACTTTAACATCGTCGAATCCTGCTATCTTAATACCACACTCAAGCCCTGTCTTTACTTCACGGGCGTCATCCTTGAAATGCTTGAGCGAATCTACACTGAGATTGTCTTTAAGCACGATGTTGTCGCGTATCAGCCGCATCTTTGCGTTCTTGCTAACGTGCCCGCTGCTGACGTAGCAGCCGGCAATCGTACCAATCCGTGATATCTTAAATGTATTTCTAACCGCAGCTCTGCCGAGCGCCTTTTCTGTCTCTTCAGGCTCAAGCATTCCAACCATTGATTTCTGTAAATCTTCGGTTATACGGTAGATGACATTGTACAGCCTTATCTCAACTCCTTTGGATTCTGCTATCTTGGCTGCATGTTCTTCCGGGACAACATTGAAGCCGATGATAATGGCATTCGATGCCTCAGCCAGCACAACATCACCTTCAGTAATGCCACCCGGAGCGGCATGAAGAATATTAATCTTTACTTCCTCGACGCTCAACTCTGATAAATATTTTTTCAATACATCCACAGAGCCCTGAACGTCGGCCCGGATGATAAGGTTTAACGTTTCTGTTTTGCCGGCATCTATTTGGCTGAATAAATTGTCTAATGTTACCTGAGTCCGTTCCGCCAAAGAATTCTCTCTTGAGCGTATTTGGTTCTCTTCGGCGGCGGCTTTGGCCTTGTTGATGTCGTCAAGACAGTAAAATCTATCACCGGCCTGGGGAACATCACTAAGGCCCGTTATCTCCACCGGCATAGAGCTTGTGCCTGTCCTTATGGTTTTGCCGTGGCTGTTTTTCAACATTTTTACTCTGCCGTAGGTATCACCGGCTAATACCGCATCACCTTTCTTCAGGCGACCTTCCTTTATTAGAAGTGTCGCCACCGGCCCTCGCTTCGCCGACATCCTGGCTTCGATTACCCATCCTGTCGCGGGAATTGTGGCATCGGCCTTAAGCTCCAGTAGTTCCGCCACGTAATCCAGGGATTCGAGCAAGTCATCTATGCCCACCCCCGTTATTGCGCTGGTTTTGACGACTTCCGTTTCGCCTCCCCATTCAACGGGCGTCAGCTCATGCTCAGATAACTGGGAATAGATACGATTTATATCGCACCCGGGCAAATCTATTTTATTCAATGCAACAATAATTGGAACTCCCGCAGCCTTGCTGTGGGCTATTGCCTCAATTGTCTGGGGCATTACTCCATCATCGGCCGCGAGCACCAGCACCACAACGTCCGTCATATTGGCCCCTCTGGCACGCATTGCCGTAAAAGCCTCGTGACCGGGCGTATCGAGAAATGTTACTCTTTTATCGTCCCAGGTAACTTCAGATGCCCCGATATGCTGGGTAATGCCGCCTGCTTCGCCGGATGCTATGTGTGTTGAACGGATTTTGTCCAACAAGCTGGTTTTGCCATGGTCAACGTGTCCGAGCATTGCGGCGACAACCGCGCGTTTCTGGAGATTTTTTCTCTGTCGCTCTTCAAATTCTTTCTTTATCTGCTCTTCCAGAGTACTTTTATGTACCACAATCAACTCGGTGTCGAACTCAAGAGCAACCATTTCGGCAACCTCATTGCTTATCACCTGATTGGCAGTTGCCATTACACTTTGCTGCATTAACTTTTGAATGATATCCATTGCTTTAATAGCCAGGGCCGCCGAAAGATCTTTTACTGTGATTGGCTCACTTATAGTGGCCTTTTTCGGCCTGACAGGTCCTGCTGCTTTCTGCCTGGATTTTGAAGCGATTTTACGTGTCGGTCTTAAACGCAGGCCCTCACCACCGGCCGCGTCAAGACGGGCTTGTCTTTCTTCAATATCTCTTTGTCGCCATCTGCTGCCGGCTTTAGGCTTCTTTACTGTTTCCGAATCTCGACCGTCTCGTCTTCGTCCGTGTGTTCTTTCTTTTTGCCGTTTTGGGGCGGATTTTTTGTCCTTGCCGGTTAATGTGACCGACTCTTCCTCTTCCTCTTCCTCTTTCTTTTGACTGTACATCAACGGCTCGGTTACAGGCGCGTCGTATCTGGGTTTCGGCTTGGGCTTGGGTCGTCTTCGTATCGGCTCCGGTGCTTCTACTCGAACAACCTGTGGCCCGCTCAGTTTGGCAGGCTCAGGTTTCTCCAAAATCGGCCCGGCAGGTAATATCACTTCCGGCTCTGGTGGTGCCTCGATTATCTTTTCTTCGACCGGGGGAGGCTCTTCTAATGTGGTTACAGCGATTTCCTGTTCAATAGGAGTTGTCGAAGCGTCATCTTTATCTGTAATTTCGATTTGTTCAGTTTCAGCTTCTGTTTCTGTTGCGACGGTTGTTTCGGCTGCCGCCCTGATTCGCCTGGCTGCCGGCTTTGCCGATTTGGTTTTTTCAACTTTTGTTTTTTCTTCTTCTGGTTTTGGTGTTTTTTTCTTCTTCTTTTTGATTCGGACCTTTTCCAGGTCCACCTTCTCAGACGTCTCAACCGTTGTAACATTTTCGCCTTCGCTGAACCATTCCCGAATGGTCGCAGCCAGGCCTGCGGATAACACTGACATATGGTTCTTTACATCCAGACCCTCGTCCTGGCATTTCTTCACAATCGCAGAGCTTTTTATTCCAAGCTCCTTGGCTAAAATGTAAACTCTTGTACTGGCCAAATATAAATCTCCAATTTCAGCCGTATTTAATACATCATATCTCGTTCGAGATATATCTATGCTTCGTTATCTACCGTTTTTGTCTGTTGGCTTAATTGTTTCTCAATCTCTTTCTTTTTCGATTCCGCCTCCAGACGTTCGATTTCTTTGGGAGCCGCTGCAACCAATTTGCGGGCGATTTCTGCGTCAATCTTCAGTTCATTAACCAGTGGTTCGACCCCAACATCATCAAGGTCTCCAACGGATATGATCCCTAATGCTATCAGCTTATCAACTACGGTGTCATCTGCGCCTTCCACTGTCTTAACGCAGTTTGTCAATCTTTCGATGCCAAGGTTATATTCGTCCGGGGTTAGTATATCGATATCCCAGCCGGTTAATCTGGCTGCCAGGCGGACATTTTGACCGTGCTTGCCGATGGCAAGACTGAGCTGGTCCTCATCGACAACAACTGTTGCTCGTCCTAATTCAAAACACAGGGAGATTTCGCTTACTTTTGCCGGCATCAATGCATTCGCTACCAGCACCTGCGACGATTCGTTCCAGCGGACAATATCTATTTTTTCTCCACCGAGCTCTTCAACTATATTCTTTATCCTGCTGCCGCGAACACCAACGCACGCACCGACCGGGTCAACCTTCTCATCAAATGAAATAACTGCTACTTTGGTTCGATAGCCCGCCTCTCGGGCTAATGCTCTTATTTCGATGATTTTTTCATTAATCTCCGGTACCTCTAACTCAAACAGTCGCCGAATAAAATCAGGATGAGTCCTGGAAAGAATAATTTTGACCTGATTAGAGGTTTCTTTAACGTCGAGAATCAGGCATCGAATTCTCTCGCTTACACGGTGTGTCTGGCCCATTATCTGCTCGCCTTTCGGCATAAAGGCTTCCGTCCACCGGTCCAGATTAACGATAACCGTTCCGCTTTCATATCTTACGACTGTGCCGCTTATGATTTCGCCCCTACGTTGAACGAACTCGGCATAGATACTGTCTCTTTCATCAGCCCGTATCTTCTGTATCATCACCTGTTTGGCTGTCTGGGCCGGGATTCGGCCGAGCCCTTTGATATCGATTTTCTCGTCGTCTTTGGATGCGGTGATCTGACCGTTGCTTCGATCGATATTTACTACTATATTGCTTTCCGGCTCGCCGAAGTGCTTCCTTGCTGCCGAAACCATTGCTTCTTCCAGGTCCACAAATATGGATTCCTTGTCGATGTTTTTATCGCGGGCAATATTTTCCACGATTCTTAGTAATTCCTGACTCATTGTCTTTTCTCTTTAATACAGCACAGATTTATTGTCTATTCCCGGCCCGGAACCTATTTCTGGTCTCGGACAAAAAAAAATGGAAACTATCCACGTTTCCAGTTCAAAAGCCGGAACCTTGTAAAACAGGTTTCCCCGGCACGCAAAACGAACAGAGGTTGTAGTTGTACTTTACTCTACATCATCTGCCTCCGATACTGAATACCCTTGTTCGTTTTTCGCGACAATTGAAGCAGAAAACCGATTTCCAAGCCACCATCATGCGCAGAAATGCATCCGTGCAGGCCAAATGTTGTTCGCCTACTTTGCACTGTTTGCTAATCCTGTCAAAACCATTTTTATGCCTCTTAATTCAAAGTTTAGCTTTGGTAGCTGTTAATCCTTATAACCAAACTTCTTATAATAATCGTCAAATCCGTCAATGGCAATAATATTTTTGTCGAATTTGCATAATTTTTAACTCGAATCCAGCGTAAACAAAAATAAAGGCTCAATTACCCCAAAATGCCAAAGTCCGAATATAACAGCAGTTATTAGCTCCCAAAAACTCATTTGCATCGAACTACGAGGCACAAAGGCCCGGCTTGTTACGATGCAGGGACCAGATGTGCCAGTAATTTTTCCTTTTCAATAGTAATTTTTTCAATCCGCACCTTTTTCTCGTCAATGCTGAAAACGGGCTCAAAAGGCTCATCATTCAGCAATGAACCAACTATTTTTGTCTGCAAAGCCTTTGTATCTACTTCTAAACCGGCAATCCTCTGAGCGTACATTTTTTTGGCCATTATTTTAGCAAGGGGTGTAATATTCATAGCTCCGACTTTCACCTTAGCTACCTGCAGATTCAAAAGACCCTCTTCGTCAATTTTGGGCTCCAGCTCGATGGTTACCACAAATTCCACACCTTTGGCATCTGCCG